>Ga0307408_100000509_pt1 | contig 33799 bp, 34 predicted proteins | sample 322Cmetagenome_FD_202116 | JGI IMG/M metagenome (GOLD analysis project Ga0307408, IMG submission 202116) | Maize rhizosphere microbial communities from greenhouse at UC Davis, California, United States - 322HYB-C-3 | ecosystem: Host-associated > Plants > Roots > Rhizosphere > Soil | place...
GTGATGATTTTTACCGGCGGAATTACCGACTGGCGTAGGTTAAGTAATATCGATTACCCTCTCCCTGAATCAATTGGTATAGTTTTGGGCAAAGATAACAGCCTAACCAAATTATTTGCCGGCATTGGTTTATTTGGCCTGATCGCTTCATTTCATAGTATCATCATCGGCTACTCTCGTGAAATATTTGCCCTGGCCCGAAGCGGCTTTTTACCTGGTTTTCTCTCAAGGGTGAATCCTAAAACAAAGGTGCCGCATTGGGCGCTGGTTGCCGGAGGAGTGCTTGGTGCATTGTCTATTCTTACCGGAACCACTAATCAGGTAATTATTCTATCGGTGCTGGGAGCTGTGGTGATGTATATCATGAGTATGTTTAGCTTATTTGCATTGCGACAAAAAGAACCCGACCTTGAAAGACCCTACCGGACTCCTTTTTATCCTGTTTTTCCTATTGTTGCGTTAGTACTTTCGTTCGTTTCGCTTGTTGCCATTGTGTATTATAACTTTTTGCTAAGTCTGATTTTTCTCGCTGGTTTGGGATTGATGGCCGTGATTTTTTTGCTGGCGAACAAGCATAAGTCGGATAAAGAAGAAATAACCAAAGTTTCACATAAATCAATATCAGAATATGGCGTATAAAACCACTATCCGGGATGTAGTTTACAGCTTTGCAGATTTAAAAGAATTGCTTGCGAAAGCCTCCCCCTATCGTTCCGGAGATGTTTTGGCCGGTATTGCTGCCGAAAGTTATCAGGAACGGGTGGCTGCACAGTATGTACTTGCCGATGTGCCGCTGAAAACCTTTCTGAACGAAGCTGTAATTCCTTACGAGGAAGATGAAGTTACCCGTTTAATTGTTGATGAGCATGACGCCGGTTCTTTCGGAATAATAGCGCATTTAACGGTAGGCGAGCTTAGAGATTGGCTTTTAAACGAGGAAGTAGATAAAGATACGCTTGCTGCATTATGTTCGGGACTAATGCCAGAAATGGTGGCTGCGGTGTCAAAGCTGATGCGTAACCAGGATCTTATCGCGGTAGCAAAAAAGTGCGAGGTTGTTACTCGTTTCCGCAATACGATAGGACTAAAAGGCCGGTTTTCTACCCGTTTGCAACCCAATCATCCCACCGATGACGCCCGGGGGGTAGCTGCCAGTATTATCGATGGATTGCTTTATGGAAGCGGTGATGCAGTAATTGGCATTAATCCGGCAACTGATAATCCCGAGTCGACGCTAAGGCTGCTTAACCTGATTGATCGTTTAAGGCTGCAATACGATATACCAACGCAGTCCTGTGTTTTAAGCCATATCACCACAACGCTCGAACTTATCCGCCGAAAGGCACCGGTTGATCTCACTTTTCAATCTATAGCCGGAACCCAGAAGGCTAATGCCAATTTTGGTGTGAATATTTCACTTTTAAAGGAAGCCTGGCAAGCAACGCGTGAATTAAATCGTGGGTCGGTTGGCAATAATGTGATGTATTTTGAAACTGGGCAAGGAAGCTGTCTATCGGCTCATGCACATCATAATGTTGATCAGCAAACTTGTGAGGTACGGGCTTATGCCATAGCCAGGAAATTTGAACCACTGCTGGTAAATTCGGTAGTAGGCTTTATTGGGCCGGAATATTTGTACGATGGAAAACAAATTATCAGAGCCGCCCTGGAAGATCATTTCTGTGGTAAGCTTATGGGCTTGCCCATGGGGGTGGATATTTGTTATACGAACCATGCCGAAGCGGATCAGGATGATATGGATAACCTTCTTACTTTGCTGGGAGTGGCTGGTTGCAATTTTATTATGGGTGTACCCGGAGCTGATGATATTATGCTGAATTACCAGTCCACTTCCTTTCACGATGCTTTATATCTGCGCAATGTACTGGGTTTGCGGCCTGCGCCTGAATTTGAGGAGTGGTTGATAAGCAGAGGGATTTTTGATAGGGAAACCGGTTTGCTTCATGCAGAAAGAAAGTCTTTGTTGGGGATGATAAATCTTTAAAAATTCATAGTAAAAGGCGCAGTTTCCGCTAACTGAAACTAAGAAAGCCAATGTGCGCTCTTCCCGAAAAGATTGTTAAAAATGATTGTTACAGTGATTTGAAGCAATTTACTGATGCCCGAATTGCTATTGGTAGAGCTGGATACAGTGTGCCTTTGCGGGAGATGCTGGAATTTAAGATGTCTCATGCCCATGCCCGCGACGAGGTGTTTTCTGAACTGAATATTGAGGAATTGAGCAAGGGGCTTCACGCGATGCAGCTTATCTGGATATTGGTAAAAAGCCGGGCAGCCAATAGGGAACTATACATCAGAAGGCCGGATCTTGGCCGTAAATTGTCCGATGAATCGGTTGGTAGACTAAGCGATCTTGACTGTAAGGCTTGTGATGTGGCAATCATTTTAGCCGATGGCCTTTCGGCCTCTGCTATAAATAATCATGCAATTCCTTTTCTTAGTAAGCTAATACCTGCGTTGAAATTAATGGATTTTAGTTTAGCTGCGGTGGTAATTACAGAAAACGGCAGGGTGGCAATAGGAGATGAAATTGCCTTCTCACAAAAGGCCCGAATGTCATTAATCCTTATCGGAGAACGTCCCGGGTTGTCGTCGCCAGATAGCATGGGGGCTTATCTTACCTACAGTCCCAAACCTGGCTTGAAAGACGATTCGCGTAATTGCGTTTCAAATATTCGCCAGGGAGGCTTAGATTACCCCTTGGCTGCGGATAAAGTGTGCTATTTAATTAAAGAGGCTTTTGCCCGAAAACTGAGCGGAGTAGCTTTAAAGGAAGAGTTTGTTTGTTTGCCTGGATACAAAAAAGAGGACGATCAAAAAGATCTGTCCTCTTAAATGCTGTTTTAGTGAGGCTTAACCTTTGTTTCGTCATCTTCAACCTTGGTTTTCGAATCTGGGGTTTTTAGTTTGGCTTCATCGTCATCCGTCTTCATTTTCGAATCGCCGGTTTTCATTTTCATTTCATCGTCATCAAGCTTTAGCTTGTCATCACCCGACTTGATTTTTATTTTATCCCCATCGCGTTTTATCTTGGTTTCGTCTAGTTTCCACTTGCCTTCCTCTTCAATCAGGCTGTTGTTCACTATTATACCGCTCGGACCATACAACGTATCACCTGTACTGACGTCCACAAACAGGATGTCATCATCAATAGGCTTGTAAGTGTCAGAATAAACATATCCACCAGCATCGGTGGTGTCTTTTACAATTGTAGATGAGCCGTTTGATGCAGCATTAAGGCTTACATAAGATGTGCTGGTTCTATCGGTCGCGGCTGTTGCTGCGCTATTTACCGAATCTGCATTTGTGCTTTGTTGATTTTTGCTGTTGCAGGAAGAGAGGGCCGTAATAACAGCAATGCCTGCACAAGCCGCCGTTAATTGAAGCGTAGATCTTAAACGGATCAAGCGTTCATTATTGATTTTTAATGATTCCATAGTATACTCTTTAGATGTGTTAAAATTTATTAACCACCTCTACGAGCAAAGTTCAGACCGTTTTTAACGTTCATATTTCCAGTTACGAGATTTACCCTGGGTGAGCCACTCAAGAGTGGTTTGCAGCCGCTTAGTTCGTGTTGCTTCGGTTTTAGCTTCTTCAAGCCATTGAATGTACTCCTTTTTATTCGAGTAACTGAGTTTTTCGAAGTTTTCAAACGCTATTCTGTTTGGCTCAAGAGCCTCGATGAGATAGGTTGGAATGATTAATTCAGTCCTTTCTATAGTCTTTTTGGTAGCTTTTTTGCCTTCTTCGTTAAGTCTTACCGCGTTTTGAATATACTCTATCAAGATTTGATCCCCGGGTAAATCTTGCAGGGAGGTTATTTTTCCCAATTGTCCCATAGCTTCACCAGCATTTTCCTTAAGCAGGTTATAAGGATCTGGAAGCAAGGCACTTTTCCAGAAGCCAAAAACACAATGCTGTTTGAAGCTGGCCATACTGCACACGGTTCCCTTGTAGTCGAAAAAGGGCATTCCCCATTTGATGGTTTCCTCAATAGCAGGAAACGCAGCATGAACAAGATCGCGGATGTGCTTCAATATTGGCTGAGCAAAATCGGCCGATTTTTCAATATAATCATCAATACGAGGATCGGTATGCTGAGACATGGTTGTTTTGAAATAAATATACGTTATTTAGTCAGAATGTAACTTGGAAGGGTTGTACGTAAATGGCTGCTTCGAGATGATCAGCCTCTTAATAAAGAATCACTAATCACCTAATCCGTAAAAAAAGCAAGTAGCTAAATACAACTTTCGATTCTGACTTTTTCGTTTTAATTGACTTAGCGTGTTTGATTTCTGTATATCTTTCCTCCTTAAAATCTTGTCAATTTAAATTCATAGAAATGCTAAAAAAAATCCTAGCCCTCATGTTTCTTCCAGCTCTGGCTTTCTCACAAAAAACAAACGGGAAATTTTCATTAAACGGAAAAGTAACCGGTTATTCCGATAGCACCAGGATTTATTATGCCGATGCCAGAAACAATCAGTTTGCAGTAGATTCAACTCTTATCATCAACAATGAGTTTAAGTTTTCAGGCTCGGTAAAAGATAAAGCTCAGCAGATCATGATCTGGACTAAAGGTCGTGCAGATTATAAATTTTTCTGGATAGATAACGCCGTGATGACTTTTACTGCAACCAAAGGAAAGTTTAAGCAAGCGGTAATTGCGGGCTCCGCAACAGAACTTGAGAATAACGCATTTGAGGCAGCATGCGAAGCAGGAAAAGGGGCAAAGGGGCCAGCCGCAAAAATAGCCTACGTACGCGAACACCCAAACTCCATGATAAGCGCTAATATTTTAAATATCTATGCTGCGGGTTGGGGTCGCGATACTACCAAATTATTATATGATAACTTCTCCAAAGCCATCAAGGAAAGTGTTTATGGTAAAGAGATTGCCACCTTTATCAGTTTAAACAGAAATGTAAAGGTTGGAGATAAGTATGTAGATTTTTCAGAACCAGACACAACTGGCAAGAAAGTTAGCTTATCAGATTTTGAAGGTAAACTTGTTTTGCTTGACTTTTGGGGATCTTGGTGTGGCTCATGCAGAAAAGACAACCCAGAGCTGATAAAGATTTATAACGAGTTTAAAAGTTCGGGCTTTGAAATTCTTGGAGTTGCTTCCGATAATAACAAGAAAGACTGGCTGAATGCCGTGGCTCAGGACAAGCTTCCCTGGCCCAATGTTTGTGATTTAAATGGCAATAAAAACAAAGCTGCCCTGATTTATGGTGTCTCCAGATATCCAAGAAATTACTTGATAGATAAAAACGGGATTATTATCGCTGCGGATCTAAGAGGGGAGGCCTTAAGGAAAAAATTGGAGGAGTTATTGAAATAGTGTGGTTTAAATTAAACCTATAAGGTCTTCGAGACCTTATAGGTTTTTATACGAGCCTTCTAAAACGGGCTTACAAAATCTTTAAACGCAGGTAGCGCCTTATCTTTCTCTGATAAAATAGCTTCCTCCGGTTTTATTCCCCAGTCGATGTTCAGGTCGGCATCATTCCATGCTACACCAATTTCCGATTCTTTATTATAGAGATTAGTCACCTTGTAGGCAAAAATAGTATTGTCTTCAAGCGTTACAAATCCATGTAGAAAGCCAGGTGGCACCCAGAACATGCGGAAATTATCTGCACTTAATTCAACACTAACATGCTGGCCATAGGTTGGAGATCCTTTACGGATATCTACTGCCACATCAATAACACGGCCCTGAATAGCCCTAACAAGTTTGCCCTGAGCGTGCGGATCTGCCTGTCCGTGCAAACCTCTTAATGTGCCTTTTTGCGAAAACGATTGATTGTCCTGTACAAAATCGACATCAATGCCTGCTGCTGAAAATGCTTTTTTATTGTAGCTTTCGTAGAAATAACCGCGGTCGTCTCTCCAAACTTTGGGTTCAATAATTACTAAGCCTTCGATTGAGGTTGGTATAATATTCATTTATCTGTCTAAAAATTCCATTAAAGTGCTAAAGGTGACAAAGCGGTTATTGAACTTTGCTGCATGTTCCTGCATTAATTGTGTATACTGGTTTTGGTGAAATGTCCGGTAAGAGTCGATCTCATCTATTACAAATTGAAGACAGTAGGTGATGCCTTCGTTTGGCGAGTCGAGAACTTTTAGCAATCGTTCAGAAACAATCAGTCCTGTAGACATCGCTTCCGGGATGAACCGCTCATTCATCCAGCTAAGCCAATCCTTATTAATACTATCATCAATTATGATTGTGATATTAAATAAAACCATGCCGCGAAGATAGTAGTATGCTGGCTGCTAACCAATAGCATCGCCACGCAAGTTTCTGAAACGTTTTCGGGCTTCGGTAGCCAAAATACTTCCGGGATATTCGTTTATTATCTTCTCATAACACTCTTTCGCCTTTTCTTTGTCTTGAAGTTTATTCTCGTAAATATCTCCAAGCATAAACCAGGCATCGTCTCCCCATATATCAAACTTGTAGTTTTGTGTAATTAATCTAAGCTGATTAACAGCCTCCGTAACATTATCCTGCTTCAGATAGATGCGGGCTTTAGTCATCAGAATATCGTCTTCAAGGGAATTCCCGGGAAACAGGGTGTGGATGCTATCGAGTACTAAAAGAGCTTTCGGGGTCTCGTTTTTAAATACCAGTAAATCGGCATAAGCATATTTTTTCAGCGCATTAGAATCTGCCAGTGTCTCGGTATTCTCCTGTATCAATAAACTTAAATTTAAAGCATCGTTGGCCGTGAGTTGCGATGTTGAACTTTTTAAAACCTTTAGTTGTGCATAAGCCCATGTAAATTCGCCCTGATAAAAAGACAATTTGGCGCCTCGTAATTTTGCTTCCTGGCCATTAGGTTCGTTGGCAAACTGTTTTTCAACCTGACCATACATTAAAGCCGCTTCCCATGGTTCGTTGGTAAGGATGTAAATATCTCCCAAATCCAGTTTTATAGGTGCAATTACAGAAGGAGGCAAATTAGGTACTTTCAGCGCATTTTCCAGCAGTTGCTCTGCTTCTTTCACTTTATGCAGATGAAAAGCCTGTAAACTGGCAAGCTGACGCATTGCAAAAACAGTGTTGGTAGTTTTTCCAAACTCATTTATCAAACTTAAATAGTCTTGTTCCAGTTGCAGAAGGTCGCTTTGTGCAAATTTGCCGGAAGTAAGCAACTGGTTTTTGCAGTTCAATAGCTGAATCTTAGCTGTTACATAAAACTGACTGGTACTGCCGCGTGCTACAAGATAATTTAATGCTTCAATGGCAGCATCGTATGCTTTACTGGCTATTAAAGTGCTGGCAAACTCATATATCCGTTCGCCATCTTCCTTCAGTCTTTTATCTAAAGAAATTATTTGTTTAAGCGCAAGACTGTATTCTTTCTGTTGTATATAAACCCAGGCCAGTAAATCGGTAAAGGCGGTTGTTTGAGGTTCTTTCTGTATTTTTCGAAGAAGGCTTATTTTCAGCAGATCGAAGTCTTCCGGAGTATCAAGCAGGGTTGAAAATGCATTTTTGGCTTGTGCCAGGATGCTGTTCTCTGTATCCGATGGTCCCAGAAAGCTGAGGTACTCCTGAATAAGCATCGGTTTATTCTTCTGAAAGCGGTACAGTGAAATTAAATCATAACCAAAAAGCGATTCATCTTTTAAAACCTTTCGGCCTTGTAAAAGAGTCTTTATGGCAAAGTCATAAGCGCTGGAGCGATAAAAGGCAATGGATATTTCCCGAATTGCCACTTCATTATCCGGAAGGTTTTTAATGATGTTGTTATACCATTCATTTGCTTTGGTTTGTTGCCCTTGTTCTTGCAAAATCCGCCCGAAATCAACTTGATAAGCGTAGTTTTCGGGGGCAATCTTAATCATTTTCTTTACCACCTTTTCCGCCTCATCGTACTTTTTTATCTTAATTAAAGTGTTGAGGTACTGGTCGTAATAGGTAAATGCATTTGCGGGCTTACTAAAAAGCTTCTCATAAATGGCTGCTGCCTTTTCGTATTCGGCATTTTGGAAATACTGCAAAGCAAGCGCTTCATCGTTTGATCGTTGAGCCCGCAGTAATTGTGGCATCAGCACAATAAATGCAAGTACATATAAAAAGGGCTTAATTGAGCTTTTAATTTTCATCCTTGATAGGGGAGCTTCTGTTCCTCGACTTTTATTTATGGCGTAATTTAAAGATAACGACATAAATCTTAAATTATGCGCTGAAAATAGATGTCCTTTTCCAATCTTGCTGCACGATAAGAAACTATTTTAGATTTTAATTCTAGCTTTTGGCATTAATGTGCTTTCAATTGGTTAAACGCTGAAAAAAAATTAAATTCTTAATCTTAGCTTTTGATTTTTTTAAACCAACGTATTTTAAATGTTACGAACAACTCATCACAAAAGGGATATTTTAGTATTTCCGAAATTAACTAATGCGGGGGAATAATTTTATGCTGCAAAGATTGGGTATGTGTTTGGCGCTGTTGGGCTTACTGTTTTTTTCTGCCTGCAACAATCCAAAGGTTGCCCGGCGTATCCCGCTTGAGGATTTTTTTGGAAACCCGGAAAAAACTGCCTTTATGCTTTCTCCGGATGGAAAACATATCTCATTCCTTAAACCCTACAACAAGCGCTTAAATATATACGTTCAGGATATTGATGGTAAAAACGAGAGGCGTGTTACCAATTTTAAAGATAAGAACGTAGGCTTGTATGGATGGACGAATAATGATGTTTTAATTTATTCTACCGATAGTAGGTACGGGGCTTTTTTATACACCGTGGATAAGGACGGTAAAAATAGCCGCGAAATTATCGCCGACGAAAAGTTGAGTTTGAAACTCATTAACTGGAAAAATCTCAGGAATAACGAACTGATCTGCGCCGTAAATAAGCGGGATTCGACGGTTTTTGACAGCTATAAATTAAATCTTAAAACGGGCGAACTAAAACTGATAGAAATTAATCCTGGGAATATCTTCCAATGGTTCTCTGATCATGATGGGAATATACGTATGGCCTTAGCCAGCGACGGCGTCAATGAAACATTGCTCTTCAGAGAGCGCCCCGGTGATAAGTTCAGGCCGGTTGTTACCAATAACTTCAAAACCAAAATAAAACCCATTGCCTTTTGCGATAGAGAAAAGTCTTGCATTTTCGCCATTTCAAATATTGGAAGGGATAAGTCGGCCCTAGTAAAATTCAATTGTTCGAATGGTCGCGAGGTAAAGGATATTTTCAGTCACAAAAAAGTTGACGTTAGTGAAGCGGGCTATTCCTATAACAAGCTAAAGCTGATTTACGCGGGTTACGAAACCTGGAAAAAGGAGCGTCACTACCTGGATAGTTCCTCCAGTAACGTTTATAAGTCGCTGCAAAAGCTGTTACCTAACACAGAGGTAATTATTGTTGATGAGGATACGCTGGGTACCAATTTTATAGTCCGCACAGCATCTGATAAGACACAGGGAGCTTATTATTTATATCAACCGCCTAAGAATAAGTTAAGTAAATTATCAGAAATAAATCCGGCTATTAAGGCCGAGGAAATGAGCAGTATGCAGGCCATCGCTTTCCACAACAGAAATGGCGATCTGATTAATGGCTATCTTACTATACCTCTAGGGCTTAGACCTGAAAATTTGCCTGTAATAGTTTTGCCGCATGGTGGGCCTGCCGACAGAAATTCATGGGGTTACAGTTCTGAAGTGCAGTTTCTTGCCAATCGAGGCTTTGCCGTTTTCCAGGTTAATTACCGCGGTTCTGATGGTTATGGTAAGGATTTTTTGATAGCTGGTTTTAAAAAATGGGGAACCGTTATTCAGAATGATATTACGGATGGCGTAAAATGGCTTATTAACGAGGGTATTGCGGATAAAAAACGTATCGGTATTTATGGTTCTGGTTTTGGTGGTTTCAGTGCCTTAAATAGCCTTTGCAATCAGCCCGATTTGTATGTTTGCGGCGCCTCGCAAGCGGGATACATCAATCTTTTTACTTATTTAAAAGCTGTTCCGCCCTATTATAAGCCAACTTTACAGATGTATTATGAGATGGTTGGTGATCCTGAAAAAGATATTGATTATTTGAGGGATGCTTCGCCCGTGTTTCATGCCGAAAAGATCCGTGTGCCCGTGTTTATTGCACAGGATGCTAAAGATCCCCGTGTAAAGGTAAATGAAACCAATCAGTTTGTTAAGGAGCTGCTTAAGCGCAGAATACCAGTAACTTATATTGTAAAGGAAAAGGAAAAATACACGCTTAGGAATCCGGAAAACCGGATGGAATATTATACACGGCTCGAAGCGTTTTTCGAAAAGAATCTTTCTAATAAGTAGAGGCAATGATCATCAGAAAGTATTCTGGCAAAAAGAACTTTGTGTTAAACATTGTTTTCCTTGCGTTAATAGCGGGCTCAATGCTTGCAGCGCTGATTATTGCTTACAATCTCACTTCGCGATATGTTTATAATGAATTTGAGCGCAATAAAACCGAGGTTGTTGATAAAACGATAAAGCCTTACAACGACTTCTTCCAGAACAAAATTTCTGAGATTTCTCTTTATCAGGGTTATCTGGACACCACATCGGCGGAAAAGCTTTCTATGGCCATGCTTAAGGAATACCCTTTTGTAAATGAAGTGTTCTTTTACGATACCGAAATAAGTAATCATCAGGTTCGTTACGCGATAACGGTGGGTAATTTAACTATTGCACCAACTACTATTGCCCATTATAGTCGCAATCAAAAACCAGGTACAGAAATACTGTTCAATGGATCTGCCAGTAGTGAAAAGCCGCACTTTAACATCAATGAGTTTAACCGGATAGCTGCTAAATTTTCTGCCTATCTGCAGGGTTTCGAAGAAAGTAAGTCGGGGTTCATGGACGAATCCACCGAAACCTTTTACAATATTTCGCCCAATCGGATCAGCTTTATGAATATCCCCAGAGAGGAGGAAATAAAGGCCTTTAAAGATCTGATGAATAACAAAGGGCAGCAATCACCGGTTTATGAGCAGGATATTCTTTCTTTTAAATTGAATGCCGGCAGGTTGAAGATCAGAAATATATATCCGCACTTCTTTGAGAAAGTGGCCATTGTTCCATTAACTTCAGATAACATAGCAGCCGACTCCGCCCTTATAACAACAGAATTTCCATTGTCCGGAGCATTTACAAACTACAAGCTATTCTTCTCATCCAGTCCTCAGTTCCTGGCAAAGGAAATAAAACGCCGCTATTTGCCATTAGCAAGCGCAATTGTACTGGTATATGGCATTATTATCTTTATTGGTTTTCTTATTTACCGCAATTTGCACATCAATAACAAGCTGTTTAAACTTCAGTATGATTTTGTGAACAACCTTACCCACGAATTTAAGACGCCGGTAAGTGTAATAAAAATTGCCGGAAATAATATTCGCCGGGCAAAGCAGCTTAGTGACACCGAACGGGGGCATTACGGGAAAATTCTGGATGAGGAAGCCGATAAATTGAACGACCTGATGAATAAACTGTTGTCGTTTACGCAGATTGAGAATCAGTCGATTAAATTAAAGCGTGAAAACATTAACCTGGAGATTTTTGTACAGAATCTTATTGATGCTTATCAGATAAAGTATGCCGACTTTCAGATTGGTTATGAGATAAAGGACGTGGAGCATTTTTATTGCGATCCGGTATTATTAGGTAGTCTTTTTCAGAATCTTACAGACAACGCTTACAAGTATTCCCCGCAAGGGAAAAAGGAATTAGACATTGCTATAACTCGTGAAAAAACAGATATTGTTTTCACCTTTACAGACAAGGGTATAGGCATACCAAAAGACGAGATAAAGAACATTTTTAAAAAGTTCTACCGCATACAATCGGAATTTAATCAGCAGGGAAGTGTAGGATTAGGACTGGCATTTTGTAAGGAGCTGGTTAACTTTATGGATGGTGATATTTCGGTAAACAGCAAAATTGGAGTCGGGTCGGAGTTTATAATAACTCTGCCTTATAATAGAATGATATGAAGAAAGAAGTTACTGTAGCAATTGTAGAAGACGATGATAACCTTCGGTTCCTTGTAGCGCATCGTTTACAAGATGAAGGATATAATGTTTTGGAAGCCACCAATGGCGATGACGCGGAAGTGCTGATTGTGGAGCAGAAGCCCGATATTGTTTTACTTGACTGGATGCTCCCCGGCAAACAAGGTAATGATGTGTGTAAGGATGTGCGTGAGAAGGGCTTTGAGAAAGTAATTATTATGATGACGGCAAAAGCGCAGGATGTAGATAAAATTGATGCTTACAGTGCTGGTGTTACTGATTATGTTACCAAGCCCTTCAATATGGATGTGCTTATTGCTCTGATCGAAAATAAGGTGAAGTACGTTATTCAGAATGAGAAAACGGAGGCCTATAAGTTCGCCAATATGGAACACTTTCCCAACACCCATTCACTGGTTAAAGACGGAAGAAAGGTAGAACTCACTATTTTGGAAAACCGAATTCTGCTATACTTCTTAAAAAATCAAAATAAAGTTATTCATCGCGATGAGCTGATGATGGTGGTTTGGGGCTATAATTCTGATGTGAATACCCGAACGCTTGATATGCATATTGTGCGCCTGAGGAAAAAAATTGAAGCCAACCCAGATGTTCCGCAACTATTGCAAACGGTAAGAGGCGTGGGTTATAAGTTTGCTCAGGGGTAAACGAAGATACTGCCGGAGCCCTAGAAGACTTACTACTTGCAGGGCTTCGTTCTTTCTTTCAATTTATGAGAGGATTAGCCTGAATCGTTCATAACCTTCAACCATTTACATAAACCTATTCATCACCATCACCATCACCAGTTGTAGAATCATTGTGCCATCTAAAAAGAGGAAATAATAGTACTCATTCTTCTTAAAGTTCGATTTAAAGATCAGCCAGCCGGTTAAAATAATAGTCAGCGTTATTCCAATAAAGTCGGCATCAATTGATTTGGTGAAAAGGAATAGTAAGCTTAAGTATATAAGCAGCAGCAACTGGCAAAAAAGATAGGCTTTCCGTTCTCCAAATACCACAGGTATGGTTTTAAGGTCGTTGCTTCGGTCCTGAAACAAATCGCGGATATCAAAAGGAACAGTTATCGCCGCAATAAACAAAAAACGTTTGGCTATAAGCACTAGCGTATCCGACGAGGGGATTGGCATTCCGGTTTCAAGTATCGGGAGAAGAACACAGCTCAATGACCAGATCAGAGCTATCAGAAACAGTTTCAATCCAGGTATATTTCTAAGCCCGAACTTCTTATCTCCCACAGAAAACAAAGGCAGGTTGTAGGCAACCGCTATCACACCCAGAAAAAACATCAATACCTGCGATGCCGGAGTAAGAAATAAGCCCAGGGGAATAAGAGAAACTACCGCAATCAATGTAATGGTAGTCATGAAGCGGTAATTGGTAAAAATCCATCTTACCCTTCTAAATGGCGATTTAAGAGGATGCTGCGGCTTAGCAAGGAACATACTGAAATTGTACAGGGACAATGTCGAACAAAACAGTAATCCTAAAACATACTTATCGCATTCGGCATGTATAAGATGATAAGTTAAGCCAGCTTGAGCTGCAGCGCACAAACCAATGAAAATATTGCTGAAGAGCAGGAAATCTAAAACATTCCTAACGGTTGATTTAAGAGTTAAAGATGGTTTGGGGTCGGGCATGCAAAACCTGCGTTTTTAGGTGCCTGAATATTAAGCACGCTTTAACTCAAATATCGTAATTTCTGGCAAAATTCCAACTCTGCCCGGATAGCCCAGAAATCCATATCCTACATTCACATATAAATGCTGATTGTGCTCTTCGTAAAAGCCAGCCCATTCTTTATAAATATATTGAACGGGGCTCCACTGAAACTCTTCCATCCGTACACCAAACTGCATGCCGTGGGTATGGCCGCTAAAGGTTGCATTGATATCCGGGTGATTTAAAACATGTGCCCGCCAATGGGTAGGGTCGTGTGATAATAGCAATTTAACTTCTTTATCCTCTGCTCCAACAAGTGCTTTATTCAGATTGGCTTTTTTAGGAAAGCGAGCGCCTGCTCCCCAGTTCTCCACACCAATAATCGCCAACTCTTCTCCATCTACTTTTAACGAACGGTTTTCATTTAACAGAATATCCCAACCCATATTCTTGTGGGTCTGAATTAAATCTGCCAGGTTTTTTTCCTTTGCGGGAGATGGGTAGGGGCCGAAATAATAATCGCCATAGTCATGATTACCCAAAATTGAATAAACACCTAAAGGAGCTTTAACCTTTGTAAAGATGTCCTGATAGTCCCTCATCTCCGAAGCTCGTCCGTTTACCAGGTCGCCAGTAAAGAAAATGAAGTCTGGTTTTTCGCCTAGTAATTCTTCGACACCTCCCAAAACGGCTTTACGATTGTAAAAGCTTCCCGAGTGCACGTCAGAAATCTGAGCTAAACGAATACCTTCAAATGCTTTGGGGAGGTTTTTAAGGTAAAGTGTACGGCGTTTTATCTGATAGTCATAAGCGCCAGAAACGATGCCCCAGCCCAATGTTGCGAACGGAATGGCTGCTACCGCGAGGCCGGTTTTTAGAATGAACTCCGAACGGGGGATCTTATTAAAATCAACTTCCTGTTGGGTCAGTTCGGGCGTTTCAATCGCCGATTGTACTGCTTCCCGCTTTTTTTTCTTTGATATAAAAAATCTCCGGATATCGTCAGTAAACAAAAATGGCAGATAAAAAATCTTAGCAACAAAGGAAAGCACAAACGCAACTAAGGTAACCGCCCTCAGATTTAATTTTATGTTAAGGTAAATGCTGGCAAATACCCCAAGTATCAGTAGTGCCGAATATCCCCAGTAAATAGCAGGAAATGTTTTCTTCCGTTCAGCTGGGTGTTTTTTATTAAAAGTTAGTAGTGCTTTGTAAATGTACCAGTCTACTAATAAGAGAATTACAGTAATAATCAGGAGGGGAAGAACGCGTTGGCCCATTAAAAACTATTCTAAAAAATTTCCTTATACGATAGAAATAAGGAAAGGTTAAGTTAATATCGTCTTTCGTCGTCATAATCTTCGCTGTCGTCGTCATCGAAAGTCGCATTAAACAGACTGCCAAGCATGTCTTTAAATTCAAAGCCATTGTCTAAGAATGACTTACTAATTTGCGAGAACTCAGATAAGCCGTGTAATAAAAATTCCATTAAGAGCAATTGTTGCTTTTCGCTTAAACGCGGATGAAATTTTTTCACAACAGCCTGCAAACCCGGAATGGAATGTAGAAGTTGCCGGTATTCCTTTTCCGGAAGATCATCCAAAATATTTAGTGCGTTTCCTGAGCCAAACCAATTTACTGTTTCGGCATAAGGATTATCGCTTTTAGCTCGTTTAATCTTTTCAGGATCAGGGAAAAAGCGGATCATTAGAGTTTTGATCGCCTTGCCTACCAGTATGTTGGCTACTTTAGCGGGTCCTTCCTGCTCGCCCTCGTAGACCAGCTCTATTTTGCCGGTAATGGCTGGAATTACGCCCAGGAAGTCGGCAATGCGGACACTGGTATTGTCTTCTCCATTTAGCAGCATTCGTCTTTCTGCATGACTGATCAGGTTTTCGTAAGCCGAAATAGTTAAGCGTGCCGAAACACCCGATTTTTTATCGATGTATTCCGAGTTCCTTGCTTCAAAGGCAATTTGTTCGATCAGATCTTTTACCAGGCCATCAACTTCTATACTTTCCTTTTGCTCTTTAGTAAGCAGCGCTTCCTGTTGTGTAATCTTTTTAGAAATTTCGATGCTCCGGGGGTAATGTGTTAATATCTGGCTCTCAATCCGGTCCTTCAAAGGCGTAACTATGGATCCACGATTGGTGTAATCTTCAGGATTTGCGGTAAAAACAAACTGTACATCAAGTGGAAGGCGTAATTTAAAGCCGCGAATCTGGATGTCCTTTTCTTGCAGTATGTTGAATAAGGCAACCTGAATACGAGCCTGAAGATCGGGAAGCTCATTGATTACAAATATGCCGCGGTGTGCCCTTGGTATTAAGCCAAAGTGCAGAACCCGTTCGTCTGAATAGGTTAATTTCAAAGTGGCAGCTTTGATCGGGTCTACATCCCCAATTAAATCGGCAACGGTAACATCCGGAGTTGCTAATTTTTCCGTGTACCGTTCCGAGCGATGCAGCCAGGCGATTGGGGTTTCATCTCCCTGTTCTTCAAGGCGCTTGCGGGCAAACCAGGAAATTGGTTCAAAAGGATCATCATAAAGTTCTGAACCTTCAACGTAAGGAATATATTCATCAAGAAGGTTTACCATCAATCGGGCAATACGGGTTTTTGCTTGTCCGCGTAAGCCTAGAAGTAGTATGTTGTGCTGTGATAATATAGCTGTTTGAAGGTCGGGAATAACAGTGTCGTCATATCCAATAATGCCTTCAAAGCTTGCGTCTTTATTTTTCAGGAGTGCAATAAGGTTTTCCCTAAGCTCTTGCTTAATAGAACGGGGTTTATAGCCAGATTGCTTTAAGGCTCCAAATGTTTTTATAGTCATGGTGAATGGTTGATTGTTGGAAATCAAATTTAAAGTCAAAATTCAAAAAGCCGTAAAGCGCCAGAATAAAAAGAGCAGAATTAAAATTAAAAATTGCTACCGAATGCTAAGTGTTTTCCGGCTTCCTGGGCTCTTAGCTTTCGCAGCTAACTTAGCGTACAGTTCTCCTCCGGTTTCGTATATAGTCTTCAAAAATGTATTCGCCAAGTCCTTTTAATGAGCTGTAGAAAGCTTTACCTCCATTTATCTCAGTAAACTTTCGTACGAATTGCTGTAAGTACGGATCCTTCGCTATCATAAATGTAGTGATTGGAATTTTAAGACGTTTACATTCGGCGGCCTTGTTAAGCGTTTTGTTCACTACTTTTCTGTCCAGGCCAATGCTGTTTTTATAGTATTTAGTTCCCTCTTTTAAGCAAGTCGGTTTCCCGTCCGTAATCATGAATATTTGCTTGTTATGGGTTTTTCGCCTTCTTAAAATATCAACTGCCAGTTCCAGGCCGGCATACGTGTTGGTATGAAAAGGGCCAACCTGCAAATAAGGAAGGTCTTTTAAAGTAATGGGCCATGCATCATTACCAAAAACCACAATATCAAGCGTGTCTTTTGGGTATTTTGTACGAATGAGTTCGGCCAAAGCCATAGCTACTTTCTTTGCTGGCGTAATGCGGTCTTCACCATACAAAATCATAGAATGGGAGATATCGATCATGAGGACAGTAGATGTGATCGTTCTGTAGTCCTTTTCTTCAACCTCAAGATCTCTTTCTGTCATGGTGAAATCGCTGATACCATGATTGATCTGAGCATTATGAATGGAGGCTGTCATATCGATCTGATCCAGGCTGTCTCCAAACTGGAACTCTCTTCTGTCGGCGTTCTTTTCTTCACCAAGCCCTGATAGGCTGGTATTATGGCTTCCTTTGCCAGATTTTTGAAGCTTGCCGAAAATTTCTTCCAGTGCCGATTTTCTGATGGTCTGCTCTGTTTTTCCAGTAATCCTGAAGCCTCCCGGATTGCTGCCATCGTTGTCAATGTAGCCTTTCCGCTTCAAATCCTCGATAAAATCGCCCATACCATACTCATCATTGGTAAGCTGATATTGTTTGTCGAGCTCGTTCATCCAGGCAAGGGCTTCGTTGGCATCGCCCGATGTATAGTTGAGCAATTCCAGAAAAAGCTTCAGTAATTCATCAAAGCCTCCCTTTGGAATCTCGTTCGGAATAAATTGAGAAAATGAATGCCCCCGCATATTCGCCTTTCTGTTTTTGATAAATGTACAAACGAAGTTAGGTCTTTGTTATTTTCAGCTTGTTACAAGTGTGTAAAAAAACAGGATTAAGTAAAGGGAGACAATCGTGTTAATAGAATTGTAGTCCGGGCTGGAAAGTTTTAATGGGCCTTTGATTTGGCATATTGTTAACAAATGTAGAGATGTGGAAAAAAAAGCTATCCTCCGTATGTATAATGGCTTTATTGTGGTAACCTAAGCTGCAATGTAATCGTATTTTTGCACGTCTTAGATAAATGCAAACCACTACCAAAAGAAACGTCATTATCTCTGCCTGTTATGCCGGAACGGTGATTCTTGGTATGCTGGTCGGTCCTAAGTTTTATAACGAGAATGCCAATTCCCGCAACGGTACTTTTCTGCCCTTTTTTTCGGGAGGAAGAGCCGATAAGGTGGAACGGGTTCTGAATATTATTGAAGAGAATTACGTTGATCCTGTAAAAGCAGATTCTCTTAAAGACCTTGCAATTACTCAGATTTTAAGGAAGCTTGATCCGCATTCATCTTACCTGCCGCCTGCCGAGGCTCAAAATTTTACTGAAAGTCTTGATGGGAATTATTTCGGGATAGGGGTGGAGTACCAGATATTAAACGACACTGTGTTTATTACGGCCGTGCACTCGAATGGCCCGGCTGAGCTGGCCGGAATGCGAGCTGGCGATCAGGTGTTAAAGGTGAACGGAAAGCAGATTGCCGGTAATAAAATAACTTCCGAAAAGGTGGTTGGCTTGATTAAAGGCCGTCGCGGCACGGAGGTTAATTTGCTGGTAAAGCGTTTCGATGGTGTTAAAAAGATCAGTGTATTACGTGATAAGATAACGATCAGCAGTCTTGATGCGGCTTTCATGCTTAATGAAAAAATAGGTTATATCAAGATTAGCCGTTTTGGGGCTCATACCGACGATGATTTTGTAAAACGTGGTGCCGATCTGAAAAAGGCAGGAATGCAAAGCCTGATACTTGATTTGCGGGGAAATGGTGGCGGGTATCTGAACGCAGCAACAGCCATTGCCGATGAATTTCTGGAAGATAAAAAGTTGATTGTTTTTACGAAAGGAGAGCATGAGCCTCGTACTGATTACTATGCAACAGGAAAAGGAATCTTTCAAAGAGGCAAATTGGTAGTGCTTATAGATGAAAACTCTGCTTCGGCAAGCGAGATTCTTGCGGGTGCTGTTCAGGATCTGGACAGGGCTACAATCATCGGCAGGCGCTCCTTTGGAAAAGGCCTGGTGCAGGAGCAATTTAGCTTTGGCGATGGATCAGCGTTGAATTTAACAGTGGCAAGGTATTACACGCCTTCTGGTCGCTCTATCCAGAAATCCTATAAAGAAGGTTCGGATAAATATTATGAGGAGGTGTCTGAAAGATTAAAGAACGGCGAACTTGCGGGTAAGCACGCCGACAGTGTATCTGACAGGCTGAAACTTTATAAAACCCTTGCCGGTAAATCCATTTATGGTGGCGGAGGTATTAGTCCTGATATTTTTGTGCCGATTGATACATCTGCATTTAACGACCTGTATTTCTCAATGAGTGCAAAAGGGATAATTAATGATTTTGCCTATAAAAACTTCAATACCAGGAATCGTCCAGCTTCTTTGGAGAACTTCATAAAAGACTTCAAACTGAGCGATGATGCACTTGCCCGGTTACAAAAAGTAGCCGAATCAAGAAATGTAGAAGTGAACATTCGTGATTTTGACGAAGCTAAACCTGCCATAATATCCCAAATAAAAGCATTGGTAGCCCGCTATTATTTTGGCGATGAAGGATTCTATAAGGTTAAAAACCTGGAAGATAAAACGATCGCGAAGGCCTTGGATGTGCTGCAGTAGATTGAGGAACCTATAAATAGATAGAAAAACCTATAAGGTTTTGAAAACCTTATAGGTTTGGGGCGTTGGTGCCTCAGATGGAATTTTGAAGCCCATGCTTTTAAAATCACTTATTTTAAAGCTTTTATAACTGAAAAAGCCTATAAGGTTTCGAAAACCTTATAGGTTTGGGATGCTACAGCTTATTTCTGTCTGAAGTAAATCTGAATCGGAACCCCTTTAAAGTCGAAATGCTCCCTTAGTTTATTTTCTAAAAAGCGCTTGTACGGATCTTTAATGTATTGAGGAAGATTACAGAAGAAAGCAAACATTGGCGATGATCCATTGATCTGTGTAATGTACTTGATCTTCACGTATTTTCCTTTTAATGAAGGTGGTGGATATGCTTCTATAATGGGAAGCATTACTTCATTAAGCTTTGAAGTAGGAACCTTTTTTAGCTTATTTTCATAAACGGCAGAAGCCGCCTCAATAGCTTTGAAGATACGCTGTTTTTCAACAACCGATGTAAATACGATTGGTACGTCTGAGAACGGCGCAATTTTATCCTTAATTATATCTTCGAAAACCTTGGTGGTTTTATGGTTCTTTTCAATTAAGTCCCATTTATTAACCAGGATAACTACTCCCTTTTTGTTCTTCTCGGCCAGGTGAAAGATATTAATGTCCTGAGATTCTATGCCTTCTACAGCGTCAATCATAAGGACTACCACATCTGATTCTTCTAAGGCCTTGATGGTGCGCATCACCGAATAGAACTCAATGTTCTCCTTTACCTTCGTTTTTTTACGCAAACCAGCAGTGTCAATCAGCATAAACTCATGTCCGAACTGGTTGTAGTGAATGTGGATAGAATCACGTGTTGTGCCTGCAATCGGCGTAACAATGTTCCTTTCCTTACCAATAAGGGCATTGATCATAGAGGATTTACCTACATTCGGACGGCCAACAATGGTGTATTTAGGCAATTTGTTGTCATCTTCTTCAACTTCTTCAAAGTGCGATACAACTTCATCAAGGAGATCCCCGGTACCTGAGCCGGTCATAGACGAGATTCCGTATATCTCACCTAAACCAAAGCTGTAAAACTCATGAAGGTCATTGATCAGCTTGTTGTTATCTACTTTATTCGCAACAACAAAAACAGGCTTCTTGCCGCGGCGTAATATGTCTGCTATGCTATCATCCAGATCTGTTGCTCCGGTAGTTACATCTACCATGAAAAGTATTACAGTTGCCTCTTCAATGGCAATTAATACCTGTTCGCGGATCGCCGCTTCAAAAACATCCTCCGAGTTGGCAACGTAGCCCCCGGTATCTATTACTGTAAATTGCTTTCCAATCCATTCAGCCACACCGTAATGACGGTCGCGGGTTACACCGCTAAAGTCATCTACAATTGCCTTACGTGTTTCCGTTAAACGATTGTATAAGGTGGATTTCCCCACGTTCGGACGGCCTACTATTGCTACTATGTTACTCATTCTATTTACAATTTTTTGAATTACGATTACGAATGAGGCAAAGCGCCCTTTAGTTCCGCAATTCATTTTTATGCTTTTAAATCTTTAAGGAAAATTTAAAAGTCTTTTATTATCCGACCTACATCCCGGATCGACGTGCAAAAATCGTAAATCCAAAACCGTAAATCGTAAATTATTTAATCTTAATGTCTAAGAAGCTCTGTCTTGCTTTTAAGTTCTTGCTTCCTGTCCCTTGTTTATAGTACTTGGTTCTTGTCTCTTGACTCTTGTTTCCTGTCTCTTACCTCTAGTCTCTAGCCTCAATCTTCGTAGCCAAATCTTTTCAGGTAGTTCTTTTTGCTTCGCCAATCGGGAATTACTTTAACAAACAATTCCAGGAATACCTTTTTCTGTAGGAATTCCTCCATGTCTTTTCTGGCGTAAGTGCCAACCTTTTTAAGCATTTCGCCGCCCTTGCCAATCAAAATGTTTTTCTGCGAATCGCGTTCAACAATGATTTCTGCACTTATGCGGTTAATTGTGGCTTCTTCTTTAAAAGAAGTAATGATCACTTCCGTGCTATAAGGGATTTCCTTTTCATATATTTTAAAGATCTTTTCGCGAACTATCTCAGAAACGAAGAAGCGTTCGTTGCGGTCTGTTAAAGTATCTTTTTCATAGTATGCCGGATGCTCGGGCAGGTTTTCTGTGATGAAATCCATAACCGCTTTCACATTGTACTCTTTCAGCGCCGATACAGCGAATACCGCTTTCGGATTTAAACAGTTTTGCCAGAACTCGATTTTTGCGGAAACATTTTCCTGGCTGGACTTATCTATTTTATTGATGATAACAGCGATCGGTGAAAGCGTAGTCTTCAATTTTTCAATCACATCAGTTTCATCATGCCTTTCGTTAATGTCGGTAACGAGCAGAATAATGTCAGCATCTACGAGTGAATCGTTCACCGCACCCATCATGCTTTCTTGTAAAGCATAGTGAGGTTTTATCACTCCGGGAGTGTCTGAAAAGACGATTTGATATTCGTCTTCATTAACAATTCCGAGAATGCGGTGACGGGTGGTTTGAGCTTTAGGTGTGATGATCGACATCTTCTCACCCACCAGAGCATTCATCAACGTTGATTTTCCTGCATTTGGCTTTCCCACGATGCTCACAAAACCGGCTTTATGCGACATAATATTTTTTTAAAAAAAGATTTGGACTGCAAAGAAACGAAATATATCTTTGCAGTCCAATTCAGGGGGTGAGTATTTGAGGAGAAAGCGAAGAAAATGAATTGTTAACAGTGCGGGGTGGAGCAGTTGGTAGCTCGTCGGGCTCATAACCCGAAGGTCATCAGTTCGAGTCTGGTCCCCGCTACCAAAAGAGTAGCAAAGCCTTACAAAGGGCTCTTATCCGCCGCGGCGGACATCAGTTCGAGTCTGGTCCCCGCTACCAAAAGAGTTGAAAGACACTCTGGAAATGGTCTATTCGTCTAGGGGTTAGGACGCCAGATTTTCATTCTGGAAACAGGGGTTCGATTCCCCTATGGACTACCAAAACGACTTCAGCGATTGAAGTCAGAATTAAAATACAGTGCGGGGTGGAGCAGTTGGTAGCTCGTCGGGCTCATAACCCGAAGGTCATCAGTTCGAGTCTGGTCCCCGCTACCAAAAGAGTAGCAAAGCCTTACAAAGGGCTCTTATCCGCCACGGCGGACATCAGTTCGAGTCTGGTCCCCGCTACGAAAAGAGTTGAAAGACACTCTGGAATGGTCTATTCGTCTAGGGGTTAGGACGCCAGATTTTCATTCTGGAAACAGGGGTTCGATTCCCCTATGGACTACTAAGCGAAGTAAAATTCGCTTTTTTTTTGTGTTAGCTCTGATAAAGGACTACACAAGCCAGTAAGCAACCATAGCTTGCTGAAATTCCGAAACGGTCTATTCGTCTAGGGGTTAGGACGCCAGATTTTCATTCTGGAAACAGGGGTTCGATTCCCCTATGGACTACAGAAAGCGAAGGAAACTTCGCTTTTTTTATGCGCTGTGGTTTTGTGAAGATGGGAAGGTGCGGATCGCATGGCCATCTCATAGCTTAACCAGGACTTGACAGTTGTTGCTCCTCTCCTGCTTTTACGCTTGATCCCTTATCTCTCGCACATTTCTTTGCTTTACACATATTGAATACATTTGCTGATGAAATTTTTTCTTTTGGCAATAAACATCCTGTTGTTGGGTTCATGTGAACCGTCAGATAATAGGTTGTCGATTGTAAACAGATCAAAGCAAGGTATTTATTGCATCTATTCAAAAGGATTTGAACTCAATGCCACCCAGGAAATCAGTTTATTTAGAGATACGCTTATGCGTCTTGATACATTATATCAGGATTATCTCAATCCAAACTCGGAAACTTTGGTGCCGAATATGGTAAAATGGGAGTATTATATCAATGAAACTCCTGGAAATTGCGTTAATTTTTATTTCCTTTCTACAGATACATTGAGTACATATTCCTGGAGTGATATATGTAGAAGGAAGCTTTACAGGCATAGGCTCTCCTATACATTAAAAGATTTAGAGAAAATGAACTGGAAGATTGTGTATCCAATTAATTGATGTCAGACTTGCTTGATCAATCAGTATTCATCGCTCAAAAGCAATATCCTACCGAGAACCAAACTTGAACATCTAAATAGCCTTTGGCATTGGCATCGTTATCCGACCTTTTAATATTGAAATACCGGCCATAGCCATAACTATTCTGTGCTTCGATTATAAAATGATTGCTTGTGATATAAGAAAGTCCGCCTGAAAAACCGGTTCTAATGGAATTGGCTGCAAAATCCTTCCCGCGGTAACCGAAAAATCCCGTATTATCTACATAACTGTCTCTTTTGATATCACGATATAAACTGCCAGCATAAATCCCTATGTAAGGATTTAACCGAGATGTTTTTATCTCATTGAAATGTTTCTTTACTCTTAATAAAGCGCCGCTGTATTCGTATCTATCTGCAAGTAAAACCCTGTCGAATTGTCCCCAAACGAAGGAAATTTCGGCGCTTGAAGTCTTATTGAATGCTTTCTCTATGGAGATGGCAGGTCGCTTGGCAAGTAAATTAAGCAAGTTGCTTTTAACTATTAATCGATCATGATTTGTGCTTGCTTGCTGGGCGAAGACAATATTGGTGCAAAGAAGAAGTAGGGTTATAAATAGGATTAAACGTTTTTTTGCTGGTGTTAAGTGATGATGCTTGTATAAGTTCAATTCTTGCTTTAATTAATAGATTGTTTGTGTTTTTTAATTTGGGCTTTTAATTTATCACGGGTTTCCGTTCTTATCTTAAGCAAGCAATTTATAATTATTTGAGAGAATTGAGGGATGGTTTTAAAGAATTGCTCTTTGGTAGAAAAGCCTGTCCTTCTGCAATATTTTTATTTATTCTGTCAGATTTTATAGTGTAAGTTCCCTATTCAGATTAAATTTGGCATTTTGCCAAGACATGACTACAAATAAAGGATTTACAACTACTATACTTCATTCAGACAGGCTGCAGAAACCTGAGTTTGGAGCTATACATCAGCCTCTGCATACAGCCGTTACCTGGTCTTTTGACGATGTGAACGACCTTGTAAATGTTTTTCAGAATAAAGCAAAAGGGTACGCGTACTCCCGTCAGGGTAACCCAACGGTAACCGCTTTAGAGCAAAAGGTTACTAAAATGGAGCAGGGCTTGGCTACAGTGGCTTTTTCTACAGGAATGGCGGCCATTACTGCAACCATAATAGCCTTGTTGAAAGAAGGCGATCATATTATTGCCAGTTCATTTTTGTTCGGGAATACCCGTAGCGTATTTCAAACCTTTTCGGATATAGGTATAAAGGCATCTTTTGTGGATGTAACCGATATTAAGAATGTTGAAGGGGCTTTGACCAAAGAAACGAAGTTGGTTTTTCTTGAAACTATTGCCAATCCGGGAACACAGGTGGCCGATATGGAGGCAATTGGGGAGTTTTGTTCTAAAAACAATCTGATCTATGTGGTGGATAATACCATGACTTCGCCTTACATCTTTAATCCCGTTAAGGTAAAAGCTAGTTTGATTATTAATTCTCTAACTAAATATATCGGTGGTCATGGGAACGCCCTTGGTGGCAGCGTTACTGATACCGGACTGTATGACTGGACTGGTTTCGCGAACATTGCGCCTATTTTGCGCGAACAGATTGCTCCGGCAATGCAGGGTATGTCGCAGATCAGGAAGCGTGGCTTGCGTGATGGGGGAGGTACCTTATCGCCCGAGGCAGCGCACAGTATTTCGGTTGGTGCCGAAACTCTGGCCTTACGATTGGCCCGAACCAGTTCTAATGCATTAGCGCTGGCTCAGTTCCTGGAGCAGCATCCTTTGGTTGAGAAAGTAAATTATCCCGGATTGCAATCACATCCTCAACATAGTCTGGCTTCTAAGTTCTTCAGGGACTTTGGTGGTTTAATGAGCTTTGAATTGAAAGATGGCGTTGACTGTCTGGAGTTTTTAAACCATTTAAAAGTGGTAATTAAGTCGAGCAATCTGGGCGATACCCGTACATTGGCGATTCCGGTAGGGCAAACTATCTTCTTTGAACTGGGTGCCGAACGCAGAGCCGAAATGGGCATTAAAGATTCGCTGATCCGCTTGTCAGTCGGAATTGAAGATGTAGAAGATCTGATAAGCGATTTTTCGGGAGCATTTGATGCATTTAAATAAAAAGTTCAGGTTAATTTAAGCGGGTATCGGCTATGTTAATAGGTTCAAGCCAGATCGAAACGACGGTTAAAGCGGGCAGATTTAACTGTCCGAACTGCAAAACGCCTGAAAATTATGAAGTAAAAAATGTGCGCACCTATTGGCATCTGATGTTCGTGCCCTTGTTTCCGGAAGGCAATCATGGCGAAACGCTGTCGTGTACATTTTGTAATACTCCCTATCCCATGGCTGCAATTGCAGAGTATGGCATTCCGGGGGCCGAATCTTATATGGAGCCAGAACCACCTGCTTTCAGTAGACGTCTGGGGGCTTATGCAATAGATTATTTGTTTATAAACGTATTGCTTTTGACCACGGTTTTTGCATTTTCCGGTTTTGAATTTTCTATACCAGGGATGATGGGAGCGGCATTTGCCTATTTTCTGCTATGCGATTTGGCTTTAAATGGCTCTTCTCCAGGTAAAAAGATACATGGATTAAAAGTGGCGAAGGCAAAAGATAATAATCTGCCTAAGTTGCCGCAACTGCTTATTAGAAATGCAATTAAGGGGATTTGTTTCCTTTATTATATTTCACCGATTTACATATTTGCGAATTTTAACGAGCAGAAGCAGGCACTTCATGATAAAATTGCCGGAACCAAAATAATAGAAACTACTGTGACATAAGAAAGGGAGCTGTTGAGGCTCCCTTTCTTGTTACTTCCTTTTTATCTCAAGAATCTCTCCTTTTTTCAGCATTTCTTGAAGGGTACTTTTGTGATGCTTACCTGTTGTGCGCTAAATGATGCATCGCCTTTTTTCTCGATGTCCGACAAGCCCATTACTGAATTAGGTTTGTATTGATTGGGCGAAAAGCTGTATTCGTTGACTCCGGCCGCCTGTAATTTGTATACTGTGTACGAATTATTCGAAAGCTTTATCTCGTAAATGTCGCCAGCTTTAGGCGATTTAAGGTTCTCGGATGTATATAATACTCCCCAAATCTTGGACAGCTGATTAAATTTATAAATTTAACAGTTGAACAATGAAAAAAGAACGTAGAAAATTCAGTTCGAGCTTCAAAACGCAAGTGGTTTTAGAAGCTATTAAGGAACAAAGTACCCTTCAGGATTTAGCCTCGAAGTATCAATTGCACCCCACTCAAATCACTACCTGGAAACGTGAGTTTCTGGAAAAGGCCGAAAGTGTCTTTAGCGCAGAAAAGCAGACAGAGAAGGATGATAGCAAAGAGAAAAAACTTTATTCCAAGATCGGGGAACTGCAGGTACAGGTGGATTTCTTAAAAAAAGTCTTGGGGAAATGATGCTTACAGAGAAACGCGACCTTGTTTCCCCTGACCTGTAAGATATCATTTGTCGATCAAAATATTAGTGCTTATGACAATCCGGAAAGCGATTTTTTCTGACCTGAGCGAGCTTCTTGCTCTTTACAGTCACCTGCATGAAGATGATATTAAAGTTGAGGTGACTGAACTGGCTCAAACCTGGAAAGATATAGTGGATTCTAAGGCATTCATTTATCTCGTTGCTGAGGCAGATAGTATTTTAGTTAGCTCCTGCAATATCAGTATAATCCCGAACCTAACCCGTGGAGGACGTTCTATCGCCCTGATTGAAAACGTGGTAACGCACAGAGACTATAGAAGGCAAGGGTTAGGCAGGCTTGTATTGGAAGCTGCAATTCAGATTGCCAGGGAAAGAAATTGTTATAAGATGATGCTGATGAGTAATTCTAAACGCGAAGACGCTCATTCGTTCTATCACAGTTTGGGTTTCAATTCGGATGATAAGGTGGCTTTTACGATGCAGTTGTAGATTGTTTACCTCCGGTCGTCGGTCATTCTGTATTACTTGTTTTAGCAAGCTTCACAGCTCCAGGCCAGCACCCGCACTCCTTCCGAATAATGAATTAAGTCGGGATTTGAGGTGATCTCCAGACCATGTATCTTATAATTTATATCCAGATGTCGTAATTTGACGTTCTTAATCGGCCATTTTGCGTGGTGTATTTCGTATCGAAAGATTCTGCCCTTGCGTTCAAGATATAAGCAATAACGCTCCGTTAGCCAAAGGTCTAAATCGCCCTTTACCTGCACTGTATCTTCGATTCGAAAGCTGGTATCGAATCTATATCCTTTTGCATTATTAAAAGATTTAATGGTTATCAGATTATTGTTAGCAGAGCTTAACATAGTTGATTTTTCGTATGGAAGCCCTGATAGTCGTTTAGAGATGAAAGCTGAAAGTGACTTTTCAGCCTCGATATTTAGAAAAAAGACTCCTTGCTTGCTGCCTTTTTTTACATAGGTTCTTACATTGGTCTCAAGAAAATTTGATATCGGTGGAATAGCGGGAAACCCTCTTGGCCTTATTTTCTCCATTCTGAATGCCACCACAGAAATCCAGGCTTTTCCTTCATATAAGTCGAGTTCCAGATTCTTAGGAATCAATGGGATTAACACTTCCGCTGGAATCATATAATGCAGGAAAAGCGCTTTATTCCATTCCTGATAATAACTCCAGCTCCCTTCCGGAAGATCCCATGGACGGTGTGATATAGACTTAAGGATATCTGTGATATAAGACATTAGTTAGGGATTCAATTGATTCATGACCAGTTCCAAAGATAAGGTGACTTTTTTTAGAAGCTATAGATGATTTTGATTCTAAATACTTACTTATTTTCCAATGGCACTAACATTAACAATTTCTTAAGACGAGCCCAATCTGTGGCCCCATTCTCGCCAATATTCAAAAAATATCTTATCTGCCAGTTTTGAGATCGTTCAGCCTGTTTGTTAGATACAATATCCCATGGAGGATAAACCCTAATCCCGCGTTTTCCACCTTTTTCGTGCTGCGAGATTACACCTTGTTCAACTAAAATAGCCTTTGGGAAAATAAATTGGCCAAGATGGCTTCCTCTTTTTGATGTGATGATCATGAAGTCTATATCATCCGAGACATCAAATGGTGCAGTTACTCCATCCTGATTTCTTTTCCAGATTGCCGTAAACTGACCCGTTTTTGTTGGGGTGGTTTTTGATGTTCGATGTTGAATGCTGTATCCGTTAAGTTTAGAGGAGCATGCTTCATATTCGGCACTTTCTTTACCTAATTCCAGATCCTCCAGGTTTAATCCATATTGGTCATAAACGCTTGATTTAACGATTGCTAATCCATCAGGTAATGAGGCCATTGGCGCTTGATTAAATATTAATTCAGGGTGCTAATTTGGAGGCAGGAACGTTTAATCTTTTAATTATTACATTTATTTGACCAGGTGCTGAGATGTGACAGCTCTCATTGGATGATACTCGTACTTATTGATTCTGGAAGCCGGGTCGTTTTCAATCAGGTTTTTTAATTGCTCTTCGGTGTCCACTGCAACTATTCCAAGTCCGTAAACTTCTTTTGGGTCCATAACCGGGCCAAATACAAGCATGATTCCCTGCTTTAAGTATTCTGTCCAATAAGCAACGTGCTGCTGCATTATGTTTCTTTCTTCGTCTGTCATGGTTTGTGCAAAGTCCGGACGAGAGGGATTAAGGTAGACTGCAAAATATTTCTTTTCCATATTTATTTAATTATTCGTTTTCTGCTCGTTGTTTTTCAATTTGTAAAATATTGTCTCATTAGCTCCAATATAATTTTCAGTCGGCGAAACGAAGAGAGGTAAGAGGATCAACATCGAAATATATACCTGTTCTTTAGATTAAGCAAAAATTGGACGATTAGACTTGTTCAGAACTAAGTGCTTTTGGTGAGGCCCATTAAATAAATAAGACGCCCTGCATAGTTTGGCCCGGGCGTCTTGATTTTATAATCGGTCTGCTGGAGAATCGTATAGAAAGATTTGTATAATCAGCCAACACGATGACTATTTAAGACTTTTATCTTAGTTAAATGCAGCGGGCGACAATGTTTGTTCAAACCATTGTTGAGCTGCTTCCTGGTCCTTAAAATATTGGATGTTCACTTCAGATTCGACCGGCGCATCTTTATGGGCAACTTTCATTGATAGTTCACCAAATAAGTTTTCAGGTACAACAAAGGCGATTTGCTTTAATCCTTCTTTTGTAACCCGAGGAAACCATTCATCCTTTACATATTCTTTAACGCCAACGGCGTATACTTGCATTTTTCTAAGATCTACGATACATCTTTTAAGCTTATAATGTCGTATCATTTCATATTCGTGCTCAAAAACTTTCATTATATCATCATACGATATAAAGCCATCAAACACTACTCTCATGCATTTTAGTTCCTTAACATGTTTTACTTCTGCATGTGGAACAATAAGGTCTTCCATAATTTTAAATTAAACTCATAGACGTTAGCTGGTTGTTTTTTAAGTAGGGTTTCTATAAAATTAACCTGCTATCGTATCAGGGTGGCAAATTTAACTGATATGGTGTGCTAAAGCAAAATGTTTTGATCTGAAAATAGATCAGGAACGCTGCATGAGTATAAAAGTGACGTTTAACTTATATTTCAATACAAAAAACGTTAACAAGGATAAACTTTCAGTATCTTTTGCTGCTGCTTATTGACCTCTGAGTAGGAACTTGGGGGAACAGAGTTATCTACCTTACAACTATTCGGCGCTGGCTTTAAATTGCCACACAACTTCCTGCGATAACTTTTAATTGATTGTCAAATAATTTCCAGACGCGTATGTAACGGAATTGGCCTTCAAAGCTTTGCTCCAACATTTTTCCTTTGATTTTTGAAGAAGAAGTAACCACAACGTTCTCCTCAATCAATTTCATCGAATCTACTGTTGAAGAAATTTCGTCGAAAGCCAGCTTTCCGGATTTATGGGTTTCCAAATCTATTTGCTTTGTAATCACTTCGCCAGTAGGAAGAACGAAAAGCAAATCATCGTGAAGTAATTCCTCAAGGATTTCCACATCACTTTTCTTCATCGCTTCTAAAAGCCGCTTTTCAATGTCTAAAATATTTTGTTCTGTAGTTATAATGGAGTTCATAAGTTGAGTTTTAGTTTTTTTTTAAAGCCAGATTAAAGGTCTGTATATTTAATAGGACTACATTGTGCAAAGTTCTCATTGGCTTTCAAAGAAAACTTATAGTCTTTAACAAACAAGTTTAGCAGCCGATCAAATTCCTTTTCTTTTTCTGGTGCAATTTGGTCTTTAGGGAAATTATAAAGAAAATAATCAATTTTACCGGTAGGATTAAAATATATCCTGTTAAAACACCTTGTTGGTTGTTCCCATTTAAAGTTCTTCGATTTCAGAAAAGTTGCCAAGTCTTTTATAAGTGCTACGTATGATTTTTGAAGCTCTGCTTGTTCCTCGGAAGATTTAAAGACAGCTAAATCTGTATTTGAATGAACAGCACTTTTATACAAGCTGTCTAAATGCTGAAATGAAGTGCCGTGTAGTTCCGCCTCTTTAAAAGTCAGGGCTTTCTGTCCATACGAATTGAAAAATAAAATCATAAGGCTAAGAGAAATTAAAATTTGTTTTGGTCTCATTTTTTTAGGTTAGTTAACAGGTTTAGTAGGCTATTTATCCTTTTAGTATTACCGATAACGAATGGCGGTTAACTGCAATAGGCACTAAATGTACTTAGAAAGCATTGAAATAACGTATGTCACGGTCACCGAACACGACAATATTTTTGAAAGGAATCAATCTGAAATTTCTTTGGCTTTACCGCCTGGAGGGGCTAATTACAGAATGCTTATGGAATAGGAGAGAGGCTGGCATCATTAAAATAAAAACATGAAATCAACTTTATTTACTCTGGCATTTTTCTTCATTTTTTGTCTCTCCAGCTTTGAACACGATACTCCGGCTAATTTCTTCACTGTTGGAAATAACAAACATTCGCTTGACTTTTCGGAAATAGTTAACGAGTCTTATGGGATAAAATCAAAGTTTGAAGTAGATTTAATCAATCAGGTTGAAGATTTAGCTAAAGCCAAGACCTATCTCTATTTCTCACTTGCAAGTAACAATACCGCCAGCCTGTCTAATGGTATTTACCAATTTTCATCCACAGCTCTGAATGACCGTCTTCCGTTCCAATTCAATGGATCTATTAAGATCAATAATCATAAACTGGAAATCACAGAAGGAACTATTTCAATAGAAAAGTGTAATCGCGACTACGATATCCAGTTTATTTTAAAATTGCAGAATGGAGATATCGCAAAGGGCACATACCGCGACAAAGTTTTAGAAGTAGATAGAAGTAGGGCGTATAATTAAAAGAGTCAGCGGCTGTCTTTTGATCTGCCGGTTTTTTTATCGTGTTGATTAACGGTGTGTTACTCATTTGTTAATCAGGAAAATGTCCATCTTTTTGTTAGATTTCCAGCTATCATTGGTGAACTTTACTAATTCCGCTGCTTGCCGGCTGGCTCATTATTTTGTTTTATGAGATACTAACCAAATTGAATCATTTGCTTTCGACGTATAGTTCCATAAAACTTCAGGTTCAATTTTTTTTGAAACTAATAATTTTCCATTCTCAAGTTTCCATTTTTCGCCATAGTATTTTAAAACCAGGATTACATTTCCTCGATGCTTTTCTGTCATCATTTTAGGCGCTTTAGCTAAATTATCGTCATTAAAGATCTGAGGGACATACTCTACATAGTCACTTCGGTCGTTGTTTTCACGACATGAAAGCATTGTTAATATCGCAACCAGGAGTACTAATTTCTTCAGCTCCATTTTGGTTTCTGTTTTAGAGGTATCTTGAAAAGCGCCTTGCAGGTAAGATCCAAGAAATGGTATGTGCTAGACGTTGCGTCGGATTGGAAACCACTTTCGTCGTTGCCAGCACTAACGTAACTAAAAAGCACAGATTTGGAAACAAGCACTTCGTGGGGCATAGCATTTAGGGTCATGTTATACGCTGCGGCTTTATTTAAGGCCTCCTACGGATCTCAGTTCTGAAACTAATTCTTCCAGCCCCAAGTCATATGAGCTAACCTTAATTATACTGCTATTATTATTTACAAAGTTGATGCGGAGATACTTCTCTTCGTAGAAGCCACGGAACCAGTTAATCTTTCTAAAAGCTTCTATGGACGAAATTTCGTTCCATTTAAAAGTTCCTAATGTGTTAAAAGTTATTCCGTTTGTGTCAGCGATAATTGCATAATCATCCTCTCTTTTGCTTAAGTCTCTTAAATACCATGATAAGAAAATGGCATATAGGACTAAGGTTATAATAAATCCAACTATATAGTTGTCTGACACGTTAACGGAAATGATCATAAACACAAGGGGCAGGATGCTGAAAGTAATTACTAAAAGTGCCATACTCCTGTTGTCTTTTACTTTCAGTGTTTTATTGTGCATATAATCGGATTTTCGATACTGTCTTGCCTAACGGTTTCTGATTTTGCGATTGACTGACTCCGCCGCACAAGCATGCGGAGAGCTAACGTGCTAGTAAAATATAAAAAAATGGTATGTTAAGCATAAGATTCCTCCGATTTCAAATGTGTTGTTAGCAGTAGGTTTTCCGTTTGGGGTTAGCAACCACATTCTCCATAAAATGTCTTTGTTATTGTCTTGCCATTTTTGTCCGTTAGTTTAATTATCCCTGATTTTACCGAAGTTTCTTCACCATTTTGAATGCTATCTTTAACTTCAATGGTCATTTGATAGTGGTTGCTTTTTGCTTTTGCAATTGTTTTGATCTTATGTTTAAAGTCGGTCTGGGTAAACTTTGTCAGAACGCCATTTATTTTTAAAAATGAAGTCTGAGCGAAGTCGTTCATGTAAATGTATTCCCCTTTTTTAAATTCTGCCGAGTCATTGGAAAAGTAGCAAGAACAGCCGTCAATTTCAGGTGGGAAAGTTGAAAAAGTGTCTATGGTCGGTACTTGCTCG
>Ga0307408_100000511_pt1 | contig 33537 bp, 33 predicted proteins | sample 322Cmetagenome_FD_202116 | JGI IMG/M metagenome (GOLD analysis project Ga0307408, IMG submission 202116) | Maize rhizosphere microbial communities from greenhouse at UC Davis, California, United States - 322HYB-C-3 | ecosystem: Host-associated > Plants > Roots > Rhizosphere > Soil | place...
GGCCTCGGTATGCCCTGTTCTGCTTTGTAACCCACGTCGAAACCAGGTCGTCCCCACAGAAGGAATAGTCATTGTACCGCAATCGGCCCGGGGGTGCAGCATGGATACAGGTGCTTACACTTTTTCCACGCGTTTGAACGTGGTTTCGCCCTGGTTGATGGTGCAATCGAACACGTGTTTGCGCAATTCCGGTACGCGGTCCGAGAACAGGCGGTCGAACGCGTGTTCCTCGTCGAGTTCCAGGTTCATCCGCAAGCCCACCAGCTTGTGCGAATTGGCCAGGTTGCGCAGGCGGGTCTGGCGGGCCAGTTGTTCGCGCGGGCTGCGCATTTTGCGGGTTTCATCTTCGAAATACCTGATCAGCACGCATTCCAGGATGTCCATGCGCTCCTTCAGGATCTGTTCCTGCGCGATTTCCGAGCCGTCATCGGCCGGATGGCGGGCGCCGAAGGTGTTGATGTTCAGGCGCTGGATCAGCAGGAAGTTGTCATTGTCCGGCTGGTTGCGGTCGGCAATGCGGTTGATGCTCGACAGGCGCCCTTTCAGCAGGCGGCCGGCGGGGTCGTGCGTTTGGCCGACATAGTGCACTTTGGTCGGGAAGCTCATCTTCACGTCAAAGTTTTGCAGCAGGTCATGCACGGAATAGGTTTCGATCAGCGAACCCCAGTTCAGCGTGATGAACTTGTCGAACAGTTGCACGGTCGGCTTCTTTAAGGTCGCATCCTCCGGCGTTTTCAGGTCGATCGTGACGGTTTCCTTGACCTGGTCCGCGCCGACCAGCAGCGGCACCGTCAGTTTCAGCGAAAAGAAGCCCCAGCTGGTGTTGCGCTTCAAGTCGAAGCGCAGGCGCGGGCGGCTGACGAAGAAATACATCAGCCGCTTGTCCATCGTGCCTTCGATGGCAAATTGCATGCGCCGCAGGTAACGGCCCAGCGGATCGCGGAAATCCGGCGCGGGCGGGAAATCCGTGATCAAGTCATACCAATAGAATTTGGATTCGGCTGCCGTCACATCCCAGCTTTGGGGCATGTGACTCTGCGCAGCCGCATCCGCCATCATGTCATCGCCAGTCATGTAGTGCTCCGATCTCAGTGAAGGGCAAAGTGCTACCTTCTCACATAGTAGTTGGTAAATTGCTGTACGGCAATATCCTCTGGGAAACTACGCTGCCATTGTGGCGTCGGTCAGCGCAGATTGCACCAGGTCCAGCAGCGCCTGTGGTGAATCCAGCAAATGATCGGCGTTCCATGTGGCTGGTTCGGAACTGCCGCAGTAACCCCACGCGCAGGCCACGGTCAGCATGCCGGCGGCGGCGCCGGCCTGGATGTCGCGCAAATCGTCGCCCACATACCAGCATTGCTCCGGCGGAACGCCGATGCGGCGCGCCGCTTCCAGCAGCGGTTCCGGATGCGGTTTCGGATAGGGTGTGGTATCGCCGGAAATCACGCAGCCGGCGTGGCCCAGGCCGATCAGGGGCAGCAGCGGGTCCGTGAACCGGGCCGGTTTGTTGGTGACAATGCCCCACGACAAGCCCGCCGCTTCCAGCCCCGCCAGCAATTCCGCCACGCCGTCGAACAGGCGGCTGTGCACGGCGATGGCGGCTTCGTAATTGTCCAGGAAACTGGTTTTCAGCTCCTCAAAGCCTTCGTCGTGCGGCAACAGGCCGAAGGCCGCGCCGATCATGCCCCGGGCGCCGGCCGACGCCGTCGGACGCAGCAATTCATACGGCGTCAGTGCCAGGCCGCGCTCGCTGCGCAGCAGGTTGACGGCCGCCGCCAGGTCGGGCGCGGTATCGGCCAGCGTGCCATCGAGGTCAAACAAAATGGCGCGCGGCGCGGCAAAAGTGCGTGGAGTGGTCATAGCGGATTAGTTCGGTCAGGCCAGGCGCGTGCACGCCACCATATAATTGACGTCAGTATCGTCGTTCAGCGAGTAGATCTTGCTCAACGGGTTATACCCCAGGCCCTTGAGGCTGTCCACCTGCAAGCCAGCATTGCGTATATATTGCGACAATTCCGCCGGCGTGATGAATTTTGCGTAATCGTGCGTGCCTTTTGGGAGCAAACGCAACAAATATTCCGCACCGATCACGGCAAACAGGTACGACTTCGGATTACGGTTCAGGGTCGAGAAAAAGACCTTGCCGCCCGGTTTCACCAGGGTGGCGGCGGCCTGCACGATGGCAGCCGGGTCCGGCACGTGTTCCAGCATTTCCATGCAGGTCACGACGTCATACTGGCCCGCTTCCTGGGCCGCCATCTCTTCGGCGGCAACCAGCTGGTAGCGCACCTGCACGCCGGATTCCAGGCTGTGCAGGTCGGCCACTTTCAGGGCTTTTTCAGACAGGTCGATACCCGTGACCTTGGCGCCCTTGCGCGCCATGGATTCGGACAGGATGCCCCCGCCGCAGCCGATATCGATCACGTTCTTGCCCGCCAGCGGGGCACGCGCGTTGATCCATTCCAGGCGCAGGGGGTTGATTTCGTGCAGGGGACGGAATTCGGAAGTGGGGTCCCACCAGCGGTGGGCCAGTTCACTGAATTTTTGGAGTTCAAGAGGGTCGGCGTTCATAGTCGGCATGATAACGGACATTTGCCGGACGCCAAAGCGCGCGCCGGAGAATTCTTGACGAAGACCGGCGCGCCCTGGGGAAATTATTGCTTGGGCGGCTTTTTCACGAACACGATTTTATCGATCACGGCTTCGCCGCTGCGGTCCAGGTGGTATTGGATCGACGCATTGTATTTGGTGGCGGGATCGATCAGGTTTTCTGCCCGGGCCATCTTGATGAACGTGAAAATCGTCGGCAGCAGGCCCAGGACGAATTTCGGCTTGAGCGGCGCGTCGGCTTGCTGCGTCAGCGCCACCTCACCCTTGGAGGCCACGGCGGTGATCCACTTGTCCATGCGCTGGGGAATCGAATTGAGAGAAATCTTGCCCGTGATGGCCACTTCCACCTGCTCCTTGCCGGACGAAAGCTGGCTCGACAGCGCATTGTCGAACAGCGACGAGTCGAGGAACACCACCGACGTCGGTGCCGGAGGTGGCGCCGCCGGCGGTTCCGCCGCGGGGACGGCCGGCGTGACCGGCGCGGCTGCCGGGATGGCTGGCGGGGTATCCGGCGCCGATTGCGCGTATGCCGGCGCGGAAAGGAGGGCCGCCAGGGCAAGTGCCGACGGGATCAGTTGGAGTTTCATATTAATTACATCCTTACAGTTCATGGAATTCAGTGATGACGGCGCCAAAGGCGTCCGAGCAACGCTCCGCGATGGAGGCGTCGCGCGCGGCGCCGGGTTGGCATTCAGGGGTGGACAGGCCGACGGACGTGCCCAGCAGCCATTGCAGCCGGGCGCGGCCGCCGGCGTCGGTCAGGTTGTAGATAAACGGGCCCGCCTTGTTATTGCCCAGTTGCGACAAGTCGCGCGGCGTGGCGCTGACCACCACCAGCATGCGGTCGGTGCCGGCCGGGCCTTGTGCGGTGATGCGCCAATTGGGGCGGGGCAGTTTCATGCTGTCGCCGGCCTTGATGTAATTGTCGCCGTCGCGGTCATTCGGGAACAGCATGTAATAGCTCTTCTTGTCCGAGCCCAGCATGACGACATAAACATAGCCGGCGTGCGACGAGGTGACCGACAAATCCAGGGCGTCCTTGCCGATTCTTAACATGCGGGCCGGGGCGGTCACGGTCACCTGGCGGCGCGGGTCGCTTTGCGCCAGGATGTCGGCCAGTGCGGCGCCGGGGGCGGCTTGCACGGTGGATGCCGCGACGGCGGGCGTTGCGGCGGGGGCCGTGGCCAATGTTGCCGCCGGAGGGGTGGCTGGTGTTGCCGGCATGCCACCTGTATTGGCCGTGGTGGCGGTCGCCGCATTGGCCGCGCCAGTGGCAGCGGCGGCACCCGTGGCCGCGCCCGTCATGGCCGCCGGCCGTGCCGGCGCCGCCGAAGCGGCACTGGTCAGCCAGCCCGGCACGAACCCGGCGTTGCCGCCGATGGTCATGTGCTGGGCGCCGAATTGCTGGTTGCCCTTGAAGCGCGCTTCGATGCGGACCTGGGCGCAGGCGGAAATTTCATTGACGGAAATGGCGCCGGACTGGTCCAGGTCTTGCGCATCGTGCAGCATGCAGTCGCGCCAGGCCTGGGTGGCGACGCCGCCCGCGTCTTCATCGTCAAACGACACTTCATCCGGGCGCGAGGAGGAAATCAGCACGATATTTTGCGCCAGGGCGCCGGCCTTGGCGGTCTCATTGCCGAGGCTGCGCGTGCGGATATTGCTGGGTTTCGAGCAGGCGTCGATGGCGCCACCCGGCGTGAATTTCGGCGTCAGCTTGCCTTTCGGTGTTGCCAGGCTGCGCGTCACGCCCAGCGGTTTGCCGACAATGCCGCCCGAGTGGCAGGCGTCATAAAACACCATCAATTTGTCGGCCTTGTCCGAGATCGGCTTCATCAGGGTCGCCAGGCGGGCATTGGTCAGCGGCTCGCTGTCGGACGGCAACAGCGCTTCCACGCAACCCTGGTCGGCCGGCAGCGGGCTGTAATAGCGGGTGCCGTGGCCCGAGTAATAAAAGAACACGCGGTCGCCGGGCCGGGTGCGGTTGTTCAGTTCCGCGATTTCGTGTTCGATGCGGGCCGCGGTGGCGTCATGGTCGCGCAAGACGCGGATATTGGCCGCCGGCACTTGCATGGCGGTCGCCATTTTTGTGGCGGAATCGACGTCGTGTCCCACCCCCAGCAACGGTGGAATGTTCGGGTTCATGTAGTCGCCAATGGCGATGATCAGCGCGTGCCGCGCGGCGCGGGGCTGGCTTGGCGGCTGGCCAGGCCCCATGCTGGCGGCTTGGCCGGCTGGCTTGGCGTTGCCCGCCTGGCCCGCGGCCTGCGCCGCATTCACCGTGAGCGCGGCGCTCACGGCCAGCGCCAGGCTGGCGAACAGGAGAGGGGGGCGCATGTTCAAGGCTCCAGGCTGACAATGCGGACGCGGCGGTTTTCCGCCGCGCCGGGATCGGCCGGATTGACCGGTTCGCTGGAGCCCTTGCCTTCCGTGACCAGCCGGTCCGGTGCCACCTGGTTGATGACCAGCACGCGCTTGACCGATTCGGCCCGCATCGCGGACAGCTTGCGGTTATACGCCGCCTGGCCGCTGGCATCGGTATGGCCTTCCAGGCGGAAGCGCAGCCTGGACAATTCCGGCGATTTCATCGCGGTGGCCAGCGCCGCCAGCGTTTGCATGCTGGTGGGTTGAACCCGGTCCGAATTCACGTCGAACTGGATCGCCAGGCTGATGGAATTGGCCGCTGGCGGCGCGGCGGCGGCGGCGGGCTTGCCCGATCCTTCGCTGGGCGTTGCCGCTTCCACTGCGAAATTGCGGGTGCGGCGCGGTTTCGGCGCGGAACCGGCCGGGTCGGCAGCGGTTTCCGGCGTGGCGACGGCCGGTTTGGCTTTCAGCGCGTCGATGATTTGCTGGGCGGAAGGTTCGGCAGCGGGAGTCTGGGCCAGCGCGGCGCCGCACAGCAGCAGTGCGGGCAGCACATAAAATCGGTTCATGGTGTGGTGTCGTCAGGGCAAGGGTTGCTAAGGATCTTACTCCTTATTAATGCCGGTCAACAGATGCGGACTAGCATTTCCGCCACAGTGAAACACAGATGTTTCGGACGAAAAAAACCGCCCGGCATGGCCGGGCGGTTAAGTGTCGGTTAGGACGGTGTTGCTGCGGTATTACTTGACGCTGCGGGTACCCACAACTTCGATTTCCACGCGGCGGTTTTTAGCGCGGCCGGCGGCGGTCTTGTTGTCGTCCACAGGCTGCTTCTCGCCTTTGCCTTCGGTGTACACGCGGTTGGATTCAATGCCTTTCGAGACCAGGTAAGCTTTCACGGCTTCGGAACGGCGTACCGACAGCTTCTGGTTGTATTCATCGGTGCCCACGGAGTCGGTGTGGCCAACGGCGATGATGACTTCCAGGTTGATGCCGCCCAGTTTCGACGACAGGTCGTCCAGCTTGGCCTTGCCTTCCGGTTTCAGCACGGCTTTGTCGAAGTCGAAGAACGCGTCGGCGGCGAAGCTGACTTTTTCCGAGGTTGGCGCAGGCGCTGCTGCTTTAGGGGCCGGTGCCGGTGCGGGGGCAGGGGCTGGCGCCGGTGCTGCTGGTGGCGGCGGCGTGACGCACTTGCCATCCACCAGTTTTGCCGGTTCCACGCAGATCGGCAGGTCGCAGCCTGGCACCGCGTCAGCCGGGGTCCAGTAGCCGGTGCGCCAGCACAGGCCAAACGGGTCGCGGGCGATGATGCCGCGCGCATCCTGCACGTAAGCGCTTTTCGGCGTTGCGGCCTTGATATCGGTGGTCACTGGAGCGAATGGTGGCTGCGTTGGCTGTTGCGCGGTGGCGCTACCAGCGATCACAGCAGACACTGCGAACAGCGAGGCGATGATTTTTTTCATATTTTTTCTTCCTTTCGGGGTGTTATCCGCAGCAAAAACTGCGCAACTAGTATTACTTGGGGCGCATCCTACCATATGCCCCATAGCCGCGCCGATTCCCGATTGCGAAACAATCAATTAACTTCTCGTCCATTTTGCCATAGGGGACGAAAAAGAATACGAACGGTCCAAAATGAATCCGGTTCGCATCTTACCAAAATGTTGTGTTTATGCAACGAAATTGTATCTAACTCCGCGATATTAAACCGTAAATATTTCAGGCAAGTGACTCTAAAGCTTGCTTTCACCAAAATGGTGCGCTATTAGGGCGCACCCGCGAGGTGCGGAATCTCGCGGCCGGGCCCGTGCGCATGCTAAAATCGTACGCTTGTCTTTGCGCCCGGCCACACATCGTGGCAAATTACGTGCCAGATAAGACCATCACAGTAAAGAACAGACGACCCGCCAATGGATCAATTCGCAAAAGAAACAATCCCTATTTCCCTCGAAGAAGAGATGCGCAAGAGCTACCTCGATTACGCCATGAGCGTGATCGTGGGCCGTGCCTTGCCGGATGCGCGCGACGGCCTGAAGCCGGTACACCGCCGTGTCCTGTTCGGGATGCACGAACTGAACAACGTGTGGAACCGTCCTTACGTGAAATGCGCCCGTGTTGTCGGTGAGGTCATGGGTAAGTACCACCCGCACGGCGACGCCTCGATTTACGACACGCTGGTGCGGATGGCGCAGGACTTTTCGCTGCGCTACATGCTGGTGGACGGCCAGGGCAACTTCGGCTCGATCGACGGCGACAACGCGGCGGCGATGCGTTACACCGAGTGCCGCCTGGACAAGATCGCCGGCGAAATGCTGGCCGACATCGATAAAGACACGGTCGACTTCGCGCCGAACTATGACGGCAAGGAAAAAGAGCCAACGGTATTGCCGACCCGCATCCCCAACCTGCTGATCAACGGTTCGTCCGGTATCGCGGTGGGTATGGCGACCAATATTCCGCCGCACAACATCACTGAAGTCATCAATGGCGCGCTGCACGTGCTGGCCAATCCGGCATGCACGATCGACGAGTTGATCGAGCTGATCCCGGCGCCGGACTTCCCGACCGGCGGCACGATCTATGGCGTGTCCGGCGTGCGCGATGGTTACCGCACGGGCCGTGGCCGCGTCGTCATGCGCGCCAAGACCCACTTCGAAGAGTATGGCAAGGACGGCGGCCGCATCGCCATCATCGTCGATGAGCTGCCCTACCAGGTCAACAAGAAGTCCCTGCTGGAGCGCATCGCTGAAAACGTGCGCGACAAGAAGCTGGAAGGCATTTCCGACATCCGCGACGAGTCCGACAAGTCGGGCATGCGCGTGGTGATCGAGCTGAAGCGCGGCGAAGTGCCGGAAGTGGTGCTGAACAACCTGTACAAGCAGACTCAGCTGCAAGACACCTTCGGCATGAACATGGTGGCGCTGGTCGATGGCCAGCCGAAGCTGATGAACTTGAAGGACATGCTGTCGACCTTCCTGTCGCATCGCCGCGAAGTGGTGACCCGCCGCACCGTGTTCGAATTGCGCAAGGCGCGCGAACGCGGCCACGTGCTCGAAGGCCTGGCCGTGGCGCTGGCCAACATCGATGACTTCATTGCCATCATCAAGGCGGCGCCGACGCCGCCGCTGGCCAAATCCGAACTGATGGCGCGCGCCTGGGATTCGTCGCTGGTGCGCGAAATGCTGGCGCGCACCGGTGAAGAAGGCCAGGCGGGCGCCGACGCGTTCCGTCCGGAACACTTGCCGAAGCATTACGGCCTGCAGTCCGATGGCCTGTATAAATTGTCCGACGACCAGGCGCAGGAAATCCTGCAAATGCGTTTGCAGCGCCTGACCGGCCTGGAGCAGGACAAGATCGTCAATGAATACAAAGACGTGATGGCGCAAATCGCCGACTTGCTGGACATCCTGTCCAAGCCGGCCCGCGTGACGGCCATCATCCATGACGAGATGGTGCTGTGCCGTAATGAATACGGCGAAAAAGATCCACGCCGTTCCAGCATCGAGCACAACGCGTCTGAACTGGAAACCGAAGACCTCATTACCCCGCAAGACATGGTGGTGACGCTGTCGCACCTGGGTTACATGAAATCCCAGCCGATTTCCGAATACCGCGCGCAAAAACGCGGCGGCCGTGGCAAGCAGGCGATGGCGACCAAGGATGAAGACTGGATCGACCAGCTGTTCATCGCCAATACGCACGACTACATCCTGTGTTTCTCCAACCGTGGCCGCATGTACTGGCTGAAGGTGTGGGAAGTGCCGCAAGGCTCGCGCACGTCGCGCGGCAAGCCGATCGTCAACATGTTCCCGCTGCTGGACAACGAAAAGATCACCGTGGTGCTGCCGCTGTCCGGCGAAAACCGCACCTTCCCGGAAGATCATTACGTGTTCATGTCGACCAGCCTGGGCACCGTGAAAAAGACGCCGCTGAAAGACTTCAGCAATCCACGCAAGGCCGGCATCATCGCGGTCGACCTGGACGAGGGCGACTTCCTGATCGGCGCGGCGCTGACCGACGGCAAGCATGACGTGATGCTGTTCTCCGACGCCGGCAAAGCCGTGCGCTTCGATGAAAACGACGTGCGTCCGATGGGCCGCACCGCGCGCGGCGTGCGCGGCATGAACCTGGACGAAGGCCAGAACGTGATTGCGCTGCTGGTGGCGGAAAACGAACAGCAGTCGGTGCTGACCGCGACGGAAAACGGTTACGGCAAACGCACGCCGATCACCGAATACACCCGTCATGGCCGTGGCACCAAGGGCATGATCGCGATCCAGACCTCCGAGCGTAACGGCAAAGTGGTGGCGGCCACCCTGGTGACGCCAACCGACGAAATCATGCTGATCACCACCGGCGGCGTCTTGATACGCACCCGTGTCGCGGAAATCCGTGAAATGGGCCGCGCCACCCAGGGCGTGACCCTGATCGCGGTGGAGGACGGCACCAGCCTGTCCGGCCTGCAGCGTATCGTGGAAACCGATATCGACGAGGTGGAACTGGAAGGTGGCGAGACCGCGGCCGATGCCGGAACGCCGGCGGAGCCAGCGGCCGAATAAGTTTTCCGAATAAGCTTATAGAATAAGCTTAGAAGCAGCTTATATAACGGGGCCTGTGTCGTTTTCGCAGATTAATGCGACAATGATGCAGGCCCTGTTTCTTTATACATTAGGAAAAATTGATGAAAAAACTGATTGCGGCAGTCATCCTGGCACTGGCGATTCCCGCCGCACCTGTCTTTGCTGCCGACACTGGCGCCACTGCACAATCCGTGGCCGCGGCCAAGGATTTGATGAACGTGATGAACGTGCGCGCGATGTTGCAGGCGTCGATGCAGCAAATGTCGCAGCACATGCCGGACATGGTGCGCCAGATGGCTGAAGCGGGCATCGACAGCAAAAAGCTGAACCCCGAGCAAAAGCGCAAGGCGCGCGCGGACCTGGACAAGGCGCTGCCGGCCATGCTGGTCGCCATGGACAAGACCCTCGGCGATCCCAAGCTGCACGAAGAACTGGAAACGGAAACCGCCGCCATCTATGCGCGCAATTTCTCCGCCGATGAAATGCAGCAGATCATTGCGTTTTACCGCAGCCCGGTTGGCGCCAAGATGCTGGGTACCATGCCCAAGCTGATGCAGGAATCCATGATGGCCAGCCAGAAGATCATGATTCCGCGAATGGCGAAGATGATTGAAAACATGACCGCGGCGGGCGGCAAGTAACACGGTATTTTTATTAAGGAACCAAGCAAGTGACGAACATCTATAACTTCTCCGCCGGCCCGGCCGTTTTACCAAAAGAAGTGCTGGCGCAAGCCGCCGCTGAAATGCTGGACTGGCATGGCAGCGGGATGTCCGTCATGGAAATGAGCCATCGTGGCCCGGAATTCATCTCGATCTACCGCCAGGCCGAACGCGACTTGCGCGAGCTGCTGGCGGTGCCGGACAACTATAAAATCCTGTTCATGCAGGGTGGCGGCCTGTCGCAAAACGCGGTGATCCCCATGAACCTGGTGGGCCGCGAAGGCGCCACCATCGATTTTATCCAGACCGGATCATGGTCGTCGAAATCGATCAAGGAAGCGGCCCGTTACGCCAGCGTCAATGTGGCGGCCTCCGCCAAGGACAATGGCTACAGCTTGGTGCCGCCGCAATCGGAGTGGAAGCTGACCCCGGGCGCGGCCTACCTGCACCTGTGCACCAATGAAACCATCGATGGCGTGGAAATCGACTTCGTGCCGGACGCGCACCGGGACACCACGATTGTCGCCGACATGTCGTCGCACATTTTGTCGCGCCCGGTCGATGTCTCGAAATACGGCCTGATTTTCGGCGGTGCGCAAAAGAATATTGGCCCGGCCGGCGTCACGGTCGTCATCGTGCGCGATGACCTGATCGGCAAGGCGCTGCCATTCTGCCCGTCCGCGTTTGATTTCAAGAACGTGGCGGACAATGAATCGATGTACAACACGCCGCCCACCTATGGCATTTATATTGCCGGCCTGGTGTTCCAGTGGCTCAAGCGCCAGGGTGGCGTGGCCGAGATGGAACGCCGCAACATTGAAAAAGCCAAGCTGCTCTACGCGGCGCTCGACGCGGACGATTTTTACCAGAATCGTGTGCAACCGGAATACCGCTCGCGCATGAACGTACCGTTCTACCTGCGCGACGAAAGCATGAATGAAGCATTCCTGGCCGGCGCCAAAGCGCGCGGCCTGCTGCAACTAAAGGGCCACAAGTCCGTCGGCGGTATGCGTGCATCGATCTATAACGCGATGCCACTCGAGGGTGTCCAAGCCCTGGTCGATTACCTGAACGAATTCGCAGGGCGCTAATGCGCCTTGTATGACCCCTTCCAGCAGATCATGAATGACAAATTAAAACCGCTGCGCGAAAAGATCGATGCGATCGACGCGCAGATACTCAGCCTGCTCAACGAGCGCGCCAAGGTGGCGCAAGAGGTAGGCCACGTCAAGGCTGAAACCAATGCGCCGGTGTTCCGCCCCGAGCGTGAAGCGCAAGTGCTGCGCGGCGTGGCCGACCGCAATCCCGGTCCGATGCTGTCGTTTGACGTGCAAACCATCTTCCGCGAAATCATGTCGGCCTGCCGCGCGCTGGAAAAGCGCGTGACGGTGGCGTATCTCGGCCCGGCCGGCACCTTCAGCGAACAGGCGGTGTACCAGCAATTCGGCACCGCCGTGGAAGGCTTGCCGTGCGCCTCGATCGATGAAGTGTTCCGCGCCACCGAAGCCGGTACGGCCGAATTCGGCGTCGTGCCGGTCGAGAATTCGTCGGAAGGCGCGATCAACCGCACCCTCGACCTGATGCTGCAGACCACCTTGCTGATTTCCGGCGAAGTGGCGATTCCCGTGCATCACAGCCTGATGAGCAAGACCGGTTCGATGGAGGGCGTGAAAGTCATCTGCGCGCATTCGCAGGCGCTGGCGCAATGCCAGGTGTGGCTGAACCAGAATTATCCGAACGTGGAGCGCCGCGCCGTGGCGTCCAACGCGGAAGCTGCGCGCATGGCGGGCGACGATCCGGCCATGGCGGCCATTGCCAGCGAAATCGCCGGCACCCGCTACAAGCTGGGCGTGATCAAGCCGCATATCCAGGACGACCCGCACAACCGCACGCGCTTTGCCATCATCGGCCATTTGCAGACGCTGCCGTCGGGCAAAGACCAGACCTCGATCGTGCTGGCCGTGCCGAACAAGGCCGGCGCCGTGTACCAGTTGCTGGCGCCACTGGCGAAACACGGCGTGTCGATGACCCGCTTTGAATCGCGTCCGGCGCGCATGGGGACGTGGGAATATTACTTCTATGTCGACGTGGAAGGTCACGTGCATGAAACGTCGGTCGCCAAGGCCATGGCGGAATTGAAGGACCAGGCCGCGTTCTTCAAGCTCCTCGGTTCGTATCCGGTGAGTCTTACCTGACTTTCACCTAAAGTTTTTCAAAGGTTTTAATTATGTCGAAAGAATTCGGTCCCGATTACGTCCGCGCCATCGCCCCTTACCAGGCCGGCAAGCCCATCTCCGAAGTGGCGCGCGAGTTCGGCCTCGATGAAGCCACGATCGTCAAGCTGGCCTCCAATGAAAACCCGTTTGGCGTGCCGGATTCCGCCAGGGAAGCCATGGCCGCCGCCGCCGCGGAACTGGGCCGCTATCCCGACGCCAATGGTTTTGAACTGAAAAACGCGCTGTCCAAACGCTATGGCGTGCCGGCCGACTGGATCACCTTGGGCAATGGCTCGAATGACATCCTGGAAATCGCCGCCAAGGCGTTTGTACAGAAGGGTGAGGCAATCGTCTATGCGCAGTACTCGTTCGCCGTGTACGCGCTGGCCACCCAGGGCATCGGCGCGCGCCACATCGTGGTGCCGGCCAGGGACCATGGCCACGACCTGGACGCCATGCTGGCCGCGATCGATGGCGACACCCGCCTGGTGTTCATCGCCAACCCGAACAACCCGACCGGCACGTTCTTGCCGGGTGCGCAAATCGAAGCGTTCCTGAAAAAGGTGCCGGAAAACGTCGTGGTGGTGCTCGATGAAGCGTACAACGAATACCTGAAAGCCGAAGACCAGTACGATTCCGCCGCCTGGGTCAAGCAATACCCGAACCTGCTGGTGTCGCGCACCTTCTCCAAGGCCTATGGCCTGGCCGGCCTGCGTGTGGGTTTCTCGATTGCGCAGCCGAAGCTGACGGACCTGATGAACCGGATCCGCCAGCCGTTCAACGTCAACTCGCTGGCGCAGGCCGCCGCGATTGCCGCGCTGAACGACACCGCGTTCCTGGAAAAGGGCGCGCGCAACAATGCCGCCGGCTATGAGCAGTTCGTCGAAGCGTTCGAGCAGATGAACCTGGAATACGTGCCATCGTATGGCAATTTCGTGCTGGTGAAGGTCGGCGACGATCCGCAGGCCGGCGCGCGCATCAACCTGGCGCTGCTCAAGCAGGGCGTGATCGTGCGCCCGGTCGGCAACTATGGCTTGCCTGAATGGCTGCGCATTTCCATCGGCCTGCCGCAGGAAAACGCGGTCCTGATCGCGGCCTTGCAAAAGGCGCTGGCTGAACAATGAAGAGCCACACGTTCGACAAAGTCGTCATTTCCGGCGTCGGCCTGATCGGCGGCTCGTTTGCGCGGGCGTTGAAACAGGCGGGCGCGGTGCGCACTGTCGTTGGACTGGGCCGTTCCCGCGCATCGCTGGAACGAGCCAGGGAATTGGGCATTATCGATGCCATTGGCGACGATGTCGCCGAAGCTGTCAAAGGCGCCGACCTGGTGCTGCTGGCGGCGCCTGTGGCGCAGACGGGACCGATCCTGTCCGCGCTGTTGCCGCACCTGGAACCGCATACCGTGGTGACGGATGCCGGCAGCACCAAGACCGATGTGACGGAAGCGGCCCGCAAAGTGCTGGGCGACCGGCTGCACCAGTTCGTGCCGGGCCACCCGATTGCCGGCCGTGAAACCAACGGTCCCGATGCGGCCATCCCCGACCTGTACCGCGGCAAGAAAGTCGTCCTGACACCGCTGCCGGAAAACAGCGAGGCCGATGTCGAGCGCGTCGCGCAAGCGTGGCGCATTTGCGGCGCCATCATCCACCGCCTGTCGCCGCAGGAGCACGACAAGGTGTTCGCGTCGGTCAGCCATTTGCCGCACCTGCTGGCCTTTGCGCTGGTCGATGACATCGCCCGCAAGCCGCACGCGGACTTGCTGTTCCAGTATGCCGCCAGCGGCTTCCGCGACTTCACGCGGATTGCCGGCTCGTCGCCGGAAATGTGGCGCGACATCAGCCTGGCCAACCAGGACGCGCTGCTGACGGAACTGGACGCCTATATGGCGCAACTGGCGATCGTGCGCGGGCAACTGGCGGCCGGCGACGGCAAGGGCCTGGAAGCCGTGTACAGCAATGCGCGCGAAGCGCGCGAACGGTGGATCGCCGCCATCGAAACGGCCGAAGCGCCGCCACCTAACGAGAAAGACCCCACATGAGTACGCAATACCCGGAACACATTGATTTGCAGCCCGCCGCCCACGCCCAAGGCACGGTGCGCTTGCCGGGCTCGAAAAGCATTTCCAACCGCATCCTGCTGCTGGCCGCGCTGGCGCAGGGTACCACCCGCGTCATCGACCTGCTGGCGTCGGACGACACCCACGTGATGCTGAACGCGCTGCGCTCGCTGGGCATCGCGTGGGAAGAAACCCGGGACGGCGACCATACCGTGCACACGGTGCCGGGCGGCGCCGGGGCGTTCCCGTACCGCGCGGCCGACCTGTTCATGGGCAATGCCGGCACCGCGATCCGCCCGCTGACGGCGGCGCTGGCCGTGATTGGCGGCGAATACACGGTGCACGGCGTGCCGCGCATGCATGAGCGCCCGATTGGCGACCTGGTCGATGCATTGAACGACGTCGGCGCCAGGATCGACTACACCGGCAATCCGGGTTATCCGCCGCTGCACATCCACGCCGGCCAGTTCACGCAGGCGCGCCTGGCGGTGCGCGGCGATGTGTCGAGCCAGTTCCTCACCGCCTTGCTGATGGTGTCGCCGCTGATGGCACGCACCCAGGACATCACGATCGACGTGGTGGGCGAACTCATTTCCAAGCCGTACATTGAAATCACCCTGAACCTGATGCGCCGCTTTGGCGTCGCCGTCGAGCAGGATGGCTGGCAAGCATTCACGATTCGCGCCGGCCAGCAATACCAGAGCCCGGGCACGATCCACGTCGAAGGCGATGCCTCGTCGGCATCGTACTTCCTGGCCGCCGGCGCGATTTCCGGTGGTCCGGTGCGGGTCGAAGGCGTCGGCCGCCAGTCGATCCAGGGCGACGTGCGCTTTGCCGAGGCGCTGGCGGCCATGGGCGCGACCATCACCATGGGCGACAACTGGATCGAGGCGTCCGCCAGCGCGCCCCTGAAAGCCATCGACATGGACTTCAACCACATCCCGGATGCGGCCATGACCATTGCGGTGGCCGCGCTGTACGCAGACGGCACCACGACCCTGCGCAACATCGCCAGCTGGCGCGTGAAGGAAACCGACCGCATCGCCGCCATGGCGACGGAATTGCGCAAGGTCGGCGCCATCGTGGAAGAGGGCCCGGATTACCTGACCGTCACGCCACCGGCGCGGATCGGCACGGCCGCCATCGATACCTATGACGACCACCGCATGGCGATGTGCTTCTCGCTGGCGTCGCTCAATGGTAAGTTGCGTAATGGCAACACCATGCGCATCAACGATCCGAAGTGCGTGGCCAAGACCTTCCCGGAGTATTTCAGCGCCTTCGCGGCCATCGCGAAATAATCCGCGCCGGGCGGTTCCCATTTGCGGGAATCGCCCAAGTCGGGTAAGTTACGCGTTTGCTTTCAGCTCCGCCTTTATGCCGACCCACCCAATCCCAGTCATCACCATCGACGGCCCCACCGCTTCCGGCAAGGGCACCGTGGCCCACAAAGTCGCCGACCACCTCGGTTTTCACCTGCTCGATTCCGGCGCGCTGTACCGTTTGACGGCCTTGCAGGCGCTGCGCCGCGAAACGCCGCTCAACGATGAGCATGCGCTGGCCAAGCTGGCCGAACACCTGCACATCAGCTTTACCGGCGACGCCGTGTTCCTCGCGCATGAAAATGTCACGGATGCGATCCGCCAGGAGGAAGTTGGCAATACGGCATCGAAAATCGCCGCGTTCCCGACCGTGCGCCAGGCGCTGTACGGTTTGCAGCTGGGGTTCCGCAAGACGCCGGGCCTGGTGGCCGATGGGCGCGACATGGGGACAGTTATTTTCCCTCATGCAACTTTGAAGGTGTTTTTGACGGCCAGCGTGGCCGCCCGCGCGGAACGCCGTTATAAGCAATTGATAGGTAAGGGAATTCCTGCTAATATGGAAGACCTCCTGATGGATTTGAAGGCACGCGACGACCGGGATACGAACCGGGCCATTGCGCCGCTGGTCCCCGCAGAGGGGGCGCATGTCCTCGATACGTCCGACATGACCGTGGAAAACGCGGTCGCGCAAGTGTTGCAGTGGTATGCGGCCGTCGGGAAATGAATGGCCGCCGGGCACGCTCTGAGTGCTGCGGCGAGTTTGATTAACCTAACCCAGTTGAAGCCGCATCGTGCGGGCCTTACTGGCTAACCTGGAAATAATAAATGGAAAGTTTTGCAGCCCTCTTCGAAGAGTCGTTGTCGCGTCAAGATATGCGCTCTGGCGAGGTGATTTCCGCTGAAGTCGTGCGTCTGGACCACAACTTTGTGATCGTCAACGCCGGCCTGAAATCGGAAGCTTTCATTCCTGTTGAAGAATTCAAAAATGACCAAGGCGAACTGGAAGTCAAAGTAGGTGACTTCGTTTCCGTGGCCATCGAATCGCTGGAAAACGGTTTCGGCGATACCATCCTGTCGCGCGACAAAGCCAAGCGTCTGGCTTCGTGGCTGGCTCTGGAAAAAGCAATGGAATCCGGCGAAATCGTCGTCGGTACCGTCAATGGCAAAGTCAAGGGCGGCCTGACCGTTCTGACCAACGGCATCCGCGCGTTCCTGCCAGGTTCGCTGGTGGACACCCGTCCTGTCAAAGACACCACCCCATTCGAAGGCAAGACCCTCGAATTCAAAGTTATCAAACTGGACCGCAAGCGTAACAACGTCGTTCTGTCCCGCCGCGCCGTCATCGAAGCTTCGATGGGCGAAGAGCGTCAGAAACTGATGGAAACGCTGAAAGAAGGCACCGTGGTGACCGGCGTTGTGAAAAACATCACCGACTACGGCGCGTTCGTGGACCTGGGCGGCATCGACGGCCTGCTGCACATCACCGACCTGGCATGGCGTCGTGTGCGTCACCCATCGGAAGTGCTGACCGTTGGTCAAGAGATCACCGCGAAAGTCCTGAAATACGATCAAGAGAAGAACCGTGTTTCGCTGGGCGTGAAGCAACTGGGCGACGATCCATGGACCGGTCTGTCCCGTCGTTACCCACAAGGCACCCGCCTGTTCGGTAAAGTCACGAACCTGACCGACTACGGCGCGTTCGTTGAAGTGGAACAGGGCATCGAAGGCCTGGTACACGTTTCCGAAATGGACTGGACCAACAAGAACGTCGCTCCTAACAAAGTTGTCCAGCTGGGCGACGAAGTTGAAGTGATGGTTCTGGAAATCGACGAAGAGCGTCGTCGTATTTCGCTGGGCATGAAACAGTGCAAAGCCAACCCATGGGACGACTTCGGCGTGACCCATAAGAAAGGTGACAAAGTCAAAGGCGCGATCAAATCGATCACCGACTTCGGCGTGTTCATCGGTCTGGCTGGCAACATCGACGGCCTGGTGCACCTGTCCGACCTGTCCTGGACCGAAGCTGGCGAAGAAGCCGTGCGCAAGTTCAAGAAAGGTGACGAACTGGAAGCCGTTGTTCTGGCGATCGACGTTGAGCGTGAGCGCGTTTCCCTGGGCGTCAAGCAACTGGAAGGCGACCCATTCAACAACTTCGCAGCACTGAACGACAAAGGTTCGCTGGTCACCGGCACCGTGAAATCGGTTGAGCCAAAAGGCGCCGTGATCCAACTGTCGGAAGAAGTTGAAGGCTACCTGCGCGCATCCGAAATCTCCCGCGACCGCGTGGAAGATGCCGGCACCCACCTGAAAGTGGGCGACTCCGTGGAAGCCCTGGTGATCAACATCGACCGTAAGGCACGTTCGATCCAACTGTCGATCAAAGCGAAAGACAGCGCTGACACCCAGGAAGCCATGCAGAAGATCGCAGCTGACAACAGCGCCGCTTCGGGCACCACCAGCCTGGGCGCACTGCTGAAGGCCAAGTTCGATAACAAGAACTAATTAACCGGAAGATAGATGACTAAGTCCGAGTTGATCAACCGCCTGGCTGAGCGTTATCCTCAGCTGGTGGCGAAAGATGCGGAATTCGCGGTCAAGACGATCCTCGATGCGATGACCAATGCTCTGTCGAGCGGCCAGCGTATCGAGATCCGCGGTTTCGGCAGCTTTGCTTTAAATAGCAGGCCGCCCCGTATCGGCCGCAACCCGAAGTCCGGCGACAAGGTGATGGTGCCTGAAAAGCGCGTCCCTCACTTCAAGCCGGGCAAACAGTTGCGCGAGCGGGTCGACGCGATGGTCGGGCAACCGATCATCGAGGACTGAAGCATTTGGAACGGTCGCCGCAGCCCTGCCGGGTTGCGGCACAAAAACGGCGTCCGTGGATGCCGTTTTTTTTTGAATGAGGGAACGTAAGCGCATGAAGATAGTTTCCACTGTGATTGGTTTTATCCTGTTTGTCCTGTTCTTCGGCTTCGCCCTGAAGAACACCCAGGAAGTCGACCTGGTGATGTTCCTGAATTACGAATTGCGCGGCCCGTTGGTGCTGCTGTTGCTGGGCTTCTTTGCCGCCGGCGCGGCGCTGGGTATCCTCGCGCTGACCCCCACCGTCTTCCGTTACCGCCGCGAAGCGAACAAACAAAAAATCACCATTGCCGCACTGCAGTCGACCGCGTTGAAAGTCAATGCGCAGCCGCAGCCGGACAGCGTCAACGCACAACAATAACCCTATGGAATTTGAACTCTGGTGGCTGCTGGGCATGCCCATCTTTTTTGCCCTGGGCTGGGTCGCTGCGCGGGTCGATATCCGCCAGCTGGTGTCCGAGTCGCGCACTTTGCCGAACGGTTACTTCAAGGGCCTGAATCACTTACTGAATGACCAGCCGGACAAGGCCATCGACGCGTTCATTGAAATCGTGCGCCTGGATCCGGAAACCGCGGACATGCACTTCGCGCTGGGTAACCTGTTCCGCCGCCGCGGCGAAACCGAACGCGCCATCCGCGTGCACCAGAACCTGCTGTCCCGCCCCGATTTGCCGCTTGAACAGAAAGCCCACGCAGGCTATGAGCTGGGGATGGATTACCTGAAGGCCGGCTTGCTGGACCGTGCCGAGGAAACCTTCAAAGGGCTGCTCGACAGTACCTATGGCGTGCAGGCGCGGCGCGCCCTGCTGGAAATCTTCCAGCGTGAAAAAGAATGGCAGCGCGCCATCGATGCGGCCAATGGCTTGCAGGAAGTGGGCGCCGGCGTGCGCCAAAAGGAAATCTCGCAGTTTTACTGTGAAATGGCGCAGGATGCGCTGGTGCGCATGCACTATGCCGACGCGCAGAAACTGCTGGACGATGCGCTGCAGGCCGACCGCACCAGCGTGCGTGCCACCATCCTGGTGGGCGACGTGCAAAACGCGCAGGGCGACGTGGAAGGTGCATTGGCCACATGGCGCCGCGTGGAACAGCAAAGCGTGCCGCACGTGGCGCTGGTGGCGGCCCGTTTGATGGAGGGCTACCGCAAGGTCGGCCGTCCGCAGGAAGGCGTCAGCCTGTTGAAGTCCTACCTGGAGCAGGCCTCGTCGATCGACCTGCTGGAAGTGGTCTTTAAAGCCGTGATCGAGCTCGATGGCGTGGAAGCGGCCAAGCAGCTGGTGTCGGAAGAATTGCGCCGCACGCCGACCTTACTGGGCCTCGACAAATTGCTGGAAGCGCGCATGGTCGATGCGCCTGCCGCGCTGTTGTCGGAGCTGTCCATGGTCAAGGGCCTGGTGCACGGCTACACGCAAAAGCTGGCCCGCTACCAGTGCGGCCATTGCGGCTTCAAGGCGCGCCAGTATTACTGGCACTGCCCGGGGTGCAGCAAGTGGGACACGTACCCGCCGCGCCGTACCGAAGAACTGAATGTAATGAACTAAGAAGCCGCCATGACGACCTCTGTGATCAAATATCAAGCTCCCGCACTCGATAAAGTGCGCATCCTCGTGGTCGGCGACGTCATGCTGGACCGCTACTGGTTCGGCGACGTCAACCGTATTTCCCCGGAAGCGCCGGTGCCGATCGTGCGCATTGCCAAGCGCGAAGCGCGCCTGGGCGGCGCCGCCAACGTGGCGCGCAATGCCGGCGCGCTGGGCGTGCAGGCGGGCCTGCTGGGCGTGGTCGGCAACGACGAGGCGGGCAATGAAGTGGAGCACTTGCTGCACAGCGGCGGCATCCACAGTTACCTGAAGCGCGACGAGGCGATTTCCACGATCATCAAATTGCGCGTGATCGGCCACCAGCAGCAAATGCTGCGCATCGATTTCGAAGAGCCGCCCAGCGACGCCGTGCTGCACAACAAGCTGATGCAATACAAGGCGCTGCTGGCCGATTACGATGTGATCATCCTGTCCGACTATGCCAAGGGCAGCCTGGTCAACGTGGCCGACATGGTGGCGGCGGGCCGCGCGGCCGGCAAGGTGGTCATGGTCGATCCGAAAGGCGACGATTTTGCCCGCTATACCGGCGCCACCGTGCTGACGCCAAACCGTTCCGAATTCCGCCACATTGCCGGTGGCTGGAGCAGTGAAGAACAATTGACGACCAAAGCGCAAAACCTGCGCGCGGAACTGAAGCTGGACGCCTTGCTGCTGACCCGCTCGGAAGAGGGGATGACCCTGTATACGGAACAGGCCGTGTTCCATACACCGGCCGATGCGCGCGAAGTGTTTGACGTCTCCGGCGCCGGCGATACGGTGATTGCCACCATGGCCGCCATGCTGGGCGCGGGTGCGGGCTGGGAAGAGGCCGTGCAGACCGCGAACCGGGCGGGCGGCATCGTGGTGGGCAAGCTGGGGACGGCCACTGTGACGCGGGAGGAATTGTTCGGTTAACCGTCAATTCGACGCCGCCTGGGGGGCAGCCCCGTGCCGGGTGGCGTTCGCGCCGCACCTCCCTCGCAGCGTCAGCTGCAATTCACAACCCGCCTTCCGGCGGGTTTTTTTTCGCCCCGCGTTGCCACGGCACCGGGATTGTCATCACGGCGACACTCCTGTTGCCGGGGTGTCCGCCGCCGGGCGTACATTATAAATACTGATGAGTTCCGCACGATTGAAATATTTCACATCGCAAAATTATCTAAAATAAATGTTATTTATTTAGCATTGTTACAATGTGTGAAAATGTGTTGAAAATATAACATTATATTGATGCTTCTCAACAGGCAGCCTCAGCCTTGAATGCCGAGGCATGATGTTGGGTTGATCTTTTGCCAACACATTCAAGGAGTAACTATGCAAGTAAAGCAAGTCCGTACCAATCGCCAGCGCGGCCAGGGCATGATGGAATACGTCATCATCGTGGCGTTGATTGCCGTGGCAGCCATTGGCGTGTATTCGTCTTTTGGCCAGACGATCCGTAACCAGACCGCGGGCCTGGCCGCCGAAGTCGCTGGTAAAGGGGCCGCGACCCAGATCGGTGATGCCGGCGATACCGCAGACACGGCTTCGTCCCGCGCCAACACTGCCAAGGGCATGGGCCAGTACAACAAGGACAACGATTCCGGCATGGCGGGCGGTGGTAGCGGTTCGGGTAGCTCCGGCACCAACTGATAAACAGCTTTTTCCGCAGCTACCGTAATGCGCACCCCTTATCTGTTCCGTTTGATGGCCCGGCGCCGCCAGCGCGGCCAAGCCATGGCATTCACCCTGGCCTTTGGTGTTGCTACCGCGCTGGTGGCGCTGGTGTTGTTTAACAGCGGTATGCTGGCCAATGCCAAGACGCGGCTGCAGAACGCAGCGGATGCCGGCGCTTACAGCGCTGGCCTGCTGCAGGCGCGGGATCACAATTTTTCCGCCTATACCAACCGCGCCATTGTGGCCAACCAGGCCGCTGTGGCGCAATTGGTGAGCTTGAAATCGTATATGGAAGATGCGGCCGATACCCATGGCCGCATGAGCGGCGCGATCCTGAGTGTTGAAGAGCTCATCCCCAGCAGTAAACCGGCATGGAATTTCGCAGGATCCCTGCCGGTCGGGTCCCTTAATTCCACCGTGTCCAGCTTGGCGCCAGCCGCTGTGAAAGGGCTGGACTTGCTGATCCACGCATTTGAAGCGGCACAGGAAGCGCATCACCTGGCGACCGTCCTTGACATGGCGCTGGTGGCCGACGAAGTTGTGAAACGCAACGATCCCAATGCGGCGGTGACACAATCGGTTTTCCTGGCGGGACGCACAGCGGTGCAGGTGAAGGCCTGGAGCGATACGACCAAACGCCATCGCGCCAATGACGCCAGTAATGAGGCGGACCGTTTCGCTGACCTAGTGGTGAGCGACAAGGCAACCGACGGTTTTACACGCAACCGATTGTCCGTACCAACCGCCATGTGGGGCAGCAGCGTCGACTGGTGTACCTTGGCGCCCAATTACTCTGGTTCATTTACCGCGTTCGGTTTTACCCATTCGGGTGGCACCATCCTCAGCAGCGACAAACGGCGCTGGCTGGCGCTCGACGCCACTCTCGGGGCTGGCTTCTGGACTTGCACCTTCTGGTATCCGTGTTGGACAGGCATTTGCCACACCAGCATTGGCACGCCTTTAATCGACGATAACTTCGGCATGGGCGGATCGGGCGGCGGCCTTGCCGGCGGTGGCGGCGGTTATAACGATGCCACCGGCTACAAGAACAACCCCTCGTCGACCAAGATGTATGGCGGCGCGCTGATCAATCCGCTGACCATGCTGCCGGCCGGTATCCGCTACGGCATGACCGGTCCGGGCGGTACGCTCGATTCCAATGGAGGCTTGCAGGACTATTACCGCGACATGGCGAATCCTATAGGTGGGACGCCAGCCAACCAGACTGCGGAGGCAAATGGCGCGGCGGCCACCGTGACGCTGGAAGTCGAACGCCAGGAGGGGACGATCCGTACCTCCTCGAAATTTCTGACTGACTCGGACCAGTTGAACCTCGACGATGGCATGAAGGGCGGCAGCATGCGCACACTGGCCGGTGCTCAGTCCTATTTTTATCGCGCCAAGGATAACGATCCGGCGCGTTTCACGCGCAATGGATGGAAACGCAGCGACGGAAAAACCGAAATGGCCAACCTGTTCAGTCCATACTGGCAGGCGCGCCTGGCGGACCGCAGTCTGGCGGATCGCGCTGCATCGTGGGCTGCGCAATGATGGCGCGCAATGCGGTTCGTCATATCAGGCCTTGCACGGCACAGGGGCAGGCCATGGTGGAATTTCTCGTGGCGGCGGTGCTGGTGCTGGTGCCGCTGTATCTGGCCATCATCGCCATCGGTAAATTCCTGGATGTGCAGCACACCACGGACATGGGCGCCCGTTATGCCGCATGGGAGCGTACGGTTTGGTACCAACAGGATACCGGCAAGTTCGCCACCTTCAACGCACCGAATGTCAAAAGCGCGGACGCCATCCACAAGGAACTGGCGATGCGCCTGCTGAACGACCGCAGCAGCGACACCATCATCCAGCACACTGATAAAACTAGCACGACCCTGGGTAACGGCACTGACCCGTTGTGGCGTGATGCAGCCAACGTCGCGTACCTGGACGATTATGCCCAACTGGAGTCATCCGTGGCGCAGGAGAAGCCGGCCAAGGATATTGCAGGCGCGACCCTGAACACCCTCTCAAAAATCAACGTGCATGGGGTGGTGGATTTTATACCCCCGGTGCCGACCGATACGCTGGCGGTGGCTTCGGTCAAGTTCAAGGATGTGGCGAAGAAGAGCGATGTCTACAAGCGTTTATGGTATGCGGGGCCCGGTTGGAATGGACTGGATTTCGAAGCGACCGGGGCGATCCTTTCCAATACCTGGGCCGCCAACGCCAATGAAGGCACGCAACGCATGGTGGAGGTCACAGTGCCGACCGCGCAGCCAGCACTGAAGGCGGCGATCAACGCCGTCAAGACAGGCATTGCCCCTTGGGACCCTGCCATACCTTCCGGTATCGATCCGGGAAAAATCGCCGTGGACGAGTTACCTGGCGACCGATTGAAGTAGGAACTGCAAATGAACAAACAATACTGCATCGCAGCGCTGCTGATAGGCGCTTCGGCGGCGGCAGGCGCCGCCAAATATGATTACAACAGCGACCGTCCTGGAGCCACGGATCATGCGCTGCTGTCGCGCTATAGCGGTTCGATCCTTTACATGCATGGCGATCCTGGCTTGGCGGTAGCCAGCATGTTCAGCGCGAAGAATGGTGCATTGGTGGTGGATAGCCTGGAGGGCCGTGTCACCAATCGCGTGTACTGGGGCCCGAAGGGCACCGGGGCAATCGACGTGTTTCGCAATTACCAGTCAGCGTTGAAAGATGCGGGCTTTGACATCGTCTACCAGTGTGAAGAAGCGCAATGCAAGCGCGATAAGACACAGGAGAAGATGGTGCGCTGGGTACAGAAACAGCAATGGAAGGGCGAAGGCGCATCGGATTTCTACATTATCCGCATGTTTGAATACAAGCCGGGCTTCCAGTATATCCATGCGAGCAAACAGGGCCCGGGCGGGCCGGTGCATGTGCAGGTGGCGCTGCGCGCGGCCGACCTGGATGGGCATAGCGCGCAGCGCGTGCAGCAATTCGTGCAGATCGTGGAGCCGGTGACGGTGGCATTGGGGAAGGTCTCGGTCGATGCGCAAGCGATCGGCGCCGCCTTGAAGCGGGAAGGGCGCATTGCGCTGTATGGCATCCTGTTTGATACCAACCAGGCCGTCATCAAGCCTGAATCCGCAGCGGCACTGGAGCAGATGGCGCAGGCGCTCAGGGATGACAACGCGCTCAACGTGTACATCGTCGGCCATACCGACAGCCAGGGGGGATTGGACGCCAATCTGGCGCTGTCGCGCCGCCGCGCGGAAGCAGTGGTCGACGCGCTCAGGACCCGCTACGGTATTGCCGCATCGCGTCTGCAGGGGCACGGTGTGGCCAGCCTGTCGCCGGTCGGGAACAATGTCGCGGAAGACGGGCGGGCGCGTAACCGCCGCGTGGAAATGGTGGTGCGCTGATGAAGCGTTTATCTTTCCCTGCGGTGTTGTCGCGGTGCGCGCCGCTGTCGGCTTGCATCGCCATGATCGCCGCCACGCCGGCAATTGCCGCGGCGCCCGCCACTCCAATGGACAAACTGCCGGCGCAGGGCCTGTATCGCATTGACAGCGTGTCGAGAATTTCCAGCGCCGACGGTGCGCAGCGCACATTCCAGGAAAACGGCGCCAGCGGCGACACCAAAGTCCAGCTCCAGGCGGGCGGTCATGTATCTGCCAGGCTGTATCAGGGCACGGCGCCCGTGACACGCTGCGTGCAATCCCACACGCCGCCAGTTGCGCTTACTGTACCTGGCATGACGGGCTGCACGGCGCAATCATCGCGGGCATCCAAGGATGGCATGGTGCACGTGGCTGTCTGCAATGGCATGAAGATCACGCTTACCATGAACCGGTTGGACAGGGATAACTGGGACGTTGTGACCCAAGTCACGAGTGCCCCGGGCGCTCCGGCACCTGTCGGCATGGATGGATTGACGCCGCTGTTGGAACACGCAGCCAAACATGCACCGACGGCGGAACAGCGCGCCAAGGCAACCAGCCAGTTGGCGCAATTGCCAGCCATGCAGGCGCAAATGCAGGCGCAGCGCAGGCACACTGCGGATTCGCTGCAGCGAGCAGTGGCGCAGGCGAAAACCCCGGAAGAAAAAAAAACGCTGGAAGGCGCGCGTGACCAATTGAACAACAATATACCGCTGCCGATGCAAGGCAGCCGCCATGAACGGTGGACCCGCATCGGCGATGCCTGCAGTGGCGGGGGGGCGCTATGAAGGTGGCGTTCGCGCTGATGCTGGGCGTTGCAGTGGCGGCTGGATCCGTCATGGCCTGCCCGGTGCAGTCTCCCGCCGGATTGTCCGTGACACCGGTTGGCGACAATGTGTCGGCCAATGGCCAGACCATGGCGCTGATACAGGTTCAAGGCAAGGATAGTGCCGAAGCTGTGCTTGCACAGGCTGAAAAAGTGTGGAAAGCCGATGGCTATGACGTGCGGCGTACGCAGGCGGCCGGCTGGAGCATCCTGTCGGCCAGAAGCGCGCAATGCCTGACCACGTTGCAACTGGTGGAACGCCAGGGGGCGTTTGGTTACCTGGCACGCAGCCGCAAGAGTCCCGTGCAGGTTGCCAGTGCGCCTTCGATGGGGGTGCCGCTGCCGCCGGACGCACAGGTGGCGTCCAGTGTTGCCAGCGTTGACGATGGCCGCAAAGGCGTGGCCGTGGCATTGAGCTCGCCTCGCTCGATGGATGCCATGAACCGCTACTTTATGGAAGAACTGGGACGCAACGGCTGGTCGGCCCTGCATTCGCACAAAGTCCGCAATAGCAAGAGCGGCGTGGAGTCGGTCTTCGTTACAGGCCAGCGCCAACGTGAACAGGTTGAAATCGTGATGTGGCGGGAGCGCGCCACGCAAGTGGTAATGACCGTGTCGGAGGCCCTGTGAGTACGCGCGGATTGCCGCGGCGGCAGGGCCAGGAGGGCCAAGCATCGGTCGAGTACACCGTGGTGCTGGCATTGTGTGTTGCAGTGCTGATTGCATCCACCTCGGATTCGTCGACCGTGCAGGAATTGGTCGATGCCATCAAGAGCGCGTACCGCGCTTATTCGTTTGTGATTTCTTATAGCGTTTGATAACCATGGCTTTACAAAACAAATTTTTGGCCCGGCTGGCCAGCCCTGCGGCATTGCTGCTGTTTGCCCTGGTGCTGGCCGGCGGCGCAGCCTTCCTGGCCCATCTGTACTTGCAAAAGCGGGAAGCCGCCATCAAAAGCGAACTGGCTGCGCAATCAAAGAAGAAGGCGCCACCCATGGTGCAGGTAGTGGTGCCGCGCATTGACGCCGCCGCCAATGCGGTCTTGAACGGTAATCTGTTCGTGTCGCGGCCAGTCGAGGATGACCTGGTGTATCCGGACACTCTGCTGGCAAAGGATTTTCCCAACCTGGAAGGCATGCGTCTGGCACGGCCTGTGCTGCGCGGGCGCCCGGTGCGCATGAGCGACTTGCAGCAGCCGGAAGTGCGCGACGTGGCGACCGTGGTGCCGCAAGGCAGCCGGGCCATGACGATCGACATCGACAATTTGAATTCGATAGCGCAGACATTGCGTCCCCTGCATCACGTCGACATCTTCCTGCTGTCGAAAGAGCAGAAAGCGCAACTGGGCGATGCCGGAAAAGGCAGCCAGGAACAGGACCAGGCCACACTGTTCATGCAGGACATGGTAGTGCTGGCCACCGGTCAGGAATTCCGCGACGCCAGCGCCCCGCCAGACGCCAACAGCACGATGGCGCGTCCGGGCGAAGTGGAAGGAGCGCCGGCCAAAGGCTTCGATTCCGTCACCTTGCTGGTGTCGCCTGCGCAGGCGGCCAGGCTGATGGTGGGACAGCGGCTGGGTACGTTCCGGGTAGTGCTGCGCGGGAACCATGACCGTAGCGCCCTGGCCATGAAGCCGGTGCGCGCGGCAGATGTATTGCCGGCCAGTGCACGCGGGCGCGACGGCGGAATCGAGTTTATTGTTGGCGGCCGTGGCGGCAATATGCTGCACCGTTTGCCCACGCTGCCATCTCAGGATTCCCTGGCGCCAGCGATGGCCAAGTCCCACACCTTGGCACAGGCGCTGCAGCAACCGGAACCAGTGCTTGCCGATCCCGCCACGACGGCTTCCGCCGCTAATCAACCGATCCCGCTATTGCGCGGCAGTCAATAACATCCGGAACACCATGTTGAAGAAGAACGCAATCTCTTTATTGCTGGCAGCGCCGTGCGGCCTGCTGGTCCTGTCCAACCCTGTTGCGGCTCTTGCCGCAGTGGCCCCCGCTGCCGCGCCAGCCAAACCGTCGCTGCCACCGTCGCTGCAATATATGCCGACGGAACCACTGACGATTGCTGTCGGTGAAATCCGCATGCTGCCTATTAAAGGCAAGGTGCAGCGGCTTGCGCTGGGCAGCGGCAACTTGCTCAGCACCACCACGGTCGACACCAATCTGCTGCTGATTGCCGAGCACGTTGGCGCCACCAGCTTGCTGGTCTGGAGCGATGGGCGGGTGTACTCGTATAAAGTGCAAGTAGTACCGAAGGAAATGGCGGAAGTGCGAGCCAAGGTCGAAGCACTGACCGAGGACATCAAGGGCATTACCTTGCAGCAGGTAGGGCCGGAACTGGTGTTGTCCGGCGTGGCGCACAAGGACGTCCTGGTCCGTTTGTCCGGTGCTTTGAAAGGTACGCCCGGGCTGGTGTTCAACGTGCGGGAAGACGAAGGCACGGCCTATAAACGGTCGGTGCTGTTCCGCGTGCATTTTGTCGAAGTCAAACGCTCTCTGATGGAACAGATCGGCGTGCAATGGGCCAAGAACGCGGCGGGGCCGGTACTGGGTTATACCGGTGTGGCAGGCTCATCTGGTGTCTACACCCCTTTGAGGCCAGGCGAGCGCAACGACAACCTGCTCGATCCATCGCCACCGTTCATTTCGTCGAATGGCAAGGTGGGTGGCCACTTCCTGGGTCTGGCAACCACCATCACTTCACGCCTGAATTTAGGCGTCTCCAATGGCGACGTGCGGGTGCTGGCATCGCCGGAACTCACCGCCAGGAGTGGTGGCAAGGCCAAACTGCAAGTGGGCGGAGAAGTGCCAATTCCGTTGGCAGGCGCGTTTGGCGCCACCAATGTGGAATTCAAACCATACGGCATTATCATGACCATCGAGCCACAGATCGACGCCAATAACGTCATTACGGCCAAGGTATCGACCGAGCTGTCGCAAATCGATCCGGCCGTTTCTGTAGCCGGTATTCCTGGCTTCCTGACTCGTAACACTTCCACTGAAGTGAGTTTGCAGCGGGGTGAAATGGTGGCGCTGTCGGGGCTCGTCAATAGCGAGATGGCCACCGCTATCGACCGTGTTCCCGGATTGAGCCGCATTCCGATTTTGGGACGTTTGTTCCGCTCGGACGATTTCCGTAACAGCAAATCCGAACTGGTGGTGTTGTTGGAACCTGAAATCATCGCGCCTGGCGATGGTCTGGCGCGGCAGTTGCGCGACCGGGGCGCCACCATCAAACAGGAATTCGACGACAAAGCGCTGGAGCTGCAAAACTCCACGCGCCCGTTCCCGGACAATACGCCGCCGGTGGCGCCACAACCTTTCATCGAGAACTGAGACCGCCATGATACGTATCCAGGTATTCCGCCGCGACGAATTGGTTGGCGATGAAACCAGCGTGGCCCCGCACTGCTTTGTCGGCAAGGACACAGGTAGCCTGATTCCTTTAAGTGGTTGGCGCATAGGACGACGCCAACTGGACTTCACAATAGACGAACAAGGCTTGTTCCTGCGCGACCAGGGCGGCATGGCGCCGGTCAAGGTCAATGGCCATGAAGTTCATGAGTATGGTCCGGTGGCGAGCACCGATGTGATTGAACTGGCCGACTACCGGGTACGTGCCCATGCTACGCAGGAAGCACAGGACTATTTGCGGCGTGGCCAGCATGCCATGGCGCCGCTGGTTGAAAGTCACAAGCCCACAGCTGCGCCGGTGCCGCTCAGTCCGCTGGAAAGTCCGGAAGGCATGGCGCTCCGGGCCGTGCTGCACCGCAAGCTGATTGCCGCGATGGATTTGCGCCGTGTGAACGTGTCGCGCATGGCTGATACGGAACTGCGCGGCACGGTGCAAAAGCTGATTGAAGAGCTGATCGACACGGATGCCGCTTTTCTCTCCATGCGAGGTTTGCGCGAAGCACTGCGCGACGTCGTGCTCAATGAAATAGTGGGACTGGGACCGCTGGAGTCCCTGCTGGCCGATGACAATGTCAGCGAAATCATGGTGAATCGCCACAATGACATTTTTATCGAGCGCGATGGCAGGCTGGTCCGCTCCGACATTTCGTTCTCCAACGATGCGGCGGTATTGGCCGCCATCGAGCGTGTGGTGTCGCCGCTGGGGCGGCGCATCGATGAGAGTTCGCCAATGGTCGATGCGCGCCTGAAAGACGGTTCGCGCGTGAATGCTGTGATTCCGCCGCTGGCGATCAAAGGGCCATGCCTGACGATCCGGAAATTTGCCAAGAAGAAGCTGACGGCCGACGACCTGATGCAATTTGGCGCCATCAGCGCCGATATGGTGGACTTTCTGCGCGTGGCCGTCGAGCGGCGGGCCAATATCGTGGTGTCCGGCGGGACGGGGTCCGGAAAGACCACATTGCTGAATGTGTTGTCGAACTTCATTCCAGACGATGAGCGTATCGTCACCGTGGAGGATGCGGCGGAATTGCAGTTGAACCAGCCCAACCTGGTATCGCTGGAAGCGCGTCCGGCAAATATCGAAGGACGGGGCGCCATTTCGATTCGCGACCTGGTCAAGAATTGTCTGCGGATGCGGCCGGACCGCATCATCGTGGGCGAATGCCGGGGCGGCGAAGCGCTGGACATGCTGCAAGCCATGAACACGGGCCATGATGGTTCCCTGACCACGGCGCACGCCAACAGTCCGCGTGATTGCCTGTCACGCCTGGAAGTGATGACCTTGATGAGTGGTCTGGAAATCCCGATCCAGGCGATTCGCGAACAGGTGACGTCGGCTGTCAACCTGGTCGTGCAGCAGACTCGCTTTTCCTGCGGTACCCGCAAGGTCACCTATATCACGGAAATTACGGGGATCGATGGCAGCCAGATCCTGACACAAGACATCTTCCGCTTCGAGCAAGATGGCTTCGATGCTGCGGGCAAGGTGCGTGGCAGGTTTGGCGCGACCGGACATGTACCTGACTTTTACCAGGAGCTGGTCAAACGTGGCTTGCCAATTGACGTATCGATCTTTTCGCGCACGGCACAGCCGGTCCGGGCGGTTCCTGTATGAGTACCGTGGCCGCGATTACCTGTACCGTATTTGTCGCGGTACTGCTGGCAGCCTGGTTGCTGCTGCATTCGGGAACACGCTGGTTCTCCCGCCGCCAGAGCAAGGTGGCGCGGGCGGCGCAAATCGATCTGGAAGGGATGTTCATCTTTACCGAGGCGCACCGCATCCTGGTATTGAACGTCGCACTGCTGCTCGTGCTGCCAATGGCGACGTGGCTGTTGAGCGGCAACGGCGTGCTGGCAGGTCTGGCGTTGGTGGTGGCGCTGGTTGCGCCACGCCTGGCGGTGCGCCTGATTGCACAGCGCCGTCTGCGGCGTTTTGAAGAGCAGTTGCCGGATGCCTTGCTGATGGTGGCTGGTGCGATGCGTGCGGGCGCCAGTCTCACCATTGCACTCGATAGCGTCGCCTGCGAAGCGAAACCGCCAATTTCGCAGGAGTTCGACTTGCTGCTGCGTGAATTGCGGCTGGGCGTGGACTTTGGCGTGGCGCTGGAAGGACTGGAAAGGCGCGTGCCACTGCCGGACCTGGCGCTGGTCACCGCGGGCATGGCGCTGTCGCGTGAAGTTGGTGCAAACCTGGCTGAAACGCTGGAATCGCTGTCCCGTACCATCCGCGCCAAACTGCAAATGGAAGGCAAGATCCGCAGCCTGACAGCGCAGGGGAAGTTGCAAGGCATCGTGATGTCGGCCTTGCCTGCGCTGCTGATGGTGATCCTTAGCGTAATGGAGCCTGAAGCCATGGCGCCACTGTTCCACGCCTGGTACGGCTGGGTGACCATGGGCGTCATTGTGGTAGTGATCGGTATCGGCTACCACTTTATTCGCAAGATCACCACGATCGACGTGTAGGAGACGCCATGGATATTGTCACGATTGCCGCGCTGATGGGTTTGGCGGTTGCTGCCCTGATTGTGGCCCTGCTGTACAACGCCATGCTGCTGAAAAATGAAGTGCCGGAAGAAGACCGCGCCTATCTCGATCCGTTGCCGCGCGTGCTGCGCATGATCTGGCCGCTGATCCGCATGGTTGATTACCACATTTGCCAGCGCATGCCGCCATCGTTGGTCACGGGACCCGCCGAGTCGCTGAGGCTGTCCGGGTTGCTGTACTTGATGAGCCCCACGCAATTCCTGGCACTGTGCCTGGTCAGCCTATGCCTGTTTGCTTCGCTGACGTGGGCGGTGCTGGCCTATGCCGACCTGATGGTGTGGCAAGCCGTGGTGGGGCTGGCCATGCTGGGGTATTTCTATCCCCGGATGTGGTTGAAGGACGCGTTGAAGGTGCGCCAGAAGGAGATCGTCAAGGCGTTGCCGACTTACCTGGACTTCTTGACGATGTCTGTGGAAGCTGGTTTGAACATGGCCGGCGCCCTTGCGCAGGCGGTGGCCAAGGGCCCTGCCGGGCCGCTGAAAAACGAATTCGCCTTCGTGCTGCGTGATCTGCGTTCCGGCCTGACCCGCGCGGAGGCGTTGCGCCGCATGGAACAGCGGGTTCGGCTACAGCAAATATCGGGTTTCGTCAGTGCGGTGATCCAGGCTGAGCGCATGGGGGCCAGCCTGGCCCCGACTTTCCGCGCCCAGGCCGAGCAACGTCGTGCCGAGCGCTTTCAGCGCGCCGAAAAGCTCGCGATGGAAGCGCCTGTCAAGTTGATCCTGCCACTGGTGGCTTTTATTTTTCCTGTCACGTTCATTGTGCTGATGTTCCCGATCGCCATGAAGTTCATGCAGTCGGGCGTGCATTTCTAAATCTATGCGAATCATTTCCCTGCAATTTGGTGGCGCCGCGCGTGCGCAACAACTGGACGTGGCGGTCGCGAACACGGCGCTGAGCCGCATGCGCGGTTTACTGGGGCGGCCTGCGCTACAGCGTGGACAGGCGCTCATGCTGCGTCCGTGCAACCTGATTCATACGGTTGGCATGCGCTACCCGATCGATGTGGTTTTCCTGCGCCGCGATGGTCAGGTGCTGTCCGTCGCAGCAGAGGTGCCGCCGCTGCGCATGCGCGGCTGCTGGCGCGCGCACGCGGTGCTGGAGCTTGCTGCCGGAGAAGCGGCGCGCTGCGCAATCCGTCCCGGCATGATGTTGCCGTTGGAGGCGCTGCGATGATGTTGCGCGAACGACAGGAGCGGGGCATGGCGGCGGTGGAGTTTGCCGTGATCTTCCCCGCGCTGGTGATGATGGTGTTTGGCGTGATTCAGACCGCATTCCTGTACCAGGGCAAGGCCACGCTCAACCACGCGACGATGCTCGCTGCGCGCGCCGGGGCGTTGCATAACGGCGACGTCAATGAAATGCGCAATGCACTGGCGCGCGGGCTGGCGCCGATGTTTGCCGGCCGCGCCAGCGCGGAG
>Ga0307408_100000512_pt1 | contig 33436 bp, 15 predicted proteins | sample 322Cmetagenome_FD_202116 | JGI IMG/M metagenome (GOLD analysis project Ga0307408, IMG submission 202116) | Maize rhizosphere microbial communities from greenhouse at UC Davis, California, United States - 322HYB-C-3 | ecosystem: Host-associated > Plants > Roots > Rhizosphere > Soil | place...
TAGGCGGCCCCGGAACTGCAGGAGCGGCCTGGGAGCCAGAGATGATCGCATATTGCCATAAAAATAATGTACCTATCGATTTTATAAGTACCCATGCCTATGGGGTTAAGCAAGGATATCTGGATGAGTATGGCCGTTCAAGTACAGTGCTTGATAAAAATCCGATGAGTGTTAGTGGTGATGTACTTCAATCCCGTAAGGAAATTAGCGAATCAGCTAAACCTGGCCTTGAATTACATTACACCGAATGGAGTTCATCTTACTCTCCTGGTGACCCGATTCACGATAGTTATCATCAGGCAGCCTGGATATTGCAAAAGCTTAAACAAGTAGGTAATTCTGTAAATTCCATGTCGTATTGGGTATTCACAGATATCTTTGAAGAACCAGGCCCCCGTTACGAACCTTTTCATGGCGGTTTTGGCTTGCTAAATACCCAGGGAATTAACAAGCCTGCGTTCTATTCATACCAGTTTTTAAACCGCCTGGGAAATGTTGAACTCACCAATAATGATAAATGCTCATGGGTTTGCAAGGATTCGACAGGAAACGTTCAGGCACTGGTATGGGATTTTACAGACACGCACCCGGGTGATTCAGTTTATAACTCGGTGTTTTATACCAAAGATCAGCCAGCAAAATCAAAAGGAAAATTAAAGATCACTATTGCAAAAGTTCCGGACGGTGTTTATTCGGTTGAAGTATACAAAGTAGGATACAGGTGTAATGATGTTTATACCAGCTATTTGTCTATGGGAATGCCGGCACAGCTTAACAAGCAGCAGGTTGAACAATTAAAGAAACAGAATGACGGTTCTCCGGTTGCCCGGGAGATAGTTACAGTAAAGAACGGAGTTCCTTTTTCTAAAGAACTGGATCTTCGTGAAAATGATGTGTTCTTTCTCAACCTGATAAAACTTTAAGATGAGTAACTTCTTTTTAAAAAACTATTTATAACGGATGCAGGGGAGTGCTAGCCTTTTTATTAGCATAGCCTAATTTAGGCGTAGTTTGAGTATGTAATTGGTTGAAATATAGAACTATATAGGTAGGCGCTTAGTGCCCCCCCTCAATGCTATTAAGTTAAGGAACCTGTCCGGTGTGCGGTTGCCTTTCTCTCCCTCCGGGAGAGATGCCGTAAGGCAGAGAGGGTATAAGACTATGCTAACCATCATGTCTTAACTTAATAGCATTGGTGTCCCCCTCTGGAGGGAGGAAGAATAAACAATATGCAGTAATAAAACGCTTTAACCACCTCTGCTCCATAGGAGTCCTTTGCAATGCTATTAAGTTAAGGCGTTTGTTATGGTGCGGTTGCCTTTCTCTCCCTCCGGGAGAGATGTCGTAAGACAGAGAGGGTATAAGACTGTGCTGACCATCATGCCTTAACTTAATACCATAGGAGTCCTTTGGACCAGCGGATGACAGTACTAATCTGCTTCTGTGGTAAAGACAAAAGGTTGTTTAGTCAACAATGCCATTAGCTTAATGGCTGTGTTAGGACGAGGAGACGGATACACAAGTTGTTATATTTAAGAGATTTAATAAAGAAATATTAATCGTACTCTGGCTAACAGATTATCTTGAAAATTCTTACAAATTAGATGGAGAAAACAATAGAAATAAGGATACGGACTTTGTTCGTGTTTTTTATACTATTCCTTTTTATTCATGCATCAGTTTATGCTCAGATTACTTTGCCAAAGGTATTCGGGGATAATATGGTGTTGCAAAGAGGTATTAAAATTCCTGTTTGGGGAAACTCAACTCCCGGGGCGCATATAACAGCTGAACTCGGAAAATTCCGGGCCACTGCAACAGCCGACCAGGAGGGGAAATGGAAAGTCCGTTTTCCTGTATTTAAAGCCGGCGGCCCCTACGAGCTCAAAATTTCTGAGTATGGGAAAGCGGGCTCAAAAATAACGCTGACCGGAATTCTTATCGGGGACGTTTGGGTAGCTTCCGGGCAATCCAATATGGAATGGCAGGTGCAGCAAGCTCAAAATGCCAAAGAGGAAATTGCCAGTGCAAATTATCCTCAAATACGCTTGCTTTATGTTGAGCACGATATCAAAATGAGCCCGCAACCAGACATTAAGGGCGGAAAGTGGAAAGTTTGTAATCCGGAAAATGCTCCGAAGTTCTCTGCTGTTGCTTACTATTTTGCCCGCAAAATACATCAGGGCCAGAAGGTGCCGGTTGGGATCATTCAGAGTACCTGGGGCGGTACACCGGTAGAGTCCTGGACAAGTCGGGAGAAATTGCTTTCATCGCCAATTACTAAAGCCAAAATACTTGCAAACGACACCTTGAGCGAACAGCATTTTGTGAAAGACAGCCTCGATGGCGCCCGTTTTTGGGAGATTGTTTATAACCCACAAAACAACACCGGCAAAATAGTGCCGGCAGTGGAGTATGATGATTCAAACTGGCGGCTTGTTGACATGCCTAAGTTAATTAAGGATTTCCCAACGGGGCCTTATGAAGGAATGGTTTGGATGCGCAAAAAAGTAAACTTGCCCGAATCCTTTGCCGGAAAAGATTTGACACTCCATATCGGGCATCCGGAGATGAACTTTTCCATGTATTTCAATGGCGAAGAAATCTGTAAGACTGTATGGAATGACAACCCGAAACAGTCCTATACTATTCCGGCCAGATTCGTAAAGAAGGGCGAAAACTGCATTACACTCAGATTGGCAATGCTATGGGGCGGAGGTGGTTTGAATCCTCCTGCAGAGAATATCTATATCACAGATGGTTCTTCAAAGGTTTCTTTAGCCGGAACATGGCTGTATCAGAAGGATCTTGAACCGCGCCTTCCGAAAATACGGAACTACCATTATTACCCGGCCGTTCTTTATAATGCCATGCTTAATCCGATTATTCCTTACGGCATTAAAGGATTTCTCTGGTACCAGGGAGAGGCGAACGACTCTGCTGCTTATCACTACAGGAAATTATTCCCTATGATGATAAGCGACTGGAGAGAACGCTGGAACCAGGGGGATTTACCGTTTTTATATGTTCAGCTAGCAAATTATAAGAAGACAAAGCCACTGCCTGCAGAAAGCGAATGGGCCGAGCTAAGGGAAGCCCAGGCTCTAACATTGTCGCAGCCCAATACAGCCATGGCCTGCATTATCGATATCGGGGATGCCAAAGATATTCACCCCTCAAATAAACAGGAGGTAGGGCGGCGCCTGGCTTTAAGCGCCAATAAACTGGTGTATAAGCAAAACTGCGTTGCGTCTGGCCCTATGTATAAAAGTTATAAGAAGGAGGGAAACCGTGTCCGCATTAGTTTTACCAATACTGCTGCTGGCCTTGTATCGAGAGATGGCAGGGAAACAACCGGTTTTGCAATTGCGGGCAAGAACAAACAATTCTATTGGGCAAAGGCCGCAATTGAGGGAAATGAAATTGTGGTGTATTCGGAGAAGGTATCTGATCCGGTAGCTGTTCGCTATGCCTGGGCCGATAACCCTGAATGCAACTTAATGAATTCTGCAGGCTTGCCTGCTGTTCCTTTCAGAACGGATGACTGGAGGGGGATTACCCAAGGATATGAGAGCAGCGTTGGTGTGCCTAATACCCATAGCGACAACCGTTAGGCTTGTATTGGTGTTTTTAGGTATTAATAAATGAGTATGCAGCTATTAAAACATAATGAAAACGAAAAAAATTAAAATCCTGTTCTTAGGTATACTTCCTGTATTGTTTAGCTTCTTTGTGAATGCGCAGGAGCTATATGTAGGGTCTAATTATCATCCACATGATGATAAGAACCCAGAAAAAATAAAGAAAGATATCCAGTTGATGAAAGCCGCCGGCTTTACTGCAGTGCGGCTGGGACACCTTGCCTGGGACAGCTATGAACCATCAGAAGGCAAGTTTGATTTCCAATGGTTTGATAAGGTTATGGACCAGATGGGCCAGGCTGGTATTAAGGTGATTTTGGACATAGCCATCAGGCCGGCACCTATATGGTTGCACCAGAAATACCCTTCCATTGATGTTACAAATCCAGGTGGAAATGCACAGTATCCGAACCATCGCTATATGGACGATGCAGGAGATCCGATGTTTCAAAAATATGCTTTACGTTTTACCGATACTTTAAGTAAACGTTATGCAAAGCATCCGGCACTACTGGCTTTTGGCATTGATAATGAATCGGGCGATGGTCCAATATCCTATTCAGAAACAGTAAGAAAACGGTTCGTAGTATGGTTAACTAAAAAGTACTCGAACCTTGATAATTTAAACAAAGCCTGGGCTACCCAACGTTGGTCCAGGCGGATTAATCAATTTGATGAAGTTGGACTGCCAGTAACGGGAGCTAAAAATGGTGCACCAGAAAAAATATTGGATTTCAGGCGTTTTATTTCTGATGAGATAAATCAGTTCTTACTGAAGGTTCTTGATAGAGTAAACCAGAATGCACCAGGTGTTTTAACCAACACCAATGCCTGGTACTTTAGTGCAATGAGGTATTTCGACTATTCGGATATTGCCTATTCTGGCAAAATGACCCGCCATGGCGAAGGGTTTTATCCGGGAAACACGTTGACTACCAATTGGGGGGTAATGAATTCTTTATTCGGAATCTCACGTATTCAGTTTGAAAGTGCAAATCCTTTTTGGTGCAGCGAATTTACAACAATGACAGCCGTACCAAATTCAATCCGTAAATCGGCTTATGCTACATTGATGTACGGCAATCAAATGGTTTGCGGTTGGACCTGGCAGAGTATGCATTCCGGCGAAGAACAGTACCTCGAAGGAATGTTGGACTGGGATGGAATTCCAAACCGCAAATACGATGAGTATAAAAAAATAGCGACGGAGTTTAAAAAAATAGGAAAGTATTTTCCTTACAAAATGCAGGCAGAGGTTGGCATGGCTTTTTCCTTCCCAAGCCAGATCGCCAGCAGCGCATTCCCAGAACAGCAAGAGGGGCAATTACAGTCCTGCTTTAACTTGTTTTATCACCGCAACATGGATGCCCGTGTAGTTGAGATCAGTAAGAGTCCACTCAATTACAAACTGCTGCTTGTTCCGGGAGTAACTGTTATGGATGAAATATCCGCCAACAAAATTAGAGATTTCGTTAAAAACGGGGGCACGGTTATCATGACAAGCAATTCGGCTGTTGTTGATGAAACCGGGAAAGTATTTGCTTCTACCCGTCCGGGCCGCTTAAGCGATGTATTCGGAATACGCATAGCTAGTTTTGAAGAAACAGAAACCTTAAATGAACTATCAAGAAAATCATTGAAAGGCAATAAACTGGAGCTTAGCTATAAAGGGAAAGCTATCTCTACAGAATCAGCCCGCTTTGATATTGTTGAGGCGAAAGGCGCAGAAGTTCTTGGAAGCATAACCAGCCTGGATAAGGACTACCCAATTATTACCTCTAATAAATATGGCAAAGGCAGGGCCATTTATATTGGCTTACCTGCTGATGGAAGTACACTTAATCCTTTGCTTGATGAGCTGATAGGCCAGTTGAAAATCAAGAAAGGGCCAGAGGTTCCATTCGGTGTAATGGCCAGACAGATAGACAAAAATCACTATTTGTATCTGAATGTAAGTGCTGAGCCAAAGGAAATCCAAATGAAAACTAAGTCTCGCAGTCTTTTGCTGGATAAGGATTACACGGGAAACTTTACGATTGCACCATACGAGCCAGAGTTCATTGAAATAAAGTAAGTTGTTATCTGCGCGGCAGTATATAAGGGGGAGCCTCTAACAACTCCATATGTCCCCTTCTCTTTTGGAGAAGGGATAGGGATGAGGCTAAAAAAGAGATGTTTTTAGAGGTTCCCCATAAACAATTGAATAATGAATAAAATCATAATAACAATTTTATTGATCCACTTGAGCGTTTTTGCAAATGCTCAGTACCAGGCCAAACCTAACCCGAAAGGTGTAGGTTTCTATACCAATCCCATTTTTTCGGGAGATTATCCCGACCCAAGCATATTACGCGATGGCGATGATTTCTATATGGTCCATTCCTCTTTCGAATATTATCCGGGTTTGTTGATCTGGCATTCAAAAGATCTGATTAACTGGAACCCTGTAACGCACGCTTTACATAAAAACGTCGGTTCCGTGTATGCGCCCGATCTGGTGAAATATAAAAATAAGTTCTATATCTATTTCCCTGCAAACGGCACCAACTACGTGGTAACAGCAGATGCCATTAATGGTAAATGGAGTGATCCGATTGACTTAAAAATCGGCAACATAGATCCGGGACATATTACAGACGAACAGGGTAAAAGATATTTATTTTTCAGCAACGGAGGATTTGTGCCATTGTCTGACGATGGCCTGTCTATAACAGGAAACCTTAAAGGATCGTACAACGGTTGGCCTATTCCCAAAGATTGGTCTATCGAATGCTTTTGCCTGGAAAGCCCCAAACTAATTAAAAGAGGGGAATACTATTATATTACCGTAGCTGAAGGGGGCACAGCAGGTCCTGCAACGGGCCACATGGTTATTTCTTCACGCTCGAAGTCATTATCCGGTCCATGGGAAAATTCCCCATACAATCCTATAACCAGGACTACCAAACAGTCAGAAAAGTGGAAGTCAAAAGGGCATGCCACCATTATTGATGATGCGAAAGGAAACTGGTGGATGGTATTCCATGCTTACGAAGACGGCTTTTACAACAAGGGACGCCAAACGATGCTTGTTCCGATAGAATGGACCAAGGACGGCTGGTATAAAATCCCCGATGGAATTAAGGACGATAAGCCTTTAAAAAAGCCCGCTTTGTCTGCCTCAAAAAGCGCTTTTACGCTTAGCGACACCTTCGGAAATAAATTAAAATCTCAATGGCATTTCTTTGGGGAGTATGATACCACCAGGTTTCATCTGGCCAATAACGGCATCACCATCAAAGGAAAAGGAAATCATGTTGGCGCTTCTTCTCCCTTACTCTGTATCCCATCAGACCATTCCTATATCGTTGATGTGGAGCTGTTAACAGAAGGAAACGCCACCGGAGGTTTGCTGCTTTTCTACAACAATAATGCGTATTCGGGTATACTTACGGATGGGGAAAACTTACTGGCCAATCTTCGTGGCTGGCAGTTTGGTACCAAATGGAACGTGGTAAAAAATCATGTATTCCTTCGCATGAAAAATGTTAACAACATAGTTGATATGTATTATAGTACCGATGGGGTTAAATGGGATAAAATTGAAAATTCGCTGGATGTATCTGCTATGCACCACAATATATTAAGCGGATTTATGAGTATGCAGATAGGGCTTTGTTCTATGGGAGAGGGTAATGTAACATTTAAGAATTTTAAGTATAAACCAATAAACTAAGTGTGTGTAAGCCCAGCTACTTAACCAAACGACATTAGGATATATGGAAAGCTTTGTTTTTTTAAGAAGGTTAACATTTACTCCCTATATATTAAGATAATTAGCCTTTCGAAAGGAAATCCTCAGGTAATTTTGGTCTTAGGAAAGGAAAATTCGGTCGTCACAATTTATTTCAAATGGTTGACGCCATTAATTGTAGTAATAGTATTTGCCGGCATGCTATATCAGGCACGGTTACCGGTCAGGCTGAAGCTGGATGGTTACAAAGAACTGTCGGAGAAAGCTTAATTGTCTTTCGTGGAATACCCTTTGCCAATTGGTCTGTTAAGGTGGAAAGCTCCTCAAACTATTGGAAATTGGGATGGATTTACCGGCGGCGGCACTAGGCATCAAATCATCTGGGGAATGATTGAGAAAACCTAAATGGCTAATAGTCATAAAAATATAAAACACAAATTTAGATAGTATAATAGTATGTATTTAAAAATCAGGTGGTTGATTGTGATGTGCATTTGGCCCGCGGCAATGCTCTTTGCGCAGTTTCCATACCAGAACCCTTATTTAAGTGCCGAAGCACGGGCAAAGGATTTACTCTCGCGCCTTACGTTGAAGGAAAAGACTGCGCTGATGAGTGACGAGTCGGAGGCTATTCCCCGCTTGGGAATCAAAAAATTCAACTGGTGGAGCGAGGCATTACATGGTATACGGTACGGAACTAACGTAACTGTTCTTCCTCAATCTATTGGGATGGCCGCTTCGTTTGACGATAAACTGGTTTTTGATGCTTTCAATGCTGTTTCTGACGAATTCCGTGCCAAATATCATGATGCAAAAAGAGCAGGACAGCAGAATAGTAAGTTTATGAGTTTGTCTGTTTGGACACCCAACATAAACATATTCCGGGATCCACGCTGGGGACGCGGCCAGGAAACGTATGGAGAGGATCCCTACCTGACCACCCGTATAGGAATTTCGGTAGTCAATGGACTTCAGGGCCCCATCGACTCAAAGTACAAGAAACTGCTGGCATGTGCCAAACATTACGCCGTACACTCAGGCCCCGAATGGAGCAGGCATTCTCTAAACCTGAACAACGTTAACCAGCGCGATTTGTGGGAAACCTATTTGCCAGCTTTTAAAGCACTGGTTCAAAAAGCCGACGTGCGCGAGGTGATGTGTGCCTATCAGCGCCTGGATGATGAACCCTGTTGTGGCAGCACTCGTTTATTACAAAAAATCCTGCGTGAAGACTGGGGTTTTAAATACCTGGTTGTTTCCGATTGTGGTGCTATTGCAGATTTTCATAGTAGTCATAAAGTTTCGTCAACAGACGTGCATGCAGCCGCTAAAGCAGTGCTGTCTGGTACCGATGTAGAGTGTGGCTGGGGCTATGCCTACAATAAATTGCCTCAGGCTGTTGATAAAGGATTGATTAATGAAAAAGAAATAGATGAACGTTTGGCGAGGGTTTTGGTGGGCCGTTTCGACTTAGGCGAAATGGACGATGATTCATTGGTGCCCTGGTCAAAAATACCTATGTCGGTAGTTGATTCAAAAGAGCATAAAGAATTGGCCCTTAAAATGGCCCAGGAGTCTATGACCCTGCTTCAAAATAAAAACAATATCCTTCCCTTGTCAAAATCAGCAAGAAAGATTGCTGTAATAGGCCCCAATGCCGATGATGAGCCTATGTTGTTAGGCAATTACAACGGCTTCCCATCCAGTATCACTACTATTTTGGAGGGCGTTAAAACAAAACTGCCTGCAGATAAAGTATTTTACGATAAGGGTTGCGACATAATTGAAGACATGATTACCCAAAGCCTTTTAGAGAACTGCTCCTTTGATGGAAAAGCAGGAATAAAGGCTACTTATTGGAACAATAAAGAGTTTAAGGGAGATGCTGTGACGCAAGAGCAGATTGTAAGTCCTATTCAGCTAACCACCGCTGGTCAAAACCAGTTTAGCCGGGGGGTAAATCTGAAAGATTTTTCAGGGAAATATGAAACGGTTTACCATGCCAGCAAATCGGAGGAAATCGTTTTCCGGTTAGAATTTGGCGGGAAAGGCGAGGTGATCGTAAACAACGAGACCCTGTTTTCAAAAGAATTATGGCAATTAGCGCCAATCAGGATTCCGTATAAGGTTGAAAAAGGGAAAGACTACAAGATTGAGGTTAGGTATTCAGCCATTTATGATGGGATGGATGCAAGCCTTAAATTAAATATTGGCAGGGAGTTTCCGGTTAATTACAACGATTTGATAACTAAACTGAAAGGAATAGATGAAGTGATTTTCGTTGGTGGAATTTCGCCAAAATTAGAAGGAGAGGAAATGCCGGTAGAATTTCACGGTTTTAAAGGTGGCGACCGTACCCATATTGAACTTCCTGAATCTCAGCGCAAATGCTTACAAGCCTTGAAAAAAGCAGGCAAAAAAATTGTGTTTGTAAACTGCTCAGGGGCAGCCATGGCATTAACACCCGAAACCGAAACTTGCGATGCCATCCTTCAGGCATGGTATGGCGGGCAATCAGGCGGACAGGCTGTGGCCGATGTAATTTTCGGAGATTACAATCCTTCCGGGAAATTGCCCGTTACATTCTACAAAAATTCAGAAAAGCTTGGCGATATCGAAGATTATTCAATGAAAGGAAGAACCTACAGGTTTACCAACGATGCGCTTTTCCCATTCGGTTACGGCTTAAGTTATACCAAATTCAGAATAGGAGAGGCCCGGCTAAATAAAACTTCAATCAAAGCAAATGAATCTATTCAGTTAACCGTACCGGTAACCAATGCCGGCAAACGCGATGGCGCAGAGGTAGTGCAGGTTTACATCCGGAAAGTGAATGATACTGATGGCCCCCTAAAAACCTTACGAGGATATCAACGTGTGGAAATTCCGGCAGGAAAAACCAAACAAGTATCCCTTAACCTGGAACCTTCTTCTTTTGAATTTTTCGATTGGAGCCAGCGTAAAATGGCAGTAACGCCCGGCGAATATGAGGTGTTTTATGGGAATAGTTCGGATGGCAAAAAAATGAAAATGAATAAAGTAACGGTTTTGAATTAGTTGTCGTGATACGGAGACAGTAGGTCGCCATCAGCGCAATTTGATCACTCATCCAAAACGTTGTAAAAAGAAGCATTAAGCTTTTTTAATGAAATATATACCAATTAAAAAATTTAAATAAATGAAATTGAAAGTCTTAGCAGTTATATGTGGGCTGTTCTCACAATCTCTGCTGGCACAAGAAAAATATGCCTCACCGGTAAGGGAAGGGAACGAACCGATTGCTAAAGGAAAATTTGAACCTACCTGGCAGTCTCTCAGTCAATATAAAGTTCCGGATTGGTATCGTAATGCCAAATTCGGGATTTGGGCGCATTGGGGGCCGCAATGCCAGGCAGAACAGGGCGACTGGTATGCTCGCGGCATGTACCAGCAGGGCAGCAACCAATATAAATGGCATGAAAAACATTACGGGCATCCTTCTAAAGCTGGATTTAAAGAAGTTATCCATGATTGGAAAGCGGAGAATTGGGATCCTGAAAAATTGGTGGCTTTGTACAAGCGGGCAGGCGCACAATACTTTTTTGCTATGGCAAACCACCACGATAACCTCGATTTGTGGGACAGCAAATATCAGGAATGGAATTCGGTACGCGTGGGGCCGAAAAAAGATATTCTAAACGGATGGGCAAAAGCGGCAAAGAATAACCATTTGCCTTTCGGATTGAGCGTACACGCTTCTCATGCCTGGACTTTTTACGAAACAGCACAGGGTGCCGATACTTCAGGTACGTACAAAGGAATTCCCTACGATGGAAAGTTAACAAAAGATCAAGGCAAAGGAACCTGGTGGGAAGGACTTGATCCACAGGAATTGTATGCTCAAAACCATCCGCTGAGCAAAGGCTGGTCCTGGGACTGGGGGCCAGGGGCTTCCACGCCTTCGCAAGCGTATTGCGAAAAATTCTACAACCGTACGATGGATATGATTAACAAATACAATCCTGACTTGATTTATTTTGACGATACCGCTCTTCCGCTTTACCCGGTAAGCGATGCCGGACTAAAAATAGCTGCCCATTATTATAACACCAATATGGCTCGCCACAAAGGCAAGCTCGAAGCTGTTTTGTTTGGAAAAATACTGACTGCCGAGCAAAAAAAATGTATGGTATGGGATGTTGAGCGGGGGGCCCCCGATAAAGGCCAGGACTTGCCATGGCAAACCTGTACCTGCATTGGCGACTGGCATTACAGCCGTTGGCGGTACGATGCCAATGCTTATAGATCAACTAAAGATGTAATCTTAACTCTGGTGGATATTGTGAGCAAAAATGGAAATCTGTTGCTGAATATTCCTGTGCGTGGCGATGGAAGTATTGACAGTAGGGAAGTTGAACTATTAGACGGTATTGCAGCATGGATGGACATCAATAAAGAAAGTATTTTCGATACCCGCCCTTGGAAAGTGTTTGGCGAAGGGCCGGTAGCTGAAACTCTGAATCCGATGAAAGAACAGGGCTTTAACGAAGGCAAAACGAAATACTCAGAAAAGGATATTCGCTATAACCAGAATGGAAATATTTTATACGCAACAGTAATGGGCGTACCAACAAATGATGTTTGCCTGAAAATGCTCGGTAATGCGAAAGAACCAGCCAAAATTAAAAGCATTACAGTGCTCGGCAGCAAAGAAAAACTATCATGGAAGCAATATGCTGATTCGTTGGTGATTGCAAAGCCGAAGATTATTCCGAACAATAATGCAATAGTGTTTAAAATAAAATAGATTACCGATTAATAGCCTAAACCTCAATGTCATTAAATAAGGATTTTGTACGATTACCTTTAGTGTTTTTATTCATTTATTAAACATTATACAGGTTAAAGCGCATTTGTCCCCCTCACGAGGGGGAATTAAAGGGGGAGGTTCGCTCGCTTAAACTCTTCTGTCGCCTTATTTAATGACATTGGCCTAAACCCCGAAAGAACTAAATTTCAATAAAGTGTGTGCAATACATGCTACAATACAAAAACAATTATCCGCATGGATAATGACTGAAAAAAATTGATAAAATTAGCATGAAAAAGATAACGCTTTTAATGTTGCTCTGTTTGGCGTTGGTTGTAAATAGCAACGCCCAGAACGGTTCATCTTTAAAACTTTGGTATAATAGGCCTGCTAAACAATGGGTTGAAGCCCTGCCTGTCGGTAATGGACGTTTAGGGGCAATGGTGTATGGCGACCCTTCGAACGAGCTTATTCAGCTTAATGAAAATACAGTTTGGGCCGGATCGCCAAACCGCAATGACAATCCTGATGCAAAAGAGGCATTGCCGGAAGTTCGAAAGTTGATTTTCGAAGGGAAATACTACGAAGCGCAGGATTTGGCAAACAAAAATTTCATTAGCAAAACCTCTCACGGCATGTCGTACCAAACCGTGGGAAACCTAAAGCTCTCTTTTCCCGGTCACAAGGATTTTTCGGACTATTACAGGGAATTGGATTTGGAAAAAGCAGTTGTAACTTCCCGTTACAAAGTGAATGGCGTTAATTACAATTCCAGTGTGTTCTCGTCATTTCCAGATCAGGTCATTATTGAAAGAATCGAAGCCGACAAAGCTGGTGCTCTTAACTTTACGGCGGCCATGGATCGTCCGAACGAAGATTGGAAAACTCAAACCTGGAAAGTAAAATCGAATGGAAACAACGAATTTACCTTATCAGGAATATCCGGCGGCCAAAGAACGGTTAAAGGCGGGGTGCTGTTTCAAGCCAAAGTGAAGATTGTAACCGATGGAGGCATTGTATCGGCAACCGATTCTACGTTAAATGTAAGCAATGCCAAAGTTGCTACCATTTATATTTCTATTGCCACCAATTTTAAAAGTTACAACGACATTAGCGGCAATGCGGGCGAAAAGGCGCAAGCTTTCCTGCAAAAAGCGTTGAAGAAGGATTACAAACAAGCTTTAAAAGACCATATTGCCGATTATCAAAGCTATTTCAAAAGGGTAAGCCTCGACCTTGGCGTGACCGATGCAGCCAAAAATCCGACGGATGTGCGCTTGCAGCAGTTTACGAAAGTGAGCGACCCACAATTTGTGGCCTTGTATTTTCAGTTCGGGCGTTATTTGCTGATCTCATCATCGCGTCCTGGAGGACAGCCCGCCAATCTGCAAGGTATCTGGAACGACCACCTGTCCGCCCCCTGGGGTAGTAAGTACACCGTGAATATCAATACCGAAATGAACTACTGGCCTTCGGAATCCACAAACCTTACTGAAATGAACGAACCGCTGGTGCAGATGTTGAAAGAACTCTCGCAAACCGGCCGGCAAACAGCTAAAGAAATGTATGGAGCGCAAGGATGGGTGCTGCATCACAATACCGACATCTGGCGTATCAATGGCCCGGTGGATGGCTCTTTCTGGGGGCAATGGCCTATGGGTGGCGCATGGCTTTCGCAGCATTTGTTTTATAAATACGAATATAACGGTGATAAGGAATACCTAAAAACAGTTTATCCTGTAATGAAAGGTGCTTCGCAGTTTTTCCTCGATTTTCTGGTGGAAGAACCCGAACATAAATGGTTGGTGGTTTCTCCTTCCATTTCTCCTGAAAATGCGCCTTCGGTTCACCCGGGTGCTTCTATTGCAGCGGGGACAACAATGGACAACCAGTTGGTTTTTGATCTGTTTAACATTACGGCAAAATCGGCTTCAATCCTAAATATCGATCAAGAATTGGTTCTTAAAATAAAAGAAACGATGAAGCGCCTTGCACCAATGCAAATCGGGAAATGGGGCCAATTGCAGGAATGGATGCACGATTGGGATAATCCGGATGACCGCCACCGTCATGTGTCGCATTTGTACGGCTTGTTTCCCTCAAACCAGATTTCGCCTTATCGCTCAAAGAAATTGTTTGATGCTGTCAAAACTTCACTGATAGCTCGTGGCGATGAATCCACCGGTTGGTCGATGGGTTGGAAGGTCAACCTGTGGGCGCGCCTGCTTGATGGCAATCATGCCTATAAATTGATTGGCGACCAGCTCAGCCCTTCCATACAGCCTGATGGCAGTCAAAATGGTGGCACGTATCCTAATCTTTTCGATGCGCATCCCCCGTTCCAAATTGATGGAAACTTCGGTTGTACGTCGGGCATAGCCGAAATGCTGTTGCAAAGCCAGGATGGAGCCCTGCACCTGTTGCCCGCATTACCCGAAAAGTGGGAAAAGGGCGCTGTTAAAGGATTGAGAGCCAGAGGTGGTTTCGAAGTGGACATTAAATGGGAAAATGGCAAACTGTCAAAAGCTACTGTTAAAGCCACCATTGAAGGCAATTGCCGTATTCGTTCATATACTCCACTAAAAGGAAAAGGGTTGAAAGAAGCAAAGGGTGCAAACTCAAATCCGTTTTTCAATATTCCCGAAATTAAGGCTCCGTTGGTTCATTCAACCTCTAATGCCGATGTTGAACCTCAAAAGGTATATGAATACGATTTAATGATGAGAAAAGGCGAAGTGGCCAAAATCTTTAAGCTTTAAAAAGTACGGAGTGTATGCGACGATCCGAAATGCGTATTGAAATTAGATTGGTGAGTGAATATTAATTATTGGAGCGGGCAAATCTTAAAAATAATGAATTTGAATGAAAGCCTCTTTAAATAAGGGGTTTGAAAAAATAAAAACACGTGAAAGTCTATTTCTTTATTCTTGTAATTATTGCCTCTGTCTTTAAGATAGAAGCGCAGAGTATCAACCACTGGGAAAATCCCGATATCAATGGAATAAACAAGGAAAATCCCCATGCCTATGGTTTCTTGTCCGAAAAAAAAGCGAACAATCCATTGATCCGCTCGCTTAACGGTATCTGGAAGTTTAAATGGTCGCCCAATCCAGATTCAAGGCCGCTGAATTTTTATACAGAGAATTACTCAACGGAAAAATGGGACAACATCCTGGTTCCCGGAAACTGGGAACTCCAGGGATTTGGAACGCCGGTCTATATTAACTTTACCTATCCGTTTAAGCCTGATTTTCCTAAAGTTACCAACGAGCCCGAAAAACATTACACAAGCTTTCTTGAGCGAAACCCGGTTGGCAGTTATAGTACAAGCTTTACCATTCCAGATAATTGGAACGACAAACTGGTGTTCCTGAACTTTGGAGGGGTACAGTCGGCTATGTATGTATGGGTGAACGGACAAAAAGTTGGATACAGTGAAAATTCCATGTCGCCTGCCGAATTTGACATTACAAAGTACCTTCGTAAAGGTGAAAATAAGCTGGCTGTTGAAGTATATCACTTGTGCGATGGCAGTTACCTGGAAGACCAGGATATGTGGCGCTTAAGCGGTATTTTCAGGGATGTTGACCTGATTGCCCGCCCCAAAACCTTTATCAGCGACTTCTTTGTAAAAGCTGTACCCGACAAGTCGTTTGAAAACGCTGATATTTCTATTGACCTGAATATCGATAACCGTTCCGGCCAAAACATTAAGGGGCTTTACCTGGATGCTGAAGTTTCAGGCTTTTCGGCGCAAGGCGAATGGGTTGATCTCTCTTTTACGCAGAAAGCTCCAGTAGTTCAGCAGTCAAAACAAGTATCCCTCGGATTGGCCTCCTTGCTAAAACATCCTAAGCTATGGTCTGCCGAAACGCCTGATTTATATCATCTTATCTTAAAACTCAAAAACAATAAGAACGAGCTGGTGGATAAGGCCGAATGCTATTTCGGTGTCCGTAAAATTGAAGTAAGGGGAGATGTATTTTATATCAATGGCAAAGCGGTGAAGCTCAAGGGAGTGAACCGGCATGAGCAGCACCCGCGTACAGGAAAGCATCTGAGCCGCAATACCATGATCCGCGACCTGGAGCTGATGAAGCAGGCCAATATCAACATGATACGTACCTGCCATTATCCTGACGATGCCTTGTTTTATGAACTTTGCGACCAATACGGTTTTTATGTGATGGACGAAGCCAACCAGGAATCGCATGGTTTTGGCCTTGGAAATAAAGAGATGGGCGATAATCCGGTATGGAAAAAATCGCATATTGAAAGGGCTGTTTCGTTGGTGCATCGCGATAAGAACCACCCCTGTGTTATTTTCTGGTCGATGGGAAATGAAGGGGGCAGCGGGCAAAACTTTAGGGCGATGGCCGATACCGTAAAGAAACTAGATCCCAGCCGGTTGATCTATTCGGATACCGATCGTAGCATTTCAGCAATTTACGATGAAGGTTACCTGCATCCTGCCGATCTGAAGAACTTAGGGGAAAAGATAAAGGACCGTCCGGTATTTATGCGCGAGTACCTGCATGTGATGGGTAATTCGGGCGGAAATATGCAGGAATACTGGGATGTGATTTATGCCGATTCAAGCCTTACAGGCGCTGCCATCTGGGAATGGGTAGACCAGGGCCTGGCAAAGAAAAAGGATGGCTCCCCGCTGAAACTTACCAATCACCCGGATGATTATCAATTGCAAGACGATGAGTTCTGGGCTTACGGGGGCGATTTTGGCGATAAACCCAACGATGGAAATTTCTGCATTAAAGGTTTGGTGTCTTCAGACAGAAAGCCCTATCCTCACTATTTCGAGGTACAGAAAGTTTATCAGCCAGTCGTATTCCAGCTTTTAAATGATAAGGACATCACCATTAAAGTGACCAATCATTTTGATTTCCTGCCCCTTGGCAAGCTTGATTTTGAATACGAATATGTACTAAACGGAAAAGCCTTACAAAAAGGGAAGTTCCGTTGTGATGATGTGTTGCCAGGGACATCTTCAAACATAAATCTCCCCTTACCACAAGTGGCAGATACAACTTCATCTGAAATCCATCTGAACATCTATGCAAAACTCAAAACTGCAACGCTATGGGCAGAAGAGGGTTTTTGTATTGCCCGTGAGCAGTTTTCAATTAAACCCTATAGCTGGACAAAGCTGTTGCCGGCCGGAAAACAGGTAATGGCCAAAGAATCCGCCTCTCAAATCCAACTTACAACGGAAGCAATGTCCTTCACCCTCGACAAGAAAAATGGTTCGCTGATAAGCTGGAAAGCCGGTCAGCAGGACTTGCTGAAAGGCAGGCTCGAACCTTATTTCTGGAAAACGCCGAACGATAACCAAAAACATAGTGGCTACCAGTATGAATTTGCCAAATGGAAGAAAGCTGCGGAAAATTTGGTGGTTAAAAAGGTTGAAATATTAAGGCAGGACAATTTGGTGTCGGTTAAATTTGATATGAACATGCCCACCATTGGCGCAAATTATACGCTGAATTACCAGTTAAACGGTACAGGAAAATTACAGGTCGAAGCTTCCTATACACCTCTGGGAGATACCATTCCATTGGTTCCCAAATTTGGCATGAGGGTCCGTCTCCCTGAAAACTATACTACCATCGATTGGTATGGCCGGGGCCCTTATGAAAATTATCCCGACCGGAAAACCGGTTCATTGATAGGGATGTACCATGCTGCATTAAAGAATTTCATCACCCCTTATCCTGCGCCGCAAGACAATGCTAACCGCACAGATGTCCGCTGGTTTGCTATGCGTTCGCAAAATAAGGGTGTCATAAAAATAACAGGTTTGCAGGCGCTTTGCTTCCGGGCATGGCCTTATACCGAAGATGACCTGGAAAATTCCCCTCACGATTACCAGCTTCCGCAACGCGATTTTGTAAACCTGAATATTGATTTGAATATACATGGCGTGGGCGGAGATGATACCTGGGGCGCAAAGACGATGGGTAAATATACCAATCCCGGCAACAAGCCTTATCGGTATGGATTTATCATGGAATATACGGATGGAAGTAAGAAGTAAGATATAAGAAGTAAGAGGCAAGATATAAGAAGCAAGAGATAAGAGATAAGAGATAAGGCATAAGTAGGCTTGGGCAATGTCATTAACTTAAGGATTTTGTGCGATTACCTTTAGTGTTTTTATCTGTTTGCCGTGGTTGGAGTCTTTGCCGTGGTTGGTGTCCCCACCAACTACTTAAAAACAACATTGCGGTAAAGCACCCGGGTAGGATCAATGCTAAGATTCGGGCATTCTAAAGTTTTAAGATTAGTTCAACCTGAAAGCCACTGTTGATTTTAACTAGCATTTATAATGATACACACAAACAAACTTTTGTTCCTGCTTTCTTTTATGGCAACTCTTGTCTCTACCGTATTTGCCCAGCAAACGGAGAAATGGGGCTATCAGGGAGACGGTACCTATTGCAATCCTGTGATTCCGGCCGATTTCAGCGATCTGGACGCCATTCGTGTGGGTGACGATTTCTATGCTATATCGTCCACAATGCAGTATTCCCCGGGTATGGCTGTATTGCATTCTAAAGATCTTGTTCATTGGGAAATTGCCGGACATGTAGTTGATGACCTTACCCGCATAAGTCCAAATCTGAACTGGGACAAAATGAATAGTTACGGTAAAGGTATTTGGGCTGGTTCCATTCGCTATTATAAAAACAAGTTCTGGGTATATTTTGGAACCCCGGACGATGGTTTTTTCATGAGCTCGGCAACAAATCCCCAGGGGCCATGGGAGCCCTTGCATCATCTTTGGAAAGTATCCGGATGGGACGATTGCTGCTCTTTCTGTGACGACGACGGACAAGTTTACTTTATTGCCACTAAGTTTGAACTTGACCCCAAAAACAAAAAAAAATACAACATCCACCTGTTTAAAATGACGCCGGACGGCAAAAACCTGCTCATGGATACGGATACAATTATTCATCAATCGCATGGCAGTGAGGCGAATAAATTGTATAAGATCAATGGCTTATACTACCATTTCTTTAGCGAAGTAAAAGGAGAGGGACGGGTGATGATGATGGAACGGTCAAAAAATATTTACGGGCCCTGGGAAATCAAACAGCTAAATCATGTGAATAGGAGTAGCGACAAGGAGCCGAACCAGGGCGGCTTGATGCAATTGAAAAATGGTCAATGGTGGTTCTTTACTCATCATGGCTCTGGTGACTGGGAAGGCCGGGCGGCAAGTTTATTACCGGTTACCTGGATAAACGGCTGGCCGATAGTTGGAAAGGTTGGAAAGGACACGATTGGGAACATGGAATGGTCTGCACGAGCACCGATTAATATTCCCAAAGGCAAGTTAAAGATACAAACGGATGACGATTTCTCTTCTGAAACTCTGCTCCCTCAATGGGAATGGAACTATCAGCCCCGGAGCGACAAATGGTCACTTTCCGCACGCAAGGGCTTCCTTCGTCTTCAGGCCTTCCAGCCCTTAAGTCCTGAAAATAAAAGTCGTGTATTACTCAAAGCAGGCAATACCATCACACAACGCAGTATGCGCACCAGGTCGAATACCGCTACAGTCAAAATAGATATTAGTGGAATGAGTGATGGCCAGTTCGCCGGCTTGACGCATTTTTCAACTGCTTCTTATAGCTTAATTGGGATAAAACAGTATAACGGGGGCCGGCAATTGGTGTACAATTATAACGACAATGATTCTATCGGAATAAAAATAACAGGAAAATATATCTGGTTAAGATCCGGCTGGGACTACCATGGAAAAAACAGCTATTTCTACAGTCTTGACGGAAAAAAATTCCTGCCCTTCGGCGATGTTACTCAACTAACCTGGGGCAGTTACAGAGGTGACAGAATTGGTGTTTTCAACTATAATATTGAAGGCGAGAAGGGGCACATAGACGTGGACTACTTTAACTATCAATATTCAAAATAGCTTGGTTCATGATACAATAATCATGGCTTGAGTTCCTTTTGGGCCAATGTCATTAACTTAAGTGGTTGGTGGGGACACCAACCACGGCGAACACCCGGTGTTGGTGTCCCCACCAACACCTCAAAATCCTTAAGTTAATGACATTGCCTTTTGGATCCTCTCAGCCATGATTTACTTAGCCTCCAAAAACTATTAGTAAAAGAAATTAGAACAGCTTACAATATGAGAGTAAAACACACACTTGGTAGCTTTTTATGTGCTCTGTCAGTGTCTACGTTGGTATGTGTTGGCGGAAAAGCACAGGGTTTACAACAAGTAGGTCAAACTAGAAGGGTTAAAGAAAATTTTGACTTCAATTGGCAGTTCCACAAAGGCGATATTGCCATTAAGAAAGTGGTAAGGGTGGGGCAGGGAGGAATAACCGACATAAACGTGCCCGTTATTACCAAAAAAGACACCCTTATTGACTACACCAATGTAAAAAGCAGTACATCGTATTTTCCTGCCGACTGGCAAAATGTAAACCTGCCACACGACTGGGTGGTGGAAGGAGCTTTTGTAAACGACAACACCTTGGGCAGCCAGCCAGGAGGAAATGGATATTTACCTACCGGGATGGGAGTCTATCGCAAAGAATTTGAAATCCCGGAATCAGACAAAGGCAAGAAAATATCCATTGAATTTGATGGAGTGTTCAGAAACAGCACCGTTTGGGTAAATGGACATTTGTTAGGCACTCACTTGAGTGGCTATACACCTTCGAATTACGATTTGACCGATGTGCTACGATACGGTGGCAAGAACGCCATCCTGGTAAGAGTTGATGCCAGCGAAAGCGAAGGCTGGTGGTACGAAGGCGGTGGTATTTACAGACATACCTGGTTGATTAAAACCAACAGACTTCATGTGGCACGTTTCGGAACTTATGTTACAACACCTTATATCACAGAAGCTAATGCATCGGTAAGTGTCAAAACCAAGCTAAAAAACGAGTACAAATCGCTGAAAAATATTACATTAATATCTAAGATAATTGATAAAAAAGGAATTGTACTGGATACTAAAACCTCCACACAATCAATAGGCCCGCTTGAGCAGGTAGAAATTGCCCAGCTCGGTTACATAAATAAACCCTCACTTTGGTCGCCCGAAAACCCGTATCTGTACAAAGTCCTTACAGAAGTATCAGAAAACGGGAATATCATAGATACTTATGAAACTACATTTGGAGTACGAACTTTTGAAGTGAATAAAAACGGGGTTTTTCTCAATGGAAAATTATGTCCGATAGAAGGCACATGTAACCATCAGGATTTTGCTGGAATCGGCGTGGCGCTGCCTGATAAAATCAACTGGTATAAATTGAAAATCTTAAAGGATGTTGGTAGCAATGCTTACCGTACTACGCACCATCCGCCTACACCCGAATTGCTCAATATGTGCGACACCATGGGTATTATAGTTTTGGATGAAAATCGCCATTTGTCAAGCAGCGAAGATGGGTTGAAGGATTTAACTACAATGATTCTTCGCGACCGAAACCACCCGTCCATTTTCATGTGGAGCCTGGAAAATGAAGAGGCGATACAGGGTACGGTAATGGGTGCCCAGATACTTGAAACCATGGTAGCTACTGCGCACAAACTTGACCCTACTCGTAAAGTTACAGCGGCTATGAACCACGCCCGAAACGATGGCGGGTACAGCGATGTGCTTGATGTGGTAGGATATAATTATGGTGACAAACAAATGGCTTATGTAAAAGATAAGGAGACCCATCCCGACCGTGTTTTCTTCTGTACCGAGGGAACCAGTTTTGTGTCGACCCGCGGCGAATACAATAATAGTTGGTGGCCACAGACTTGTTCAAACTCAACTATTTGGCAAAAGGATTGGGGCCCCTATCCGGGCGAAGATTGGGCCGATATTGTTAAGTATCCTTACCTTGGCGGCACCTTTGTTTGGACAGGTTTTGATTACCGTGGGGAACCTACACCATTTGTCTGGCCTAGTGTTACTTCTTATTTTGGGTTTATGGATATATGTGGTTTCCCTAAAGATGGCTATTATGCTTACAAAGCAGCCTGGGGCAATGAACCGGTGGTGCATATTTTCCCGCATTGGAACTGGCCCGGAAAAGAAGGAAAAGCAATTAGCGTACACTGTTATACCAATTGCGAGGAAGTAGAACTGTTCCTCAATGGTAAAAGTATTGGAAAGAAAAAAGCCGAACCTTATACAAAACTCGTATGGGATTTGGTGTATCAGCCCGGAAAGCTGGAAGCCCGGGGCTATAAAGGCGGAAAAGTGATAACCAAAGATGTAGTAGAAACAACTACTTCGCCATCGCAGATAGCATTAAGCAGCGATTGTAATACCCTAAAGTCCGATGGCTGCGATGTAGCAGTTATCAGGGTGGCAGTTAAAGACACTAAGGGAAGGGTGGTGCCAACTGCCGATAACCTGGTTCAGTTTTCAATTGAAGGGCCAGGCAGGATACTAGGTACCGGAAACGGAAATCCAACTAGTCACGAACCGGATAAAGCAACCCAACGGAAGGCTTTTAACGGGTATTGTTTAGTTCTTGTTCAAACCAATAAACAAGCAGGAGAAATTAAATTGAAGGCTTCGTCTGCAACACTTAAAAGTGATGATGTTGTCATTAAAGTTGAATAAACCTATTTTTCAATCAGGCATTCTCCCGGAATTTTACCCGGGAGAATGCCCTTTGTCTGTCTTATTATGACATCTTTTATAACCAGAGTTCGATTGTTTTTGCCAAATAGTTCAAGATAAGCGCTTGGTTTTCCCCTCTCCTCGACATAGCCGTTAATCTAAGAATGATTTCATTATTCAACATGCTGAAATATAGCACAATACAGGCTAGGTGCTTAGTGTCCCCCGCTGGAGGGGGGAACAATGCTATTAAGTTAAGGCGTTTGTCAGAGTGGGCAGCCTTTCTCTCCCTCCGGGAGAGATGCCGTAAGGCAGAGAGGGTATGAGACTATGCTGACCATCATGTCTTAACTTAATAGCATTGAGGGGGGAAGGGGGGAGGAATATGCGATATGCTATAATTAAGCGCATTAACCATCTCTAAGCCTCTTCTGTTATTGATACAATTGCTGTTTTTCAATCAATAATACTCTAAGTTAACGGCTATGTCTCCTCGAGGATAGGGAGAGGGTGATAACTAGCTCCTTGCTTAGATGTAAAGAATAAGGAACTTACGTATCTCCTTATTGAATGAATAACTGATGAAAGCCGCTTATTTGAAACAAACACGCCCATAAATTGAAACATTTCGGGCCCCTGTTTCAAATTACTTGGTAATAGCTTTGTCCATACTGATTTGATGCCCTGACAATTGAGGTAATTATATACACACACACACACACACACACACACTTAGACACACACACACACTTAGACATACACACACACACACACACACACACTTTTATTAAATGAAGTATCTCCTTTTTTCAATGTCAATTGTTTTCCTCGCATCCAGTTTAGCCTGGGCGGGAGTCAAGCCAAAGATTAGCGTATCTGCAAAGGAAATCACTTTCCGCCACAGCGACAGGGCGGCTTTAGTCAACAAATGGGGGCTTTGGGGAGCCGTCTCACTTGGCCAGGCCCTTTCAACGTATACCGGAACGTGCAAGAAAGAAGCCGCCTCAGTGCCTAACTACAGCCGGCCTATTCCTTCTGATCCTACCGGCATGAGCAGTACTGCTAAAGCATTAATCGGCAGGATAGTATTGGGATGGAATTTGGGCAACACGCTCGAAGTGCCTGGCAACGAAACAGGCTGGGGCAACGCGTTCACCACGAAGCGACTTATAGATAGTGTAAAAGCTGCTGGCTTTAATGCCGTACGCCTCCCATGCGCCTGGAATAGTTATTTGGAAGACACAGTGGCCTACAAGATAAAGGCTAGCTGGCTTTCCCGCGTAAAACAAGTGGTAGATTATTGCTACAACAATAATATGTACGTTGTAATCAACATCCATTGGGACGGCGGATGGCTTGAAAATAATTGCACTCCTGCCAAACAGAAGGTGAATAATGTAAAACAACGTGCTTTGTGGGAACAGATTGCAGTAACTTTTCGTGATTACGATGAGCATGTCCTCTTCGCGGGATGCAATGAACCCAATGTGAAAAATGCTACTGAAATGTCGGTACTACTTTCATATGAGCAAACCTTTATAAATGCGGTGCGCTCAACCGGCGGACGTAATACCTACCGCACACTGATTGTTCAGGGGCCCAATACCTCTACTGAGAATACCATGCAGTACATGGCCACCTTGCCTACAGATGCTACTGCAAACCGTTTAGCCTTCGAGGTGCATGATTATACCCCATTTCAGTTTAGCTTATTGGATTCGGATGCGGATTGGGGTAAGATGTTCTATTTCTGGGGAAAAGACTATCATCAGCCTCTCGTCGATGGCATTAATAGAAATGCGGGGGCGTGGGGAGATGAAAAACATATAGCCGGTGAGTATGCCAAAATGAAAGCCAAATTTATAGATAAAGGTTATCCGGTTATTATAGGAGAATTTGGAGCAATGCGCCGCCTATCGTTAACGGGGGATAATTTGGCCAAGCATTTAGCCTCACGTAATTATTATCTGCAATATGTAGTGAAAACTGCTAAGAATTATGGCTTGGCCCCGTTTTACTGGGATGCCGGTTATACCGGTGATAAAGGCTCCGGACTCTTTGACAGAGGTACAGGGGCTGTTGCCGACAGGCAGGCGCTAAACAGCTTAATGACTGGTGCCAGTGAGGGGCGCTAGCCTCATTAGATGCCGGAGGCAGAGAAGGTTTGCAAAGGGCGGACTAAAAAAACCGGTTGAATGGATATAAGCCTGCTAAGAACTAATAAGGCAACCGGAATTATTGATATCGAGATCTTCTTGGATTCAAGCTTTTCATGATTAAGAATATCAATGTAATAGACAGCTGCTGAAGCAAGCGCATGAAGAAAGTAGATGATAAAAAAAATGTTATAAATGCTTAAGGGATCAATGGTTTAGAGGCTCTTCAATTTTCATTTAGCGGTATCAAGGTACAACAATCACCTTTATTGGCTACACTGATGTGAAAATCGGTGCCGATGGGGATGGTTTGCGCTTAACAATTCACTCGGTAATCATTCAGGCAGTGGTATTTACCAGCGTGGATTGCCGGCAGAAGATATTTATCAGCTATTGAATTTGAATAAACCTCTCAGTTTCCAGTATGCCCCAATAGACAATAAAATCCAATAGTAAGATAAACCAATAACAACATGTTTAAGTGTTTTTTTTATGCGATCATTTTTTTCGCATGTTCAGGCACTGGCTATGCCCAGGTAAAGGCCCCGGCCCCTTATGGCCCTGTTCCAAATAAAAATCAGATGAGATGGCAGGAAATGGAGTATTACTCTTTTGTCCACCTTTCCTTAAATACCTATACCGATATGATGTGGGGTTATGGTAACGAAGATATAAAGCTGTTTAACCCTGAAAAAGCAGATTGCCGTCAGTGGGCGCGTGTCTGCAAAGAAGCAGGTATGAAAGGCATTATCATAACAGCGAAGCACCATTGCGGATTCTGCCTTTGGCCATCAAAATATACAGAGTATTCTGTGAAAAACGCTCCCTGGAAAAACGGCAAAGGAGATATGGTGCGTGAAATGGCCGATGCCTGTAAAGAGTATGGCCTGAAATTAGGGATATACTTATCGCCCTGGGATAGGAACCACCCGGATTACGGCAAACCTGAGTACATTACTTACTTCCGGAATCAACTTACCGAACTTCTAACCAACTACGGGCCTATTTTCGAAGTGTGGTTCGATGGGGCCAATGGCGGTTCGGGATATTACGGTGGAGCCAAAGAAACCCGTACCATTGACCCGAAAACTTACTATGATTGGGAAAATACATACAAGCTGGTACGTAAGCTACAGCCCAATTGCGTAATATGGAATGATGGAGGCGAGAGAGGTGATTTGCGTTGGGTTGGAACCGAATCAGGAGTTGTTGGCGAAACAAACTGGAGCCTCTTAAACTCTAAGGGCAATGTAGAGTGGCCCATGTTGCATTGGGGGCATGAAAGCGGAAATATGTGGGTGCCGGCCGAAGTAAATACGTCTATCAGGCCGGAGTGGTTTTACCATCCGAGTGAAGACACTAAAGTGAAAACACTGGCCCACTTAATGGATACTTACTATAACTCCGTTGGGCGCAACGGCTCATTGCTGCTCAACTTTCCCATTGATACAAAAGGTTTAATTCCTGAAACTGACGAAAAAGCGGCGCTTGAATTTAACAAAGCAGTGAAAGAGGCATTTGCTATTAATCTTGCCCGAAAAACGAATGTAAAAGCTTCCAATGTTCGCAAAAATGCGAGGCGATTTGGCGCAGTTAAAGCAATAGACGGCAAAAAAGATACCTATTGGGCCACCGATGATGAAGTAACAAAAGCTTCATTAACAATAGATTTGGGCAAACCAACTACGTTTAACCGTTTTGCTGTTCAGGAATATATCCGTTTGGGGCAACGCGTAAAAGCCTTTACAATCGAAGCACTTGTTGATGGAAATTGGAAAGAACTGGCAAAAGCAACAACCATCGGGTATAAACGTATCCTTCGTTTCCCTACTGTTCAGGCAACACAGCTTCGTTTCAATATTACCGATTCCAAAAGTTGCCCTGTAATTTCCGATATCGGAATTTATAACGCACCACAAATACTGGATGCCCCAGCCATTGTCAGAAATCAATCCGGAGAAATAAAAATATCCCCTGCTGACCCAGAATCGCTTGTTTACTATACAATGGATGGCAGCGTGCCAACTCCAAACTCGAAAAAATATACCGGCCCTATTCCAACAGAAGGAAAACTGGAAGTAAGGGCAATTGCCTACGATCCGGCATCCGGAAAAAGCAGCCCTGAAAACCGCGAAAAATTCGACCTTCCACGCAAGGATTGGAAAATTGTAGGAATCAGCGATGAAAAAGCCAAGGCAATTCTTGACGGAAACACTGCTACTGCATGGCACCAGGTTAAGGATATGAAAATGCCCCTTGATATAGTAATTGATTTAGGGAAGGAACAAGTTCTTTCTGGTTTCAGGTACTACCCCGACCAGAGCATATGGGGGCCCGGTATTATTACAAACTATGAGTTCTATGTTTCGGAGGATAATATAGAATGGAAACTAGTAAGCGAGGGCGAATTTCCGAATATAAAGAACAACCCCTTGTGGCAAATCAAAACTTTCTCAGCCCTAAAGGCACGTTATATCAAGCTTCGGGCTTTGAAAAATACAGAAGGGACCGATGAAACCGGTTATGCCGAGGTGGATGTGATAACAGAATAACAGTGTTTTGAACTAAACGGAAACGGAACAAAATATGGTTGAAATAGGGCGTTTTTCATCTCAAGTAAAGAACATTGAGAAAGAAAAATATAGAAATGACATTTAGTATGCCATAAGTGAGGTATCTATTGCCGTTGGCTTCAGCCAACGGAATAAAGAATAAGTTCAATGAGCTTTAGCCGCATTACTAATGTGGCTAAAGCCTTTCTTCTTGTTTTTTATCGTCAGCTAAAGCGGACGGCAATAGATAAGCCCATGTAATCCTTATGAAACCATCATGTGCCCTGCGCACAAATCGACATGAACAAAACTTGCTGCACGTGATGGTTTCATCACCTTTAAAAAACAAACCGAGCCTTAAGCGAGCTCATTAATGCCTTAAACCTACAACCTATTAATAATTATTTTAATGAGAAGTTCAGTTTACAAACTAACAATTCTGGCATGTATATGCCTGATAATGGCCAGCGGTAACCTTTCTGCTCAAAGCAAGGTAATTGATATCTGGAATGGGAAAGTGCCTGGCTCGATCCCCAATTCCAACTATAAGCAGATAATAGACTCTGCCTACTGGATTAAGATAAGGTTTGTAGCAAACCCCTCCATCCAGGTATATCCGGCGCCAGCAGATAAAAATACCGGAACAGCAGTAGTGGTATGCCCCGGAGGTGGATATTATGGCCTTTCATTCGTAGGCGAAGGTACACAAGTTGCCAAATGGCTAAATAGCATAGGGATTTCGGCTATTGTTTTACATTACCGTTTACCCGACGATGCTATTATGAAAAACAAATCCATAGCCCCATTGCAGGATGGCCAGGAAGCAATTCGTATGGTACGTCGCCATGCTGGAGAATGGGGCATCGATCCTCATAAAATCGGTATTATGGGATTTTCGGCGGGAGGCCATCTCGCATCCACTGTTTCAACTCATTTTGATGAAAAAGTGTACAAGCCGGTTGATTCCACCAGCGCCCGCCCCGACTTTTCTTTGTTGATATATCCCGTAATCTCTATGGATTCTGCCATTACTCACGGGGGATCGCGCGAGAACCTGATTGGCAAGCACCCTTCACCGGAAATGGTAAAACATTTTTCGAACGCTTTGCAAGTTACCGCTAAAACTCCCCCTGCCTTTATGATACACTCGATAGATGACGGTACAGTTCCGGTGGAAAACAGTATTGAATATGCATTGGCGATGAAAAAGCAGAACGTTCCCTGCGAACTTCACATTTATGAGCGGGGAGGGCATGGATATGGACTGGGATTCTCAAAAAATACAGAATCGACATGGACTAAGGCATGTGAAAATTGGTTAACAGCAAGAGGTTTCCTGATAAAGAAATGAGTTGTTCAAGATTCTGTGAAGATGAGTAAAACAAAAATAATTCTCGTTGCATGTAGTTTTTTGCAATCGCTGGTTTTGTGCGCCCAGACAAATATTTATGTTTCGCCCAAAGGGAATGATGGCTGGGGAGGAACGGCAGACAAACCCTTTGCTACAATTAGCCGGGGCCTGGCAGCAGCACGTAAAACACCGGGGAATGTTTCGATAAACCTGATGGAGGGTACGTATTATCGGGACAAGCCAGTCCTTTTTACGCCAGAAGATTCCAGAAAAACGGGAGAAACACTCCGCATAACAAATTTCAACAATCAGAAAGTAACTATTAGCGGCAGTGTACCATTAAAACTGAAATGGGAGGCATACAAAAATGGTATATGGAAAGCTAAAGTAACCCGTGACCTCATTTTCGATGAGTTGTTTGTAAACGGGCAATTGCAGCGGATGGCGCGTTATCCGAATTATAGTCCTGCAGCCCAGTATTTCGGAGGAACGGCGGCAGATGCCCTATCCGCCGAACGGCTGGCAAAGTGGCACTCGCCGGAAGGAGGATTTGTACATGCCTTACATGGTTCCCTGTGGGGGGATTTTCATTATCTCATTACCGGGAAAAATGCCAAAGGTGAGGCGGCTCTTGAAGGCGGTTGGCAAAATAATCGTCGTATGGGGATGCACCATAAATACCGCTTTGTTGAAAATATTTTCGAAGAGCTGGATACTGCAGGCGAGTGGTATTACGACAAGAAATCCCGTGTCCTGTATTTTTATCCAGCCGAAGGGCTTAATCTGAAAAAGGCAAAGTTTGAGGTCCCGCAGATTGCCCACTTGTTTGAATTTAAGGGATCGGAAGCAAATCCTGTAAAAAATATCCATATTCAGAACCTTAGCCTTACCCAAACACTGCGCACGTTCATGCAAAATAAGGAGCCTTTACTGCGCAGCGACTGGACCATTTATCGCGGTGGGGCTGTATTGTATGATGGCGCAGTAAATTGTTCGCTAAAGAACTGTACGCTTAGCGGTTTGGGCGGTAACGCCGTGTTTTTCAATAATTTCAACCGGGATTGCGAGGTGTCGGGATGTTTGATTTCAGAAATCGGTGCAAGTGCTTTTTGCTTTGTAGGAGATCCAAAGGCAGTACGCTCCCCGAGCTTCGAGTATTATCAATATGTTCCGCTTGCAGATCTTGACCGCCAACCGGGCCCTAAAACCAATAACTTTCCGGCAGAATGTAAAGTTTATGATAACCTGATGTTCAATCTTGGCCTTGTGGAAAAACAGTCCGCAGGAGTGCAATTATCCATGTGCCAGAGTATTACCGTAAGTCACAATACCATTTTCGATGTTCCCCGTGCCGGTATAAATGTGAATGAAGGAACATGGGGCGGCCATATTATCGAATACAATGATGTATTTAATACCGTAAAGGAAAGCGGCGATCATGGCTCGTTCAATTCCTGGGGCCGCGACCGTTACTGGCATCCTGATAAGAAGGTACTCGACTCCATTGTGTGGAACCATTATGACCTCACCATGCTCGATGTTACCAAACCAATCATCCTCCAAAATAACCGTATGCGCTGCGACCACGGCTGGGATATCGACCTTGACGATGGTTCAAGTAATTATATCATCAAAAATAACGTGTGCCTGAATGGCGGGATCAAGCTCCGCGAAGGGGTAAACCGCGTGGTCGAAAACAACATCATGATCAATAACACCTTCCATCCCCATGTTTGGTTTAAAAATAGTAACGATATTTTTAAGCACAATATCGTTTTATCCGGCTATCAGCCTATTCATATTAGCGCGTGGGGAAAAGAGATTGACTACAACGTTTTTCCTGACTTCGCTTCCCTTAAGGCTGCACAAGACAGGGGCACAGATAAAAATTCGGTGTACGGGAATGTGTCTTTTGTAAACCCGCAGGAAGGAGATTTCCGGGTACCGGAGGGTTCTGCAGCCCTAACTGTAGGGTTCAGGAATTTTGACATGGATAGTTTCGGCGTTATTTCACCACGATTGAAATCTTTGGCCAAAAAAGTATCTATACCATCCGTCCTTGCTTTACAACAGGCAAAGGCTGATGAGGTTGTCGACTTTATGGGGGCCAGGGTAAAAAATCTTAGCACTTTGGGCGAGCGTTCGGCAACCGGGATGGGAGATGCCCGGGGAGTGCTGGTATTGGAAGTTGCGGCAGGATCTGATGCTTCCAGGTTTCTGCAAGCCAACGATGTCATCTTATCCTTAAATTTTAAAAAAGTGAATACAACAAGTGACTTGCTTCTGGCGCCTACGGAGGCTACCGGAATAAAAACGGAGGTGCTTGTTTTCAGAAATCAAAAAGAAGTAAAAGTTCATGTGAGATTGGCAGGGAAGAAGTGATTTCTTTCTTGGAGGGGATTTTTAGTAATGTTCATCAACAGCTATTTACTAACTAAAAATAAATAATCGTATGAAAGCAAAACAATTCAATTGTCGTATCGCAGGTATTGCTGTAATGCTGTGCCTATTTGTATCACTGCAGGTTTCGGCGCAAAAGAAAGTAGCCTGTGTAGGCAACAGTATTACCTACGGGTACGACTTCCCTTCGCCGTCAACGCAAAGCTATCCCGGACAAATGCAGGTATTATTGGGATCCGGCTGGACAGTCGGGAACTTCGGGTCAAGTGGCCGTACCATGCTAAAAAATAGCGGATATTCTTACTGGGACGATCGAAAGTATAGGGCAGCTCTTACCTCTAAACCTAACTTTGTAGTGATAGAATTAGGAACCAATGATGCTAAAAACTGGCTTTGGGATTCGCAAGGCGCCCAATTTAAAAACGATTATAAAGCAATGGTGCAATCGTTTCAGAAGCTTTCTACTAAACCTGAAATCTGGGCCGGCTTGCTTATCCCGGGCAATAATTTAGAATGGGGTATTTTAAATTCTTATATTAAAGACAAAGTAAACCCGCAGATTAAAGAGGTGGCTTTAGAAATGGGATTAAACCTTATTGATCTTTATACCGAACTTGATCAAAACAAACCCGCATGGTACCTGGCCGATAGTATACATCCTAATGTTACAGGAGCCGGGGTAATAGCCCAAAAGGTAAAGGAGATGCTGGTGATGCCGAAACCTGTGGCTGTGTTTGCAGGCGGAAAGGTTATTGCCCCTGCTGCTTATGGCTATCAATGGTATTTCAACGGGGGCCCTGTTGCTTCGCCTGCTGGAAATCAACAAGAAATGGCCGTAACACAGTCTGGCAACTATAAAGTGTCGGTTAAAATAAACGCCAGTACTGAAACCTGGCTTGTTTCCCCAGAATTGAACGCTGCACCCTCTGGTATGGCCATGGCAGCGCCAATGAACAAAACTCTTATTTATCCTGGCCCGGTAACAGATTTTGTTTACCTGAAGTCTGATAGCCTTAAGAGAAATACAAGTTATAAGATTTCGGATTTGTCAGGCAGGGTGGTTTTATCAGGTAATTTATCCAAATTAAATGATGTGGGGAGTATCGATGTAAGTAGCCTTGTTCCGGGAATTTATGTGATGCTGTTAGGCAATGAACGGATTCGGTTTATTAAAGAAATTAAGAATTAACCTGAGTTCGAATTAAAATATGCGGTTTGCAGGGCGCGGGGACTTTTCTCTCTCTTTGGGAGAACCGACGGAAAGGAGCTTATTGAGGCCGATACAACAAATTGATGCTCTCAATAAATGCGGAAGGCAGAGAGGGTATAAGACTATGTTGGTTATCACCTCACCCTATCCCTCTCCCAATGCTATTAAGTTAAGTGGTTGGTGGGGACACCAACCACGGAAAAGTTAAGTGGTTGGTGGGGACACCAACCACGGAAAAGTTGTTAAGTGGTTGGCGGGGACACCAACCACGGAAAACTCCCGGTAGCATTGATCCCTCTCCTCGAGGAGAGGGTGCAAGTCTCTTATTTTAAGCGATTTAATAGGTAAATAGTAATCGATCTCAGGTAGTTAATAATGTATAATACTGTCACTTAATAACCAATCGATTGATTAGAGAATTACACGAAACGGACTTGTTTTCACAATAAGTTCAAACGCAACATTTTCACATGTTCGCAGGAAGCCTGAGGAAGGCCTGGTTGGTTGCCAGTTTTAAAAGCCATCGGCCAGCAATGGGGCAGCAATGCTCCGTTGCTGGCCCATTTGGTGGATAGCATCGCAAGGACTGTGCTAAAACATTTCCTGCACCTGTTGCATTCGTACAACGATAACATTATAGTAAGGGCTTGCCCGAAAAAACTTAAAAAGGTAAACCGCCCCTCATATAAAAATAACCAATTGAAAAAAAGGTAATACACACACACACACACACACACAGTTTATTTTGATGAAAAAAACTATTACACTATTTATATTAACAGTACTTATTTCGGTTTTGTCTGTAAAATCGCAGCAGGTCAAATCTTATTTCCCCGAAAAAGACCTTGTTACAACCGGGATATATTACTATCCCGAGCATTGGAAGGAAGCCCAGTGGGAGCGCGATATCAAGAATATATCCGATATGGGTTTCGAGTTTGTCCACCTGTCCGAATTTGGCTGGTATAAAA
>Ga0307408_100000513_pt1 | contig 33428 bp, 30 predicted proteins | sample 322Cmetagenome_FD_202116 | JGI IMG/M metagenome (GOLD analysis project Ga0307408, IMG submission 202116) | Maize rhizosphere microbial communities from greenhouse at UC Davis, California, United States - 322HYB-C-3 | ecosystem: Host-associated > Plants > Roots > Rhizosphere > Soil | place...
TCTCGCCACCCCTCCAGATCCACAGCCCCAGGCACGTCGCACCCAACACCACCAATCCAGCCCTCAGCAGCCAACCCCTATGGGAATGCGCCTCTGGGCAGCGAAGCCCTCGACTATAGCACTGTTTTGAAAGCTGAACGAGAGCGGGATAGAAAATTTCCCCATTCCAACAGAGGAGCAACCCTGACAATTGCGCAAGCTTCGGGGGATGGCCTCTCCAAGCCCCCCCCCCGATCAGACCCTCCACTTCTCCAGAAGCTTCTCAGGACTTAGGCTGTCGTAGCCCTCAAACGGCTGGTGGATCCAGGGGTTGGTGGGCAAGAATTCGACAGAATAGTCTGGCGTAAAGGTCGACAGACCTTTCGTCCAGATCACCGCACTGCGCAGCTCGGTGATCGGGGCATAGTTCGTCTTCAGCATGTTGATCACTGCATGCAATGTGTGACCGGAGTCAGCAAGATCATCAACCAGCAATACTCTGCCAGCAATCTCACCCTTGGGGGTTGTGATAAACCGGGCGATGTCCAGGTGCCCCTGAACCGTACCCGCTTCGGCGCGATAGGAACTGGTAGACATGATGGCAAGGGGCTTGTCGAAAATTCGGCTCAGGATGTCCCCAGGCCGCAACCCTCCCCTGGCTAAACACAGAATCGTTTCGAACTCCCATCCCGACTGGTACACCCTGAGAGCTAGCTTCTCGATAAGGCTGTGGTACTCGTCATAGCTGACGTAAAGGTGCTGGCCGTCTTCAGTCAACATGCGATGGTCCCCAGATGAATGGCGAAATGTACGAAGATGTTGTAGAGATTGTCACGTCAATCGGCGACATAAGGATGGCGCATCATGATGGTGTGGTCCCTATCGGGACTGGTGGAGATCATGTCGATGGGCACGCCGGTGACTTGTTCGATACGCTCCAGATAACGGCGGGCGCTCTCGGGTAGTTTGGCATACTCCGTAACCCCCACGGTGGATTCAGCCCAGCCCGGCAGCGACTCATAGATCGGGGTGCAGCGTGCAATGTCGTCAGCCCCCATGGGGAGCAGATCGATGCGCTCCCCATCAAGCTCGTAACCTGTGCAAAGAAGCAACTCTTCCAAGCCATCCAGTACGTCGAGCTTGGTAATGCACAAACCCGACAGACCGTTCACTTGTGCGCTGCGCTTGAGCAACGCAGCATCAAACCATCCACACCTGCGGCTACGCCCGGTGGTGACACCTTTTTCAGCACCAACGGTACTCATGTGATAGCCAGGCGTACCTGGAACTTCCCAGTCCAACTCCGTCGGGAATGGACCGCCGCCAACGCGCGTGCAGTACGCCTTGGTAATGCCAAGAATGTAGTGCAACATCCCCGGCCCGACTCCAGACCCTGCCGCAGCGTTTCCAGCCACGCAGTTACTGGACGTCACGTACGGGTAAGTACCGTGGTCCACATCCAATAGCGTACCCTGGGCGCCTTCAAAAAGAAGATTGGCGCCTGCACGATGAGCGTCATTCAGCTCACGGGACACATCGGCCATCATGGGTTTGAGCAACTCAGCATGCCGCATCGCCTCAGCATATACAGCGTCAAACTGGACCTCGCCATTCTCGAGATACGGTTGGAGCATCGCACCAAAGGCAAACGAACCGGAACGCAGGTAGGTGGTAAGAACGTGGTTGTGCAATTCGAGCAGTTCACGCAACTTCGCCGCGAAGCGTTCCGGGTACTTCAAATCCTGCACCCGCAGCGCGCGCCGAGCAATCTTGTCTTCGTACGCGGGGCCAATGCCTCGCCCCGTCGTGCCGATCTTCTCTGCCCCCCCTTCTTCCCTGGCCGCCTCTCGGGCCACATCCAACGCCGCATGGAAAGGAAGAATAAGCGGACATGCCTCGCTAATACGCAGACGCGAACGCACCTCAACACCGGCCTTCTCAAGACCTTCAATTTCTTCAAACAGCTTGGCCGCCGACAGCACCACTCCGTTGCCGATGTAGCACTTCACCCCTGGGCGCATAATTCCGCTGGGAATCAGATGCAAAGCGGTTTTCACTCCGTTGATCACCAGCGTGTGGCCAGCATTGTGGCCTCCTTGGAAGCGCACCACGCCTTGCGCACTCTCTGTCAACCAGTCAACAAGCTTGCCTTTGCCCTCATCACCCCACTGGGTTCCTACCACTACTACGTTGCGACCTTTGGTTGCTTTCATCTCAAACCCAATTCAATTTTCAATTGCTGAAACAGCCTGCACGACCCAGCGGCCCGCAATCTGCACTAGTTCTCGGTCGCAGTGGAATTCATCCACTTCGCTCTCATGCCCCGGCAAAACACACACAACGGTCTCGCCGGCTTGGCGAAGCTGGGCAATCGCCGCATTCACATCGCCGGAAACACCCCAAGGCGCACGAATAGCTGCCTTCAGGGCCCGTGGAGGAGCGGCACCAACCACCTGCTTGACATCCAAACTGAAGCCCGCTGCAGGGCGGTTGCGCCCAAACACCGCACCCACCTCGTCGTAACGCCCGCCTCGCACCAGCGCATCACTCGCGCCCAAGGAATAAATCGCAAAGCGCGCCCCGCTGTAGTAGGCATAACCACGCAAGTCTGCCAAGTCAAAGGTCACCTTGGCGCCCTCAAGATGGGCTGCGATCCACTTCAAACTTGAGAGCACGCTGTGTAGATCGGGGAAGCTCCGGAAGGCATTTTTAGCCTCATCCAGCACTGACGCATCTCCATACAGCTGCAGCAGCGCCTGCAGGCCCTCACGCGACTCCCTGGGGAATTCACGAGATAGCGATGCCAACTCGCCAGCATCCTTAGCGGCCAAGGCGGCATGAATAGCATTGAGCATCGGAGCGCTCAGCGTCAACCCCGCAAGAAGCCCCCGCACGATACGCACATCCGCGAGATCTATCGTGAGATCGCCAACGTTTGCAATGCGCAAGCACTCTTGTGCCAGCAGCAACGCTTCCAGGTCCGCCTCGAGGCCGGCGTGCCCATAAATCTCGGCGCCGAACTGAAGGGGCTCACGCGTAGCATGAGGACGATCCGGCCGGGTGTGCAGCACGGGGCCACAATAGCAAAGGCGGGTCACACCCTTGCGATTGAGCAGATGCGCATCAATCCGGGCTACTTGGGGAGTTGTGTCCGCCCGCAGCCCCATGGATCGTCCCGACAACTGGTCTACCAACTTGAAGGTCTGCAGATCGAGGGCTTCCCCGGTACCTGTCAGCAGAGACTCCAGGTGCTCGAGCAACGGAGGCATGACCAACTCGTAGCCATAACAACGGGCTGTATCTAGCAGCCCGCGACGCAATTCTTCGATGTGCCGCGCTTCGGACGGCAAGACATCGGCAATGTGATCCGGCAGGACCCAAGCAGACATGGAGAAAAGGGAAGGCTGTTAAAACCGCGATTCTACCGGGAGCGCGGAATCCCTAGACAATCCACGCGCGGCTGAGTTGTTGCTGGAGCTATGAAGGCAGAAGGTCAAAAAGGCACCTGACAGGGCGAAGAATGCACCAGTCAAGCAGGGGTTCGCACGACCAACCTGCGGGTCAATGCAGATGGCCCGCTAAAGACTAAGAAAGCCCACCCATCCTTTGCCGCGACGTTCCGAGCTGCCGCCAACTAGGCGGCGTGACACTCTGCGATGCTGTTGCAGGCGGCGCAGAGAATTACTTGCGGGGCTGAGCAGGAGCAGTTGAACCATTCCCCCGAAAGGTCTTGAAAAACTCGGAGGATGAGGGGTCCAATACCATGACATCACTCTTCTTGTTGAAGCTCGCCTTATAGGCCTCCAAGCTCCGGTAGAACTGCGCAAACTGAGGATCGCGACCGAATGCTTCTGCATAGATGCGCGCGGCTTCCGCATCACCTTCACCCTTGACCTTCTGCGCGTCACGGTATGCGTTGGCGATGGCAATCTCCCGCTGCCGATCAGCATCAGCGCGAATCTTCTCCCCTTCTGCCGCACCGGTCGAACGAAGTTCGTTGGCCACCCGCTTGCGCTCTGCCTCCATGCGCCGATACACCGACTCGGTAATGGCCTCTACATAGTCCACACGCGTGATGCGCACATCCACCACATCGACTCCCCACGGTTTGGCACCCCGAACCGCTTCAAGAACCTCGCGCTTCACATCCGCCATCAGCGCCTCGCGCTTCAGCGACAACAGCTCCTTGACAGTCCGCTTGTTAATTTCCTCCTGGAACGCATTGCGCACCACACGGTTAAGCTGCATTGCCCCAGCGCTTTCATCCAGCCCGACGTTGCGGATGTACTCTGTCGGCTCGGAGATTCGCCAACGCACGTACCAGTCAATGACAACACGCTGCTTCTCCGCCGTCAGCATAGGCTCTGTGTCACTGCTATCCAGCGTCAAGAGGCGTTTGTCGATGTACGAAACGTTCTGAAAAGGCGGCGGCAATTTAAAGTTCAACCCCGGTTCGGTAATCACTTCCTTGATCTGCCCCAAGGCATAAAGGACGCCAAATTGACGCTGGTCGACGACAAAGAGCATGGAGCTCAGAAGCGCCAGCACCACCAGAAGGGTCGACGCGATAAATCCAACTCTATTCACGGGAGCTCCTAGCGGGATTCGCGATCACGTGTGCGGTTGCTATCACGTGCTCGAGGGTCATTCGAAAAAGTTGAGGAGGGCGTTACAGGCACCGCCGGCGTTGCCGCTGAGCCGGTGGACGCTCCTTCCAGGGCAGTACCGCCAGCCGCAACACTTTGCATGATTTTGTCCAACGGCAAATACAGCAAATTCGAGCCTTGGCGCGATTCGACCAATACTTTGGTCACATTTCCGTAAATCTGCTGCATTGCTTCCAAATACATCCGATCCCGCGTGACCTGGGGAGATTTTTGGTACTCGGCAAGAATTGCGGAGAAGCGCTGCGCATCCCCCTGCGCCTGGGCCACGATACGTGCTTTGTAGGCGGCCGCTTCTTCATTCAGACGGGAGGCCGAGCCCACGGCACGGGGAATGACATCATTGGCGTACGCTTGAGCCTCATTCTTGGCCCGCTCCCGCTCTTGGCCGGCCTTGAGCACGTCGTCGAAAGACGCTTGCACTTGCTCCGGAGGTCGCACCCCGCCTTGCTGAAGGTTGATGCCCACAACCTCAACGCCCACCTTGTAGCGATCAAGAATCGCTTGCATCAGCGTGCGAACTCGCGGCGCGATTTGATCTCGCTCTTCTGCCAGCGCGGTATCCATGCGCATTTTCCCCACCACCTCTCGCACGGCGGTCTCAGCCGCCTGAACTACGGCCTCCGAGGGATTTTTACTTTCAAAAAGCCAAGCACGCGCATCACTCAACCGATACTGAACTGCAAACTTGATCTCGACAATATTCTCATCTTCGGTAAGCATTGCAGACTCACGAAGGCCCGTGCTCTTGATAATGCTGTCGCGCCCCACGTCCGCAGAACGGATTTGGGTCACAAAAACCAGTTCATGTCGTTCAATGGGGTATGGCAACCGCCAGTTGAAACCAGCACCTACGGTACTCTTGTATTTGCCGAACTGAGTGATGACTGCCTGCTGACCTTCCTGGACAATGAAAAACCCAGTCCCCATCCAAATAACAAAGATGATGCCGGCAATCAGGCCAATCCCCACACCTGCATTTTTCATATCGGGCTGAAAACCGCCGCCAGGGCCACCATTGCCAGGACCTCGACCGCCACCGTTCTTTGGTCCAAACAAGCCTCCGAGCTTCCTGTTAAGGTCGCGCCACAGTTCATCCAGATCCGGTGGCTGCCCATTGCCGGGTCGTTGGTCGCCCCCGCGCTGACCCGACTGCGGAAGAGACGGGCGCTCTTCCGGTCGCCCCCCTTCTTCGGACTTGCCGTCTTCGCCACGTCCCCAACGGGGATCATTCAGATTGAACATGCCCCGAATACGTTGGGGCAGCGTAGCCCAGCGTAGGCTGCGATTCTGGAAATTCATGCGCAAAGTCTCTAGTTCTCTGGAGGGCGTTGGTAAGGCTGGCATTGTGCCGAATCAGGTTGCCGCGCCTGGCAATTCAATGGAACCCTCAGGGGTCTTGCATTCTTGAGCTTGAGCGGCCATTACCCTGGCCGAGAGGACTCGGCGAAGGGAATCCAAGCCCTCTCCGGAGCGGGCGCTCACAAAAAGGCGAGGCAATGGTTGACCATTCATTTCATACTGATCTTCCAATTGCAAAGGGCGCTGCTCAGCCTCCAAGGCATCGAGCTTGTTGAACACCAGTATCTGAGGTATATCCGCAGCTCCGATTTCCTGCAGCACCCTCTGGACCTGAGCCATCTGCTCTGGAAATCCGGGATTGGAAGCGTCAATGACGTGAAGCAGCAAGTCGGCATCCACAGCCTCTTGCAGCGTTGCCTCGAAAGCATCCACCAACCCATGAGGCAGATCCCGAATAAAGCCCACAGTATCGGATAAGGATACAGACCGACCTGCGTCCCCCAGATAGAGCTGGCGAGTGGTGGTGTCCAGCGTAGCGAACAACTGATCAGCGGCATAAGCCCGGGCTTTCACCAAGGCATTAAACAGCGTGGATTTTCCCGCATTGGTGTAACCCACCAATGAAATGTTGAACGTGTCGCCCCGCTCGCGCTGCCTTCTCTGAGTAAACCGCTGCCGCTTGACCTTCACCAAGCGTTCGCGTGTGCGTTTGACCGCGTCACTGATCATCCGACGGTCCAGTTCGATCTGTTTCTCACCTGGCCCACCGCGCGCGCCAATCCCACCAGTCTGGCGCTCCAGGTGCGACCAGCGGCGTACAAGGCGTGTGCTCAGATACTGGAGCCTGGCGAGCTCCACCTGCAGCTTCCCCTCGTGGCTGCGAGCACGCTGGGCAAAAATTTCCAAAATGAGGAGCGTGCGATCATTGACGGGGAGTTCCAGATGGCGCTCCAAGTTCCGCTGCTGCGCAGGGCTCAATGACTGATCAAACAGGACCTCAACCGCCCCATGCATCTGCGCCATCGTGCGGATTTCATCCGCTTTTCCACTGCCGACGAACAGCGCAGCATCGGGCGCCTTGCGTTTACAGGTCAAGCGAGCGACAGGATTCATGCCTGCGGTTTGGGCGAGCAATCCCAGCTCTTCCAGATCCCCGTCAAAATTAGGAAGTCCGAAATCCACTCCGACCAGCAGCACCCTGGTGCCTTCTACCGACGAGGATGTCATCTAGTGCGAGACCACTTACTCACCCAGGCCAAAGTCGCAGGGTAACGGGGAATACTCCAGAAACAACAACTCAAGCGTTGTTGCTCTCGGCATCAGGGGCGTCGGAAGTGGAAAAATTAACCGCGCGACCTGGGACAATGGTGGAGATCGCGTGTTTATAGACCATCTGTGTCACCGTGTTTCGCAACAGCACCACGTACTGATCGAACGACTCAATCTGCCCCTGCAGCTTGATGCCGTTCACTAGGTAGATGGAAACAGGAACATGCTCCCGGCGCAAGGCGTTGAGGAAGGGGTCTTGCAAAAGCTGGCCTTTATTGCTCACGATATTCTCCGTGTTCAGAAATGTTGTTGTAAACCGGCACCTTACCACAGCAGCGAGGCACCCCTCACAACATGGCACATGGCCCTGCCAGGCCAGAGCCCTTTGGGTCAGTCGTCACCCTTTTCCACGAAGGGGTTGTGCGAGGTTTTCATTTCGATCCGTAAAGGTGTGCCCACCAGATCAAACTCCTTTCGGAAGCGCCCCTCCAAAAACCGCTTGTAAGCATCCGTCACGTGCTCCAACGAGTTCCCATGGATCACGATGACCGGCGGGTTCATTCCTCCCTGGTGCGCGTATCGCATCTTGGGGCGAAACATGCCGGCGCGTTTGGGGCTCTGGAACTGCACTGCCTCCAGCAACAGACGGGTCAATACGGGCGTGGACATCTTGCAGGTTGCCGCTTTGTGCGCCTGCACAATGGACGCCCACAGGGGCCCGAGGCCCTGGCGGTTCTTGGCCGAAATGAAATGCAGCGAAGCGAACTTCAAAAACGCGAGCCGAGTTTCGATGGAGCGTTCCAGCAATTGGCGTTGATAGTCATCCACCGCATCCCACTTGTTGACCGCAACGACAACCGCACGGCCGCTTTCCAGGATGTAACCAGCGATATGCGCATCCTGGTCCGTCACACCCTGGGTCGCGTCGAGCAACAAAAGCACCACATTGGCCGATTCGATGGCTTGCAACGTCTTGACCACGGAGAATTTCTCGATGGCCTCAAAAACCTTGCCTTTTCGCCGCAATCCGGCCGTGTCGACCAGTTCAAAGCGCTGACCGTTGCGCTCAAAGGGCACCGAAATGGCATCCCGGGTGGTACCGGGCATGTCAAACGCCACCAGCCGCTCCTCACCCAGCCACGTGTTGATCAACGTTGACTTGCCGACATTCGGTCGCCCGGCCACAGCCAGCTTGATGAGGCCTTTATCAGAGCCCGCATCGGCTTCGTCCGGCTCGGGCAGCTGCAACGGGTCCAGGGCAATGCCAACCAGGCTCCGGATGCCTTGACCGTGCGCGGCCGATATCGGATGGATCTCGCCGAGTCCCAGTTCGTAGAACTCTGCAAGTTGCACTCCCTCCAACATCCCTTCCGCTTTGTTGGCCACCAGCACGCAAGGCTTGCCCAAGCGACGCAGATAGTTTGCGATGTCATGATCCTGCGCTGAGACCCCCGCTCGAGCATCCACCACGAAAATGACGACGTCCGCCTCGGCCACAGCCTGTTGCGTCTGCTTGGCCATCTCTTTGTAAATGCCGCTCGACGCATCAGGCTCGAATCCGCCAGTATCGATGACGATGTATTCGTACCTGCCCTGCTTGCCATTACCGTAATGCCGGTCACGCGTGAGCCCCGCAAAATCGGCAACGATGGCATCGCGCGACTTGGTCAGGCGGTTGAAGAGCGTGGATTTGCCGACATTCGGGCGCCCCACGAGGGCGATAACTGGCTTCATTCAATCAAATCCATCAATCTGGTCGGTACCCGTAGATGCCGCCGTTGCGGGTTACCACTACCAATGTGTCGGCCGCCACGACAGGCGCGGCAGCGATACCGGAGCCATCCGTAGTGATACGGTTGAGCGGGGAGCCATCTGCGCGGGACAGCAGGTGGACCAAGCCGGTGTCATCTCCCACCACGACGGAACGCCCCAGCAACAAGGGTGCCGTGAGCTTGCGATGCTTGAGCCTGTCCGTTGCCCACAGCCGCGTACCGTCCTTGCGATTCCACGCGATCACGGTGCCATTGCTTTCGGCGCCGAACACCGCATCGCCGTCGCCGTGCACCCCTTCAGCCCCACTGGCGGGCTGTGACCACGTGACCGCGCCTCTTGCGGCGTTGACACAACCCACGGCGGCTTGAAACGCACGCGCGCAGACGGAATCTCCGACCCGGCTGGTACGCCCCACCAGTTCGACAAGGCGCTCCACATCATTGGTTCCACGCGAACTCGCCAAAGGAGCCTCCCAGCGAACGCTTCCATTGTCCGGATTCAGCCCAACGACACGACCTGAGAAACCAACAACCAGGGTATCGCCCACCGCCAAAAGCACACCGGCCTGACGCAACACCAGCGGCTCTCCCGTGCGCTGCTGACTCCAGATTTTCCGACCCGTCGCAGCGTCATACGCAGCTATGGAACGATCTGCCGAGAGAACAAACACACGCCCTCCAGCCACCAGGGGCGGCGTGAAGACCTGAGCTGCCAGCGTTTGACGCCACCGCTCTCGTCCAGCTTCCAATACGATCAACGCATTGCTGCGGGCCACCACGGCCGCTGTTTTTCCGTCACTGCCCACGCCTGCCGACAGCGGCTCCGAGAGAGCTGTGCGCCACAGGTCGCCTCCTGTTCGCGCATCGATAGCCGCCACAACACCATCGGCAGAAGCGAGCGTCACCATATTGCCGGCTGTGTGAACCTCCAGCGGAAAACCTCCAGTGCCGCCCACGCGCGCCGTCCAAGCCTGCCGAACTCCGAGCACCGGGACATTCGCCCCCAGATCCGCAGGTACAGGCTTGGCGCTCCCTCCACTCCACAGCGAACACCCCGCCAGGACACTCGCGAGCAAAATGCAAGAGACGCGTTGCAGTACCACAGCCAGAGGCCGCTTGTTGATTGCAGGAGTGGCGACCATGGCTACTTCACCCCACCCTGAGAGCCCGCCGCAACCGTCACCGCCCCCTCGGGCGACACGCCCAATGCACCCAGCTTCACTTGCACCAAGCGGCGGTACTCGACATTTTCTTCCCACGATTTGTACGCTTTCGCGTATTCAGCGATCGCCTGGGTGCGGTTGTCCTGCAGCAGATAGATATCCCCGCGGCGATCTGCAAACGCACCCTCAAACTCAACCGGAACCGCGCCCGACAGCTGCTGAAGTGCATCGGGGTAGCTCTTTTCGTCCATCAACACGCTGGCCAAACGCAACCGAGCGAGGGCCTTGAGTCCCTCGTCGCTGGATTGGGTCGCTACCCACCCCAGCGCGTCTTTCGCACCACCCAGATTACCTGCATCTACAAGGGTCTTTGCCAGTGCCAGTCCGGCCTGGCTGGCCTGGGTGGTATTGGCATACTTGGCCTTGATGTCTGCAAACGCTTGCTCCATCCGCGGTTGATCCCCTGAGCGGGCTGCAACCTCAATCGCTTCGTAAAGAGCGGCTGCCTGATTAGCTTGACGGTTTTGCCAGTACTGGTAGCCGTTCCAGGCAAGAAGCGACCCAGCTATGGCGATCAACAGGACACTGATGAGGTTTCCCCAGGTATTCCAAAAATGCTTGAGCTGGTCAAGCTGCTCTTGTTCTTCAAGATCTAAATGATTTGCCATGGATGTGTTCTGTTTAGCACTTGGATTGTAGGGTGGCCGCCCATTCGGGTAGCTTGTCCAGTGGCCTTTCGGCTTGTGCGCCGACACCGTCCCGGAGCGACTTGACGACCACCGTCCCGCGAGACAGCTCGTCCTGGCCAAATATCAGCGCGTGCTGTGCGCCGCTCGCGTCCGCTTTCTTGAACTGCGACTTCATGCTTCCCATGCCTTCGCCGTTGGCCGGAGCTGCATGCATCTGCACGTCGACGCCAAGCAGCCGCAAACGTTCGATCGTCGCCATTGCCAAGGGCAGCACATCCACCGACGGCACCACCGCATACACATCTGCCGCCATAGCAGGCACTGCGCTGCCTTGCTCTTTGAGCAGTTCAAGCACCCGTTCCACGCCCAGAGCCCATCCCACAGCAGGTGCCGCTTTACCGCCGATCTGCTCGATCAGGTAGTCATAGCGCCCGCCCCCACAAATGGTGCCTTGCGATCCCAACTGATCCGTCACGAACTCAAACACGGTCAAGTTGTAGTAATCCATTCCCCGCACAAGGCGTGGATTGACAGTCCACTCGACAGCGTTGGCAGCCAAGATGGACTTCAAGGCTTCAAAATGCGCCAACGATTGCTCGCCGAGAAAATCAATCAACCGGGGGGCAGCTTCCACCATGGCTTGCATGGCGGGATTCTTGGTATCCAGAATTCGCAACGGATTGCTGTGCAACCGTCGACGCGCCTCTTCGTCCATCACATCAACATGCTGCTCAAGGTACGAAATGAGCGCAGCGCGATGCGCCTTCCGCTCATCGGGCTGGCCCAGGCTGTTGAGCTCCAGTCGCACGTTTTTGAGACCCAGCTCACGCCACAACGCTTGGGCCAGCAAAATCAGCTCCGCGTCGACTTCAGGACCCGCAAATCCCAGCGCCTCAGCACCGATCTGATGGAACTGCCGATATCGGCCCCGCTGCGGCCGCTCGTGGCGAAACATGGGCCCCATGTAGTACAGGCGTTTGCCCCCGTCATACAACATGGAATGTTCGACAACCGCCCGTACTACCCCTGCCGTGGCTTCCGGACGCAAGGTGAGATGCTCGCCATTGAGGCGGTCCTCGAAGGAATACATTTCCTTCTCGACGATGTCAGTCACCTCCCCCAACCCTCGCACAAAAAGCGGCGTGTGCTCGACGATGGGCGTGCGGATATTGCGGTAGGCATACCGCGCCATGAGATCGCGAACCTTGGCTTCCAACCACTCCCAGCGCGCAGACTCGGGGGGGAGAATGTCATTCATCCCTTTCACGGCCATCAGCTTTTCTGCTTTGGTGGGAGAGACGCTTTTTGGAGTGCTCACAACTGTTCTTTTCTTATCTGGTATTTTTTGAAATCGTACGCATGGCAGCACAACAGGCCTAAACCTGCGACACGAGCCCGCCAAAGCGCTTGTCGATGTATTGCTCGACGATTTGATGAAACTCGGCAGCGATGTTGTCGCCGCGCAGAGTCATGGCCTTTTCACCATCGATAAAGACGGGCGCCGCAGGCGCCTCGCCTGTACCCGGCAGGCTGATGCCAATGTCCGCATGCTTGCTTTCGCCGGGGCCATTGACAATGCAGCCCATCACCGCAACGCGCAGGTTTTCGACGCCTGGGTAGCGAACACGCCACACGGGCATCTGGGCACGCAGAAAATCATCGATCTGCTTGGCCAGGTCCTGGAAGGTTGTACTGGTGGTGCGTCCACAGCCCGGGCAAGCGGTGACACTGGGAACAAACACTCGCAGGCCCAGCGCCTGAAGTATTTCGGACGCCACCACCACCTCCTGGGTACGCGCCTCGCCGGGCTGGGGGGTCAAAGACACGCGGATCGTGTCGCCAATTCCTTCCTGAAGCAAAACGGACAACGCCGCGGCCGACGCCACCGTCCCCTTGGTCCCCATGCCGGCCTCGGTGAGGCCCAGGTGCAATGCATAGTCGCAACGACGCGCGAGCTCCCGGTACACGGAGATCAGGTCCTGCACACCACTGACCTTGCACGAAAGGATGATCTGATTGCCGTCCAGACCCATTTCCTCCGCCCGGCGCGCCGACTCGATGGCAGACGTGATCAATGCCTCGTACATGACCTGGCGCGCCTCCCAGGGATTGCTGCGGCGGCTGTTGGCATCCATCAAACTTGCCAGCAGATCCTGGTCAAGACTGCCCCAGTTGACGCCAATGCGAACGGCCTTGTTCCAGCGAATGGCTGCTTCGATCATCTGGCCGAACTGGCGATCCCGCTTATCACCCTTGCCGACGTTCCCGGGATTGATGCGGTACTTGGAAAGTGCCTGCGCGCAATCCGGGAACTCCGTGAGAAGGCGGTGCCCGTTGTAATGGAAGTCTCCCACCAACGGAACGCTTTCTCCCATGCGGTCGAGTTGTTCACGGATGTAGGGCACAGCAGCTGCCGCTTCCGGGGTATTGACGGTGATACGGACGAACTCCGACCCCGCCTGTGCCAACTCCTTGACTTGTATCGCCGTGCCAATGGCATCTACCGTGTCGGTGTTGGTCATGGACTGCACACGCACCGGCGCATCTCCACCCACCGTCACCACACGGGAGCCCCACACGACCCTGGCCTGGCGCGACCGGCGGGGCAGCGGAGATGCCACAGCGATCGGCTCCATATCACACGGTACCTTGTCCACTATTTCACCTCGAAGCGAGCTACGTTTTCACGCGACACCGCGGTCAAATCAAACGCCTTGCCGCGAACCAGAACTTCCGTAACGTCTGCCCGCCCGACCACGACGGCGAGGGGGGCCGGGGCGGAAATGGAAACCACTTCGCCTGTCGCCAAGCTCCGCTGTAGCGCCAATGCTCCCGTCGCGTCCCGCACTTGCACCCACGATTCACCGCGCGCGCGCAGGACCAAGACCCCGCCAGAAGCCGGTGCCGCACTCGCGGCGTCGATCGGGGCGGATGCAACACTGTTGGCCAGAGGCACCGACGCCTCCCGCGCAGCCTCTACACGGCCTTCCGTGGAGGGCTGTGAGGCTGGCGTGGCCGCCCCCGACTGCGCAAGCCGAGGCTCCGAAGCATCGGAAGCGGCAGCACCGGCCATCGGCTCGACTGCGCTGGCCGTGGGCGCGGCAGGCGTCACGCCGCGCGAACCCGTTGCATCATCTTGTTGCCGGGGCAGAAACACCAGCACCAGCGCGCCGGCCAGCAAGGCCAGGACCAGCAGGCTCACAGATCGAGGCGTTGACCGGGTCGAAAAAGACGAAGATGAAGACGCAGAGGAGGACGATTTGCTATGGGAGCCTTTCACCGGAGCGTTCAGCCCGCCGCCGTCTGTCGACAAGCGCGGACTCTTGCTTTGCGGCAACAACGATAGCACCGGAGCCGGATCCATCTTGAGGGTCCTGCACATGCTCGAAGCCAGCGCACGCACGAAGACTGTATCCGGCAAGGCCTGGTAGTTGTCCGCTTCCAGGGCTTCCAACTTGCTCACCGGCACTTTCAACGCCACCGCCAGCGCGGCGATATGGATGCCGGCGGCTTGCCGCGCTTCTCTCAACAGCGCGCCCGCGGTCACGCCCCCCTCTTCCAAGACCTCACTCATTGAATGCCCCGCGCTCGTATGCCCCGAGTTCCCGGGAATCTGGGAACCGCTTTCGCAACTGGTCCGCCAATTGCCTCATCGCCACCGTATCTCCCAATGCGCGCTCAACCTTGATCCCCAGCCACAGCGACTCAGAGTTTGCAAACTGGCTGTTGTTGAGACGCCGGATATAGAACTGCGACTTGCTCAGCTCATTGCGCCGGAAAAAAAGCGAAGCCAAGTGATATCCCACGATGGGATTGGATGCATCCAGTTCATAGGCCTTGAGCAGGGACTGCTCGGCTTCTGCAAATTGTCCTGCTTCCGATTGGCAGAGCCCTCGGGCCATCAGCGTCTTGCTACGAGCGGTGTATGCCGGGTTTCCAAGCGCCCGCGCGAACTGCTGATCCGCTTCGGCGAACTTGCGCTGCTGGCAAAGTAGCCAGCCATAGTTGTGCAGAATATTCGAGTCGCCGCCGCGCAAAGCGAGCGCTCGACGAAAACTCTCGTCTGCCTGCGCAAAATCACCCAACCGCAGATAGATCAGGCCTCGCAGGTTGAATGCGTCTGGATAAGTAGCGTCCGCAGCCAGCGCCTGCTTGACCTCATCCAGGGCTACAGCAGTCTGGCCGTTTTCGAAATAGTTGGAAGCCAGTTCCAGGCGGATACGAGCCCGGCGGCGCGTCTCAGGCTCGTCCGACGGCGTGACGAGCCCCGCATTGGCATCTGCGGCTGGAGCGCTTGCGGTCGTCGCGCAGCCCTGCAGCACCGCTATCAAGGCAGTCGCACCGCACACCATGAGGGGCCAACGGCGCCAGCGCCGCCCACGTCCAACCATTCCCACCATGTAAAGCCTCCTTGAAATCCATCGGGTGCCTGCGATCAAGTCACCGGCTTGAGCGCGATTGTCCGCTGCTTTGCCATCCGCTCAGCTGCGCGCGTCCGATCCTTGACATCACCAGCGAGTTGACCGCAGGCAGCGTCAATATCGTCCCCACGGGTCTTGCGCACTGTGGTGACGATACCTGCATCACTCAAGGCTTTCGCAAAAGCCAACACTTGATGTTGGGGCGAACGCAGCAGTCCGGATGCCGGAAACGGATTGAAGGGGATGAGGTTGAACTTGCAGCGTATGCCAGTCCCTCCAGCTCCCCGGACCAACTGGATCAGTTGCTGAGCATGCTCCATCTGGTCGTTGACGCCATCGAGCATGCAGTATTCGAACGTGATGAAATCGCGTGGCGCATGCACCAGGTAGCGATTGCAAGCTGCCAGCAGTTCTTCGATAGGGTATTTTCGATTGAGCGGCACCAAATTGTCGCGCAGCGCGTCATTCGGCGCGTGGAGCGACACCGCAAGGGCCACCGGGCAATCTTCGGCGAGGCGATCCATCATGGGGACAACCCCCGAGGTCGATACGGTCACCCGTCGACGCGAAAGACCGTAGCCATGGTCATCCAGCATGACGCGCAGGGCCGGTACAAGCGCCGAGTAGTTCTGCAGGGGCTCGCCCATACCCATCATGACCACGTTCGAAATCACGCGATCCTCAGACTGGAGCCGCTTTCGCAGGGAGTGCTCGGCAAACCACAGTTGGGCAATGATTTCACCCGTGGTCAGGTTCCTGCTGAACCCCTGGTGACCCGTAGAGCAAAAACGGCATCCTACGGCGCAGCCCGCCTGCGACGAGATGCAGAGCGTTCCGCGGTCGTCCTCGGGGATGAACACCGACTCCACCGCGTTGCCATCGCCCACATCGAACAGCCACTTGACCGTACCGTCAGCGGACACGTGCTCGGAAATGACAGGCAGTACCTGCACACGAGCGCAGCCCTTGAGTTTGTCGCGCAGTGTCTTGGCCAGATCGCTCATGGCGTCAAAATCACTGGCTCCCCGCTGGTGGATCCAACGGAAAAGCTGGGTTGCGCGAAACCGTTTCTCCCCGAGGTCCTGACAGAAAGCTGCCAGGCCATCGAGGTCAAATTCCAGCAAATTGGTGGTCGTCACTGCGCCCTCCATTGAGCGGGCCGAGCGCAGTCATCCCCATGGCACAGCACTCCCACCACGGCGGGAACAGGCATGGGGACGTCCATCTCAGCGCGAGTAGATATTCAGGCCGGGAAAGAAGAATGCCACTTCAGCCTGGGCGGTTTCTGCAGCGTCGGAGCCATGCACGGCATTGGCGTCGATGCTGTCTGCGAAGTCGGCGCGGATGGTGCCAGCTTCGGCCTTCTTGGGGTCCGTGGCACCCATGAGTTCACGGTTCTTCAGAATGGCGTTTTCGCCCTCCAGAGCCTGGATCATCACAGGGCCGGAAATCATGAAATCCACCAGATCCTTGAAGAAAGGACGCTCTTTGTGAACAGCATAGAACTGCTCAGCTTCCAGACGGGAAAGATGGGCCATGCGTGCAGCCACGATCTTGAGGCCAGCCGCTTCAAAGCGTGCGTAGATCTGACCAATCACATTCTTGGCGACTGCGTCGGGCTTGATGATGGAGAGGGTGCGTTCGATTGCCATGTTGGTTTCCTGAATGGATGTTGCTGAGATTCGTTTGTCCACGGGACAAAGCCCGCGATTCTAACCGGGGCCCGTGCCAAAAGAGCCCTTACCGCCCGCCGCCCCCGCGTCGTGGGCCACCACCGCCCGGACGGCGCTTGTCCTGCCGATGACGCGAAAGGCTGTCCATGCCGATGTATCCCACGGACGTTTTCATCGGGTCCGGCTGCGCAGCACCGCGCTGGCGGTCCCCTGCGCCGGCATTGTTGCTGCGGGCCGCACCCGTCCCCCCACCGCGACGCGGGTTTTGATTGCGGCCGCCTGCAGATGGCCCGGCCCCTGGCGCTGCCTCGCGGCGCCCCCCGTTGCGCTTGCCACCATTGCGCCTAGCCCCGGTCCTGCCTTCCGGCCGAGCCCCGTCAGCAACGTCAGGCCGCCCTGCTCCCGCCGCTTGAATCAGGGCCCGGATATCGCTTTCGTCCAGTTCCAGCCACGCCCCGCGCTTGAGCCCGCGCGGCAACATCATGGCGCCGTAGCGGATGCGGATCAGCCGGCTCACGGCATGGCCCACCGACTCAAACATGCGACGCACTTCACGGTTGCGCCCTTCGGAAATGGTGACGCGGTACCAGCAGTTGGAGCCTTCACCCCCTCCGTCTTCGATGGAGCCGAAAGACGCCATTCCGTCGTCCAGGCGCACGCCGTCCAGGAGCTTCTGCTTTTCTTCGTTGCTCAGAGCGCCCAGCACGCGCACGGCGTACTCGCGCTCCAATCCGAAACGGGGGTGCATCAGCTTGTTGGCCAGTTCGCCCGAACTGGTGAACAGCAGCAGCCCTTCCGTGTTCAGGTCCAAACGCCCGACCGACTGCCACTTGCCTTGCGTGAGCCGTGGCAGTTTGCGGAACACCGTGGGACGGTTTTGGGGATCGTCGTGAGTCACGACTTCACCCACAGGCTTGTGATACGCGATCACGCGCGCAGGCGGCGGATCGATCCTGTAGCGGATGGGCTTGCCGTTGACCTTGACTTGGTCGCCAAACTGGATGCGCTGGCCGATGTGGGCAGGCTCGTTGTTGACGGAGATGCGGCCCTCCAGGATCAGTTGCTCCATCTCCAGGCGAGACCCGAGCCCCGCCTGGGCCAGCACCTTGTGGAGCTTGGGCGTTTCCAGTTGCGGGAGCAAAACACGCTTGGCGGGCACCGACTCTGCCGAGGCATCGTCTTCGTCAAAACGGCCCGATACCACGTCTTCGAACTGATACCCCTCCACCGGAGCCGCCGATGCTTTGGATTGAGCGCGCCGGCCACGGTCTGCACGCGCCTGCGCCCCCCCCTGCCTGTTCTTCGCATCCCCTTCGCGCTTGCGCTCGGAGCGATGCTGGAGGTCTTCCACATCCGAAGCGGTGGCTCCCGGTGCGACCACGGCAGCGTCGGCCATGTCGGTCGCCGAAGCCTCGACAGATTCGCCCTGCACAGCTGTATTTCGCATTGCATCCACCACTGGCTCAGGCGCCTGGGCCGGGTCTGCCACTACAGGACTTCCCTGGGTTTCACTCGCGGCAGCGGGCTCCGCTTTTTTCTTGCGGGGAGCACGTTTGGCTGCCGGTTTGGATGGCGCCGCCATGGCCACAGCGGGGGCGGCGTCCGGCAGATCAGCTGAAGGCTCGGAGATCGAATCGTTCATCACATGGTTTCCTGGATACCACCCGGGGTATCGTCATCGTCGTCACGGAGATCGGTCTCCGCGTCCTGAAAAAAATCGTCCACGGTCAGCGGTATGGCGTGGTCGGCCTTAGGCGCAGCCACCTCCATCTCATTCGCCGCAGGCGGCTGCACATCCGCGGCAGGCTCGGGATCGGGCCCAGGCTCGGCACCGGCATCCAACTCGCCCTGCGCAGCGGCGGCCATGGCTTCCAGCACGTTGGCGTTGCCGGTGGGGTCGTCCAGCACCGGCAACTGGTCCAGCGATTGGAGTCCCATGTCGTCGAGGAACTGCCGGGTGGTCGCAAACAGGGCCGGACGGCCCACCGTTTCGCGGTGCCCGATCACCTCTACCCACCCCCGGTCCTCCAACTGCTTGATGATCAGGCTGTTGACCGTCACACCCCGGATATCCTCGATATCGCCCCGTGTCACCGGCTGGCGGTACGCAATGATGGCCAGCGTTTCCATGGTGGCACGCGAGTAGCGCGACGGCTTCTCCGGATGCAGCCGGTCCAGGTACTCACGCATTTCGGGGCGGCTCTGGAAGCGCCAGCCGCTGGCAACCTGCACCAGTTCGACTCCCCTCTGTGACCATTCCAGCTGCAGGTCATGGAGCAACGCCTTGAGCGTGTCCGACCCCAGCTCGTCATTGAAAAGCACCCGGAGCTCACGCACAGGGATAGGCTGCTGCGCGCAAATCAACGCAGTTTCGAGGACCCGTTTGGCATCCACCGTATTCATGGTTCAGCGATTCCTGGAAAAGTGCCGCGCGTCGCAACGATGGCACATCAACAGCAGGGGGCTATCAAGGGGTGCGCTCTGCAGGAGCGCTGACGCGACGCGAGAGCCCGGAGGAATGGTTCCGTCTTCGGGCGGGGCCAAGTGGGCCGTCAGGGCGCATTGTAGCCCAGCCCCCAGAAAAACAGTGCCTGGCGCATGTCTTCGGGCACGGGGGCATGGAACTCCAGCGGCGCCCCGGTCACGGGGTGTACAAAGGCCAGACGGTACGCGTGCAGCGCCTGCCGGTGCAGCCCTCCCAGCGGGGCACCCCCATAGAGGGTGTCGCTCACCAGGGGATGCTTGAGAGAAGCCATGTGAACACGGATTTGGTGTGTACGCCCGGTGTGCAGAGTGCACTGCACCCAGCAGCCTTCGGCATTTCCAGCCAGCCACCGGACGTCCGTTCGCGCCGCCTTGCCAACGTGCGTCGCCAGATCCACCACCGCCATGCGCAGGCGGTTGCGAGAATCCCGGCCGATGGGGGCTTGTATCGTCTGGTTCTGCGGGCCTGTCCAGGCGCCATGGGCCAGTGCGAGATACTGGCGCTGCACCTTGCGCGCGGCAATCAGCGCCACCAACGCATCCATGGTGGAGCGATCGCGGGCCACCACCATCAACCCGCTGGTGTCCTTGTCGAGCCGGTGCACGATGCCAGCCCGGGGCACGGCGGCGGCTTTTTCGTCACGGCCCAGCAGGCCATTGAGCAGCGTGCCGCTCCAGTTGCCGGGCGCCGGGTGCACCACCAGACCCGCGGGCTTGTTCACCACCAGAAGGTGCGCATCTTCATAGACCACGTCAATGGCCATGGCCTCTGGACGGAAGGCCTGGCTTTGCAACGTAGGCCGCATCTCCAGCACCAGCTGGTCACCCGCCCTCACGCGGGTTGCGGCTTTCACCACGGGCTTGCCATTCAGGCTTGCAAGCCCCTGCGCCAGCAATTGCTGGAGGTAGCTGCGGGAGAACTCGGGAACCAGGTCGGCCAGTGCCCGGTCGAGCCGGAAGTCATGCTGCCCAGCACCGACCCGCATGGAGCGGACCTCGCTCCCGGCCTCCTCAGCGAGCCCCTCGGCTTCCTCGCTCAGCAGTTCGTCCGGCAGTCCCGCTGATTCTTGTCCGCAGCCGTCGGGGCTTTCAGCAGGCGATGCAGCCGCCATGCGCGTCAACGGGCAGGCAGGTAGCGAGAAGGATCAACAGGCTTACCCTGCCGGCGGATTTCAAAGTGCAGCTTGACGCGATCCGCATCGGTGTTGCCCATCTCCGCGATTTTCTGGCCCTTGCGCACCGACTGGTCTTCCTTGACGAGCAAGGTCTGGTTGTGGGCGTAGGCGGTCAGGAAGGTGTTGTTGTGCTTGAGGATGACAAGGTTGCCATATCCGCGCAGGCCGGCCCCGGCATACACCACACGGCCATCAGCCGCGGCCACCACCGGATCGCCCGCCTTGCCGGCAATGTCATAGCCCTTGTTGCGCGCCTCGTCAAAGCCGGCAATCAAAGAGCCCGGAGCCGGCCAGATGAACGCCATGTCGTCCTCGCCAGAAGCGGCGGGCGAAGCAGGTGTCGTAGGCGCCACCGCAACCACCGCGCCCGAGGCAGGGGATGATGCGGCGGGCTTGGCCGAGCTCGCTGGCGCAGCCGGCGTGCTGGCGGGTGCAGCGGGTGTGACTGTCGAAGATGCCACGGGGCGGGTGACCACGCCGGTGTCGGACGCCACCGCCTGCGATGCAGGAGCGGGAGGGGCCACCCGGAGGACCTGGCCCACCTCGATCAAATTAGGGTTCTCCAGGTTGTTCCAGCGTGCAACGTCTTTCCAGCTCTGGCCCGACTCGAGACCGATGCGGATCAGCGTGTCGCCAGGCTTCACGGTGTAGTACCCTGGCTTGCCCGCATTTTCAGCACCGGGCAGGGGCTTGAGCGGGGCGCCTACCACCACACCCGGTTGAGTGGAAGGCGCGGGCGCGGATGCGGAGGAGGAGGTGCCTCGATCTTCCACTGGAGCCTTGCTCAGCCGGGTGCCACAGCCGGTGAGCGCCAAACCCGCCAGTGCCACGGTAAACCCAACCACAAGACCACGCGATACGAACATAAGCAATTCCCTTTAGGCAATCCCCGATTTTAGGGGGACAAAATGCACGGGCTCCAGCACGCATTGTTTCAATCCGTGCGGGGTTTTGTCGATGACAAGCAACATCTGCTGCCCTCCAGTGAGGGCCATCGGCGCCACCAGCCGCCCCCCAACGGCCAACTGCTCACACCAGGCCTGCGGCACCGCATCGCCGCCCGCCGCGGCAATGATGGCCGCGTAGGGAGCGCCCTTCGCATACCCCAGCATCCCGTCGCCCAGCAGCAGGTGGACATTGGCCAGGCGGAACGGCCGCAGGTTGTGGCGAGCCTTGTCGTGCAGGCCGCGCAGGCGCTCCAAGGTGTAGACCTCACGCGCCAGATGGCTCAGCACGGCCGCCTGGTAGCCGCAGCCCGTTCCGATTTCCAGTAACCGCCCCAATCCGCCGCTGCGCGCACTCTCCGCACCCAGCAGCAACTCGCACATGCGGGCCACCACGTTGGGCTTGGAGATCGTCTGGCCCAGACCGATAGGTAAGCTGGTGTCCTCGTATGCCTGATTGACCAGCGCACTGTCCACGAAACGATGGCGCTCCACCGCGCCCATGGCCTGGAGCACAGGTGCCGAAGTGATGCCGCCTGCCGCCAGCTTTTGCACCATGCGGGCGCGCACTGCCGCTGAGTCGAGCCCCACGCCGGACGGCGCCGCTGCCACTGGCGCGCGGGCCGCGGATGCGAGGGGCGCCGGGCGGGGAGGTGCAGTGCCTGCCCCCGGCAGCCTAGCCGGGAATCCGGGGCGCCGCTGCATCACGCCGCGGGGGCGCGTTCTGCCCCCTGTTCCATGCGCGACGCGGTCTGAGCCCAGTACCCCAGGTTCTCGTGATCGGTCAGGTCCACCTTCAAGGGCGTGATCGACACATGACCTTGCGCCGTGGCATGGAAATCGGTGCCCTCCGCGTCATCCTTGGCGGCTCCAGCGCCGCCGATCCAGTACATGGCCTCGCCCCGGGGGCTTTCCTGCACGATGACCCGCTCTGCCGCATGGCGACGCCCCAGCCGGCACAGCCGCACAGGCTTGAGCACATCCAGCGGCAGGTTGGGGATGTTCACGTTCAGAAGCCAGGGTGTTTCGTTCACCAGCTGCTGCGCGCGCATCTGGCCCACCATCTCCCGCGCCTTGGCGGCGGCGGCCTCGATCTCGCCCCAGCCCTTGTCGACCTGCGAGAACGCGATGGCCGGAATGCCGAAAAGATAGCCTTCCATTGCCGCCCCGACCGTACCTGAGTAGATGGTGTCGTCGCCCATGTTGGCGCCGTTGTTGATGCCCGAAACCACCAGATCCGGCCGGTAGCCCAGCAGGCCGGTCAGCGCGATATGCACGCAGTCGGCCGGAGTGCCGTTCACGTAGCGGAATCCGTTGTGCGCCGTGTGCACGTACAGCGGCGAATGCAAGGTCAGTGCGTTCGACTTGGCGCTGTTGTTGTGCTCAGGCGCGACCACTTCCACCTCCACCCCTTCGAGGGTCTTGAGCGCGTCGTGCAGCGCCACGATGCCCGGGGCCTGGTAGCCATCGTCGTTGGAAATCAGAATTTTCATGGGTTGCAGCAGGGGTTGCAACGGATTGTAGGTGGGAGGTCCGGCGGACAGGCGAGCCCTTGTCACCCGTCGCTCGTGGGACATCGGGCGGCCGGAAGCGCCCCCTATCATGCGTTTCCGATACCGACAGGAGACTTTTCCATGCACGCTTGGCTTTGCACCAACCCCACTGGCGTCGACGCCCTGAGCTGGACCGAACTGCCCACGCCCACGCCCAAAGCGGGCGAGGTGCTCATCGAGATCAAGGCGGCCAGCCTGAACTTTCCGGATCTGCTGATCGTGCAGAACAAGTATCAGATGAAGCCGCCCCTGCCCTTCGTGCCCGGCTCGGAATACGCAGGGGTCGTGGCCGCCGTGGGCGACGGCGTCACACACCTCCAGGTCGGCCAGAACGTGGCCTGCCTTTCGGGCACCGGGGGCTTTGGCACCCACACCCTTGCGCCTGCGGCGCTGTGCATGCCGCTGCCCGATGGCTTTTCGCACGTGGATGCTGCCGCCTTCATCATGATCTACGCCACGTCCTACCACGCGCTGGTGGACCGGGCTCAGCTCAAGGCAGGCGAAACCGTGCTGGTGCTGGGTGCCGCTGGCGGGGTGGGAACGGCCGCGATCCAGATTGCCAAGGCCATGGGGGCGCGCGTGATCGCAGCCGCCTCCAGCGACGAGAAGTGCGCGCTGTGCACCTCCATCGGCGCGGACGCGACCATCAACTACAGCCGGGACAACCTGCGCGACGCGATCAAGGCGCTCACCGACGGCAAGGGTCCCGATGTGATCTACGACCCCGTGGGCGGCGACTTTGCCGAACCGGCCTTCCGCTCCATCGCCTGGCGCGGCCGCTACCTGGTGGTGGGCTTTGCCTCCGGCCCCATTCCCTCGCTGCCGCTGAACCTGGCGCTGCTCAAGGGCGCCTCCATCGTCGGCGTGTTCTGGGGCGACTTCGCAAAGCGCGAGCCCAAGGCCAACGCCGCCATGATGGGCGAGCTGGCGCAGTGGTACGCCCAGGGCAAGATCAAACCCGTGATCGACCGCACCATGCCCATGGCCGAGCTGCCCGCTGCCTACGCCCACATGGGCTCGCGCGGCGTAATGGGCAAGCTGGTGATGGTGAACTGACGGGCCGCCGTCCCTGCTGCGGCGCCTCTGCAAAGGGGCAGAGAGCGCGCTGATGCTGTGTCACACTCGCTGTTCCCGCTCCATTGACACTGCACTGTTGTCCGCACATGGCCGACCGACCACCTTCCGAGATCGCGCGCGAGACGCTCAAGCAACTGGCAGCCCGGCGGCTGCCCCCTACGCCGGACAATTACCTGGCGCTCTACGACGAAATCGCGGGCACGCGCAGCCCACAGCCTTTTCCCGAAGGCCCTTTGCACCAGATCCTGCGCGTCCTGCCGGGGCAGACACCCGCGCAGAAGCGGCTCCTGGGCCAGTTTGAACGTGCCGTCAATCACAAGGACTGGACCTCGGTCCAGAGTGTGATGGTCGGCTACGCCAACCTGGGGCTGAGCCCGGCGGCTGCAGCCGCGCCGGTGGAAACCGCCGATGCCGCCGCAGGCGTCGGCGCCGCCCCTGGCATCCTGCCGGACGAGTTCGCCCAGATGCTGGCCCGCTTGATCGACAACACCCTGCCCGCCCTGGGCGAGGACGATGCCCGCGTGATCGAGATGGCGCAAAAGCTCATCGCCTTCCTAAAGGAGCCCGCGCCGCCCATCTCCACGGTCCAGCTCATGCTGGGCAACTTTGCCTACCGGGTGTCTTTCGCCACCGAGGACCAGGCCGCCATCCGCGCGAGCCTGCTGGACCTGCTGCGCATGGTGTTCGAGAACATCGCCGTGCTCAGCGTGGAAGACCGCTGGCTGCACGGCCAGGCCGAGGCGCTGATGGCCGCCTCCACCCCCCCGCTCACCCTGCGTCGGCTGGACGATGTGCAGCGCCGGCTCAAAGACGTGATCTTCAAGCAGACCGAGGCCAAGGCGCGCACTGTGGAAGCGCAGGAACAAATGAAGGAGATGCTTGCAACCTTCATCGAGCGGCTGGCCAAGATCACCGCCTCCAGCACCACCTACCAGGGCACCATGGCGCGTTGCGCCGACCTGATCGGCAAGGCCAACACCCTCGAAGAGATCGCCCCGGTGCTCCACGAGGTGATGAGCGCCACCCGCGCGATGGCGCTGGACAGCCGCGTGGCCCACGACGAGCTCCACGACCTGCGCGAACGAACCGAGGCCAAGCACGCCGAGGTGGTCAAGCTGCAAGAAGAACTCGACCGGGCCAGCGCCCAGGCGCGGCACGACCCCCTCACCGGCTCGCTCAACCGCAAGGGCCTGGACGAGGCCATGGAGCGCGAAATCGCCCGCGCTCGCCGCCTGGGCTCGCCCCTGTGCCTGGCGCTGCTGGACGTGGACAACTTCAAGACCATCAACGACCGCCTGGGCCACGCGGCTGGCGACGCAGCCTTGGTCCACCTGGCCCAGGTCACCCGCGAGGTCATGCGGCCGCAGGACCTGCTGGCACGCTACGGCGGCGAGGAATTCGTGCTGGTGCTGCCCGACACCGCGGTGGACAGCGGCGTGGCCGCCATGACGCGGCTCCAGCGCGAACTGACCACCCGCTTTTTCCTTCAGGGCAGCGAGAAGGTGCTCATCACCTTCAGCGCGGGCGTCGCCCAGTTGCACGACAGCGAGGACAGCCTGGACGCCATCCGCCGCGCCGACCAGGCGATGTACCTGGCCAAGCGCTCGGGGAAGAACCGGGTGATGGCGGCATAGGACGGTGGAGCCCCCCCTGAGTCGCCTTCGGCGCCTTCCCCCCTTTCCTTCGGCAGGGGACGCCACCAGCGCACGCAAGCGAAGCGCCGCATCCGCAGCTTGGCAGCCCTTGCGCGGTGGCCGCTGTTCTGGGCCGCGCCTGTTTTCAACGCAGCGCTTCTTTTGAGAATCTGGCGATGACTCTGCACTGGGAACGACGCAGCTTTTTGCGCCACGCGGCCTTCGCCGCTGCCCCAGCCACCCTGGCCCGCTGGGCGTGGAGCCATCCTCCCGCGCTGCAAGCCAATCCCTTCGCGCTGGGCGTCGCCAGCGGCGACCCCGGACCGGACGGTGTGGTGCTGTGGACGCGGCTGGTGCTGGCCCATCCGGCCCAGATGCAGGCCGCCCACACCGTGCGGTGGGAGGTGGCGCACGATGCCCGGTTTGCGCAGATCGTGCAAAAGGGCGAGGCCACGGCCGTGCCGGCACTAGGCCACAGCGTGCACGTGGAGTTGCGCAACCTGCAGCCCGCGCGCTGGTACCACTACCGCTTCATGCTGGGCGATGCCGTCAGCACCGTTGGGCGCACGCGCACGGCCCCGGAGCCCGGCGACCTGCCCGCCGCGCTGCGCATCGCCTTTGCCTCGTGCCAGCGCTGGGAGCACGGCCACTACGCCGCCTGGCGGCATCTGGTGGCCGACCAGCCGGACCTGGTGCTGTTCCTGGGCGACTACATCTACGAATACGCCACGCCCAAAACCACCACCGACCTGGCGCGCACCCACAGCCTGCGCCACGCCACGACACTGGCGGACTTTCGGGACCGCTACGCCCTGCACAAGAGCGACCCCGCCCTGCAAGCCGCGCATGCCGCCTGCCCCTGGGCCGTGACCTGGGACGACCACGAGGTACAAAACGACTACGCCGCTGGCGCAGGACAAGCCCGGGGCGAGGACGCACAGAGCTTTTTGACGCTGCGCAGCGCCGCCTGGCAGGCCTTCTACGAGAACATGCCCCTTCGCGCCGCGAGCCTGAACCGCACGCTGCCCGACACTCGCTGGGATGCGCTGCAGGTCTACCGCCGCCTGCGCTGGGGGCGCCTGGCGCACATTCATCTGCTGGACAGCCGCCAGTACCGCAGCTGGCAGGCCTGCCGCGCCCCCCAGTCCGCCAGCGCGGGCAGCGTGCGCGCAGCCGACTGCGCCGACCTGGCGAGCCCCGCCCGAACCCTGCTGGGCACTGCACAAGAGCAGTGGCTGGACACCGGGCTGGCCACCGACGCCCAGAGCGAGAACCCCACTCGCTGGAGCGTACTGGCCCAGCAGACCCTGTTTTCGCCGCGCCACTACCCGTCTGGCGTCACGCCAACCGACAGCTGGGACGGCTACCCGGCCGCCCGCAGCCGCCTGCTGAAGGCCGTGGCGGGACATGCGCCGCGCAACACCGTGCTGCTGGGTGGCGACATCCACCAAAACTACGTCTGCCGTGTCCACGCCGATCCCCTTCGGCCCGACTCGCCCGTGGTGGCCAGCGAGTTCTGCGGCACCTCGATCAGTTCGCGCTCGGGCACTACGCAAGACAAGGTGGACGCCATCGCCCGGCACAACCCGCACGTCCTGCTGGCCCGGTGCGACCGGCGCGGCTATGGCCTGGCGGACGTCACGCCCTCGCTGTGGACCACCACCCTGCGCGTGGTGGACGATCCGCTGCGCGCGGACAGCGGCGCGAGCACGCTCGCACAGTTTGTGATGGAAGACAGGCGGCCTGGACCCCAGCCCGCGTGACAGCGCGCCGGCGTGGAGGCCTGGCGATCTGCTACATCATTGATAGCTGCTCGCGCCGGATGGATAAGCGCCACAGGCCAAAAAACATCGAGATCCCTCTCCTCCAGGTTCCTAGCCCCTACCCTTGCGGGCCGGGCCAGACAACACCGAGGCCGAATGCCGCGCCGCCGTCAAGCCCCCACTCCGAAGCCTGTAGCGCGATGTAACGCCGCAGTGCCGCCATGGCTGGTCCCGCTTACCATGGTCGCTTCTTCGCTTCTTGCCATCCAGGAGTCGTTCATGCCCCAAACCACCACGTCCGCCCGGCCCTCTGCCCGCGTCATCACGTTCAGCCTGAGTTTGCTGGCCTCGGCCGTGTTGCTGGCAGGCTGCGCCAGCCAGCCTTCGCAGTTCGCCTACACCGTGCCGGCCCAGCCCGAAGGCTCGTCGGGCTACACCGAGAAACCCGGCTGGGCCACCGAGAAGTTCGCCGTGGCCGCCGCCAACCCGTTGGCGACGGATGCGGGCTATCAAATCCTCAAGGCCGGAGGCTCGGCCATCGACGCCGCCATTGCCGTGCAGATGGTGCTGACCTTGGTCGAGCCGCAGTCGAGCGGCATCGGCGGCGGTGCCTTCCTGCTGCACAGCACGGGCAAGACCGTGGAGGCCTATGACGGCCGCGAGACCGCCCCCGCCGCCGCAGACGAAAAACTCTTCCTGGGTGCCGACGGCAAACCCGTGCCGTTCTACGACGGCGTGGTGGGCGGCCGTTCGGTGGGCGTGCCCGGCACCGTGCGCATGCTGGAGATGGCGCACAAGCAGCACGGCAAGCTGCCCTGGGCCACGCTGTTCCAGCCCGCCATCACGCTGGCGGAGGGTGGCTTCAAGGTAAGCGCACGGCTCAACACCCTGGTCAAGGCCGACCAGCACCTCAAGAAGGACCCGGTGGCTGCCGCCTATTTCTACAAGGCCGACGGCGACGCGCGCGATGTGGGTGTGAACCTGCGCAACCCTGAGCTGGCCGCCGTGCTGCGCAAGATCGCCGCCGAAGGCAGCAAGGCCTTGCACGAAGGCGAGATCGCGCAGGCCATTGTCGACAAGGTGCAAAAGCACCCCACCAACCCCGGCAAGCTCAGCCTGGCCGACCTGGCTGGCTACCAGCCCAAGAAGCGCGAAGCCCTGTGCCACGACTACCAGGTGCAAGCCAAGGACTTCCGCGTGTGCGGCTTCCCGCCGCCCAGTTCGGGCGCCATCGCCGTCGGGCAGATTTTGGGCATCCTCAAGAACACCGACGCCGCCGCCAAGCCGCTGCAGGAAGGCCTGCAAGGACAGGCGCCGAGCGCCGACTGGCTGCACCTGTACACCGAAGCGGCCCGCCTGGCCTTTGCCGACCGCGCGCAGTACGTGGCCGACCCCGACTTCGTACAGCCCCCAGCCGGCAGCTGGAGCAGCCTGCTTGCCCCCGCTTATCTGGCCGAGCGCGCCAAGCTCATCGGCGCGCAGAGCATGAAGATCGCGCAACCGGGCAACCCCGGCGCGGTCAAGACCGGCTACGCCCCCATGCCCGACCAGCCCGAATACGGCACCAGCCATATCAGCATCGTGGATGCTTTCGGCAACGCGCTGGCCATGACTACCACCATCGAAGACCAGTTCGGTGCGCGGCAGATGGTCAAGGGCTTCCTGCTGAACAACGAACTCACCGACTTCAGCTTTGCCCCCACTGACGCGCAGGGCCAGCCCATTGCCAACCGCGTACAGCCCGGCAAGCGCCCGCGTTCATCCATGGCCCCCACCCTGGTGTTTGACAAGGCCACCGGCGAGCTCTTGATGAGTGGCGGCAGCCCGGGCGGCGCGGCCATCATCCACTACACGGCCAAGACGCTCTACGGCGTACTCAACTGGGGGCTGACGCCGCAACAGGCCATCAACCTGCCCAACTTCGGTTCCATGAACGGACCCACCCTGCTGGAAGAGAAACGCTTCCCGCCCGCCACGGTGGAAGCCCTGCGCGCCCGCGGTGCCGAGGTGCGCGAGATGAACATGACCAGCGGGCTGCAGGCCATCACGCGCGGCAATGCGCACGGCAAGAAGCTGTGGATGGGTGGAGCAGACCCGCGGCGCGAAGGCGTGGTGATGGGGGATTGAGGCGCCTGCAGCGCGCCACCGCCTGCCCCACCCTGGCAGTGACAGCGGCAGCCGGTGGCCTGCCCCTGAGGACCGGTGGCTATGCCATGCGGTCACCCACCTCCGCCACGGGCAGCCAGCGGATGGTGAGGATGCAAGACCTTTGCAAGCAGAAGGCCCGGTGATGGATGTTGGCTCCCCACGCCGCATAGTCCCCCGGCCGACGCAGCACTTGCGAGCGGGTTTCGTGCGCAGCGAACTCCTGGGAAGGCGCGAAGTCGAGCTGGAACTCCCCGGGCTCGCCCACAAGGATGGAGATGGTTCGACCTTCGCTCAGAGGCTTGAGCTCTCCGTTGGGATGGCCGGGTTCGTGCACAAACCATTTGACGCACAAACCGGTGGCAGGGAGACCTGCTGGCATGAAACGCAGGTTGGAGGAGGACTTCGCCCAGTCGCTGTAGCCAACAATCCACCCCGTCCCATCCGTGTTCAGATCGTTGGTGTTGCCAAATTCGATGTGCATTGGCAGATGTTAAGGGGTGCGCAGCGCCAGCACGTTGCGGGCCTGCCATGCTTGCGCCCATGCCAGCGCGAAGAAAAACCGGCTTCGTCCGCCCTGAGCAAGCGCAAGCAGCTATCAAGACGAAAGCAGCACTAACCCACCCTTGCCAGCACCCTGGGTAACGCGGCCACCAGCATCGCCACGCCCGACAGCGTCAGCATCCCCAGCACGATCTGCCGGAACCGCGCCTCGCTGATGCCGTGGTAGAGCCTTGTGCCCAGCAGCGTGGGCACCAGCATCGCTGGCACCACGATGGCGAGCAGGGGCAATGCATCGCGCGTGACCAGGCCCGTGGCGAGGTAGGTGGCAAAGGTCACCAGAAGCATTGCCAGGTTGAAGTTCTGGATGATGGCGCGCTGCACGTCCTTGTCCATGGCGCGCAGCGTGCACCACAGCGTGGGGAGCACGCCGGTGAAGCCGCCCAGGCCACCCATCACGCCGCCGGCCAAACCGACCACCGCGTCTGCCACGCGGCCGCCTCGGGTGATGCGGGGCAACTGCCTCGCGAACAGCATGGCCGGGCACCACAGGACCAGCAGCGTTCCCAGCACGATCTTGAACGCATCCATGTCCAGTCGCGGCAGCACGGCCACGCCGATGGGGATGCCCGCCAGGCCACCCAGCAAAAAGGGCAGCAGGCGCACCCGATCGAAACCCCGGCGCACGGTGGCAGCGGCCAGCAACTGGCCTGCGAGGGCACCGCACACGGTCAGCACGGCCGCCAGGCGGGGCTCCAGGGCCCAGGCCCAAAACGACATGGCGACCATGCCAAAGCCAAAGCCCGACAGACCCTGCACAAAACCCGCCGCGACAGCCCCCAGGGCAACTACCCAAACCACTGAATCCATCGTTTGCCTCACTCCACCGGTTTTGTACACATGGCCACCAGGGCTGCGCTTGCGCGGTCGCCGCGCATCCCAGCTTTCTTGCCAGAATTGTGAAACCATCCCATAAGCAAAATATCACCAATTACGATCGGTCCATATTGGTTATCTAATATCCATCGCTTCCAGTGACCTCACCCATCCGCCCTGCCCCCGAGATCGTTCAGGCCCGCCTTGCGTCGCGGCTGAAGATGCGCCACCTGGTGCTGCTGCAGCAGATCGAGGCGCACGGCACGCTCACCCGCGTAGCCCACCACATGGCCACCAGCCAGCCCGCCGTCACGCAGGCGCTGGCTGAACTGGAATGGCTGTTCGGCGCGCCGCTGTTCGAGCGCTCTTCGCGCGGCATGGAGCCCACAGCGCTTGGCACCATAGCGCTCAGGCGGGCGCGCACCATGCTGCAGGACCTGGGCCATTGGGCCCGTGACCTGGAGGCCGCGAGCGCAGGCCGTGCCGCCCATCTGCAAGTAGGGGTGATCCCCTTCGTGCCGGGCCGCCTGCTGGCTGCCGCCATCGGTCAGACCCGTCCGCGCGGCCTGCGCGCCACGGTGGGCATCCACGAAGGCACCAGCGACCACCTGCTGCAGCGACTGCGTGCACACGAACTGGACTGCGTGGTCGGCCGCACCTCCGCCGTGCTTGACATGGATGGGCTGGTGCACGAGGTGCTCTACCACCAGGAGCCCCGTCTCATCGCCCACCGCCGGCTGTCGGCGCGGCTGGCGCGCAAGCCGCTGGCCTGGGCGGAACTCGCGGACCTGGACTGGGTGCTGGGCGCGCGCCAGACGCCCATGCGCGAGCAGATCACCGACTTCTTTCTGCGCGCTGGCGTGGCGCCGCCGCAGCCTTATGTGGAGAGCCTTTCGTCCAAGGTGATCGGCGAGCTCGTGGCGGCCAGCGAACGCGCGGTCTCCATCGTGCCAGCCGACATCGCGCAGGAACTCGTGCGCATTGCGGGCGTGGCGATCGTGCCCCACCGCTTCGGATGGACGCTACCGCCCATCACCCTGTTCCGGCGCGCGGCCGGAGCGCAGTACGACGAGGTGGCGCTTTTCGCCCAAGCCCTGCGCGAAGCGGCCGCCAGCTTCGCGGCGGAACATGCCTGACTGGCATTAAGCACGGGCATGCAGAAGGAGCGCAACTGGCCGTCGTGCCGCGAACGCGTGGCTGGCGCGCAGGGCTGAAACACCAACAGCAGCCACGGCAGCAAAGGCAGCCAGCCGACCGCGCAGGCCCTCAGCGCGCAGGGCGCAGCTTGACGCCGGGGAAATCCACCGGAACGGCCAGCGCCACATTCACATAGTTGGTGAACAGGTTCAGCGCCACATGGGCCACGATCTCGACGATGTGCTCATCGCTCAACCCCTGGTCGCGCAGCGCCTGCACATCGGCGGCATCGACCTGGCCGCGCTGGTTGACGAGCTGCAGTGCAAAGCGCAGCACGGCGGCGGTGCGCGGGTCGGCAGATTCGCCCGACTGCGCCGCGGCCAGCGCCTCACCGCTCACGCCCGCCTTACGGCCCAGCGCGGTGTGGGCGGCCAGGCAGTAATCGCAGGCATTGCGGTTGGCCACGGCCACGGCGATCTGCTCGCCCAGGGCCGCGCCCACCACGCCGCCGCCCAGCGCGCCAAAGGCAGCCCACATGCTTTGCAGCGCGGCGGGCGAGTTGGCCACAGCGCGAAACATGTTGGGCGTGGCGCCAAAAGCGCCGTGGATCTGGTCCAGCAGAGCACGTGCCGGGCCGCTGGCGGCGGTGCGGTCTACCAAAGAAACGCGGGCGGTGGAGGAATGGTCGGACATGGTGATTTCCTTGCAGGTGGTGAAACGTTAGGGATCCGGCACCGGGTGGGGCGCCGGGTACTGCTGATGCACAGCACCCCTGCAGTGTCTTGCGCCAAGGCGTACCATTGGGCACGAAAAATCCATCATTCATACCAATTCATCCAAATCCCATGCCCACAGACCACCCACAGCCCTCACCAAGCCCCGCGCCGCTGGATCGCCTGTCGCCGCTGCTGGAGCGGTTTCGGGTGCGGGCGCACCTGTTCCACAACGGGCCGCTGTGTGGCGTGACGCACTTTGCAGCGGCGCCGGGCCGAGGCTTTTTGCATGTGCTGCGCCGGGGCGAGATGGTGGTCACACACCAGCCCCAGGCGGGCCCGCCCGAGAGGCTGGAGGTGTGCAAGCCCAGCCTGCTGTTCTATGCCCGGCCGCTGGAGCACTTCTTCCACAACGCGCCCACCGAGGGCTCGGACTTCACCTGCGCCGCGCTGGACTTTGACGGCGGCGCCAGCCACCCACTGGCCCGCGCCTT
>Ga0307408_100000514_pt1 | contig 33392 bp, 31 predicted proteins | sample 322Cmetagenome_FD_202116 | JGI IMG/M metagenome (GOLD analysis project Ga0307408, IMG submission 202116) | Maize rhizosphere microbial communities from greenhouse at UC Davis, California, United States - 322HYB-C-3 | ecosystem: Host-associated > Plants > Roots > Rhizosphere > Soil | place...
CTTCGGATTTCTTTGATCAATGGTACGGGACAGAATGGGATTTCAACGGAACTACCCATGAACCCAGAAAAGGAAAGATTGCCTGTGGGTATTTCATCACCACCGTTCTCGAAGATGCAGGTTTCAAAATCCCAAGAACAAAATGGGCACAGCAGGCTTCTGAATATTACATCACTCGTATGACATCGGATGTGAAGCGTTTCAGCAATCAAAGTGTGGAAACCGTAAAAGCTTATTTAATTGGCCGACCGGACGGTTTGTATGTGGCAGGCCTCGACAATCACGTTGGTTTTGTTTACAAAAATGGCGACGAAGTCACATTTACGCATGCCAGTTACTACAATCCAAAAATTGGCGTTCAAACCGAACAGCTGGATGGCGACAATCCTTTTTCAAAATCAGGATATCGCGTAATCGGAAGAATTTTGGATACGGAAATGGTGAGGAAATGGATCCTTGATGAATCCTGGAGTGAGTAAGGGCGAATTGCAATTCGCCCTTACATTCACCCCAACGTTTATATTTCTGAAAGCGTTTCCGTATCTTTGATACCTCTAATTTTTAGCGATGAAATTCTTACTTGCACTTTTACTTGTAATCCCTCTAATTCTAAGCACTTCCTGCGGTGAAGAAAAGAAAAAAGACCCTGCGCCGAAAAAGGAAAAACTGGTCGACATCAAGGATGGTGTTTATACGGAATACTATCCGGGAAGAAAGGCTGTAAAATTCCAGGGAAAAATTACAAAAAGCAATCAACGCGACGGCCGCTGGTTCTTCTATTCAGAGAACGGCACGGAAATGTCGACTACCGAATATACCAAAGGGATCAGAAACGGTTTGATCATGGTTCGCTATCCAAGCGGAAATGTACGTTATACAGGATTCTACACAAACGGAATGGAAAGTGGAAAATGGCGTTTCTACCTTGAAGACGGAACGCTTGATTTTGAAAAAGACTACGACGAAGCCAAGAGCACGAAATAGATTTCTCGATCACTTCCGTATAAATACAAAATAAATGTCTTTAATTCCTCCGCATATTGTTGATGAGATCATTCAGACCGCTCGTATAGAGGAGGTTATCGGGGAATTTGTATCTTTAAAAAGAGCCGGTTCTAACCTGAAAGGTGTTTCTCCATTTGTTGACGAGAAAACACCTTCTTTCATGGTTTCTCCCGCAAAACAAATTTATAAATGCTTCTCTTCGGGTAAAGGTGGAAACGTGGTTTCTTTCCTGATGGAAAAAGAACATTACTCCTATCCTGAGGCTTTACGCTGGCTGGCGAGCAAGTACGGAATTACGGTTCCGGAAGAACGTCAGCAAAGTGCGGAAGAATTAGCTGCCGTTTCCGAACGCGAAAGTTTGTACATCATCAATGAATTTGCGAAAGAGCATTTCATGGAAAGAATGCACAGTCACAACGAAGGTCAGGCAATAGGTCTGTCGTACTTCGAAGAACGAGGATTCAGAAAAGACATTATCCAAAAATTCCAGCTGGGTTACTGTTTAAATCAGGGCGACGATTTTACAAAAAGTGCACTGGCCAAAGGATACAAACAGGAATATTTAGAGAAGGTAGGATTGGTAAAAACCAAAGAAGAGCGCTCTTTCGACTTTTTCCGCGGACGTGTAATGTTCCCTATTCACTCGGTTTCAGGTCGAGTACTTGGTTTTGGAGGACGAACACTTCAGAACGACAAGAAGATCGCGAAGTACTTCAACTCGCCTGAAAGTATCATTTACAACAAAAGTGAAATCCTTTACGGCTTGTTCTTTGCGAAGGGCGATATGATCAAGTACGACAACTGTTTCCTTTGTGAAGGTTATACCGATGTAATCAGTATGCACCAGGCCGGAGTAACCAACGTTGTTGCCTCATCCGGAACTTCGCTTACGAAGGACCAGATCAAACTTGTAAAACGTTATACAAATAACATTACCATTCTTTATGACGGTGATGCTGCGGGAATCAAGGCTTCTTTCCGTGGGATTGACCTGATCCTTGAGGAAGGAATGAACGTAAAAGTGGTCCTTTTCCCGGATGGAGACGACCCGGATTCCTATTCAAAGAAAGTTTCGACAACGGAACTGATGGATTTCATTAAGGCGAATACGAAGGATTTCGTAAGCTTTAAAACCTCGCTTCTTCTTTCAGACGCGAATAATGATCCCATCCAAAAGGCAAGTTTGATCAAAGATATCGTTCAGTCTATTTCTTTGATTCCGGACCAGATTACACGTTCGGTTTATTCAAAGGAAATTGCCCGGCAGTTTGATATAGATGAAGCAGTTGTTCTTAGCGAACTGAACAATAAACGCAAAACCAGTCTAGCCAAAGAATACAACGAACCGCAGATCAAAACGAATAATGAACTGACGGATACGTTTATTCAACATCATGAACAGCCAAGTGAAGCAATTATTCAGCGGAAGCAGGAAAAATATTCCCATGAAGAATATGACCTGATCCGTATTTTGCTGAAATACCCCGGTTACGCTTTGGTGACAAAACATATTGACGACAACAATGTTACCGTTGATGTGGAAGTGACGGTTTGCGAATTGATTATTCATGAATTGCAGAAAGACGAATTATCGTTCAAATACCCGCTTTTCCAAAGGATCTTTGATCATGTTTCTCAAGGATTAATGGAAAAAACATTGTACAAAACGGAATACTGGATGAAGAGTCCTGACCAGGAAATTGTACAGTTTGTGGTTGAAATTGAAACGGACAATTACGAACTAAGTCCGAAATGGCTCACAAAATACAACGTTGAGACCAACCATGAAACCGATAAGTTGAAAAACATGGTGATGTCGAGTTTGTACTGTTTCAAGCAGCGGATCATCCAGGATAAAATAGACGAAATAAGAATTGAACTTCAAAATGTTGACACAAATGATGAGAAGTTGTTGGACCTATTGTCAGAACAGATAGTTTTGGACAGGGTTAAGCAAGAAATTGCACAACAATTGGGACGAATCATTTTACCGTAATGGATTTTCTGACAGTCAATCATTTTCAATTTGGTCCGTATTGGGTGAATAAGCTCAATATCATCATCATTGCTGTACTTATTTACCTTTCCATCCGCTTGCGGAGAATTGTTCAGCGTGTTTTAAAAAAATACCTGAGCGAAGCCAATATCCGTCTGGATGCAAAAAGAGAAACCTATCTGAAGATCTTCAGTCAGCTGGTTTACGTTCTTGCCGCTTCTCTTTCGTTCCTGAGTTTCCGTATCAACAACGGGCATAATCCGTCAGCCACTTTTGAGAATTTCCTTCAGTACAAATTCATCAAAACATCGAAGATCGATCTGAGTTTTGGAAATATTGTCCTCGCGGTAGGTATTTTCTTCGGGGCAAAAGTGGTTCTGAATATTGTTCAGCTTTATTTGCAACGTCGTTTCAAGAAAGAAGGAAAGCTCAGTAAAGGAAAGGAATTCGTTGCGCTTCAGGTAGCGAAGTACATTATTTATACGATTGCCATTATTATGTCGCTCGCGGCATTAGATGTTGAGCCGTCATTGTTCTTAGGTGGTTCCGCCGCCCTGCTTGTTGGTTTGGGACTCGGACTCCAGGATGTTTTCAAAGACATGTTCTCTGGTTTCGTTCTACTTTTTGAAGGAAGTATCCGTGTTGGAGATGTGATTGAAATGCACGACGGAAAATCCAGCGAATCCATTGTCGCGAAAGTCCTTAAGATCAATATCCGTACAACACAGATTGAAACCCGTGACGGAAATGTTCTTATCGTTCCTAACACCAAATTAACGCAGGAATACATTGAAAACTGGAGCCATGGCTCTACCCTTTCGCGTTTCCGGATTTACCTGACAGTACATTATGGTTGTGATACCGAATTGGTTAAAGAACTGCTTATTCAGTCCGCAAAATCACATCCGAAGGTGAAGAAAGAACAGCCTATCCAGGTTCGCGTCAACGATTTCGGGGAGAACGGCCTAAGTATGGAGCTCATTTTCTGGGCCGATCAAAACTGGGACATCAACGAATATAAAAGTGATATCCGTTTCGAGATTGATCGCTTATTCCGCCAAAATAATATTCACATTCCTTATCCGCAACGGGAAGTGATTGTCAGGAATTAATTACTCTCTCCCCTTTCCCTCCCTGTCTGCCGAACAGGCAGGCTCAAGGAGGGAGATTTACCTCTCGTTTACTATCAAACTTTTGACTTTTAACTTTTGACTTTTGATTTCTGGATTATCTTTGCGTCATGAAACCAGAAGTACAACAATTAATTGCTGCGATGAGCAAGCGCTTTACATCGCATCCGTGGCACGGAATCGAGATCGGGGAAAAACAACCGAACATTGTAAATGCGTTTATCGAAATCATCCCAAGTGATTCTATTAAATATGAAATAGACAAAGCATCAGGATATATTATGGTTGACAGGCCTCAGAAATTGTCGAACCACATGCCTTGCCTGTACGGATTTGTTCCTCAAACATACTGTGGAGACCAGATTGCTGCGTACTCTAATGAAAAAACAGGTCGTACGGACATTACAGGTGACGGTGATCCGTTGGATATTTGTGTTATTAGCGAGCGTTCATTCAACCACGGGAACATTTTGGCAGAAGCTAAGGTAATCGGTGGATTCCGTATGATCGACGGTGGAGAAGCTGATGATAAGATCATTGCTGTATTGAAAGGTGACCAGGCTTACGGCGACATAAATGATATTTCTGAAATGCCGAAAATGGTGATCGACAGAGTTCGTCACTTCTTCCTTACTTATAAAGATTTGGACGGAGGAGCAAAAAATGTGGAGATCACCCATGTTTATGGCAAAGAAGAAGCATTTGAAGTTATAAAGCGTTCAAGCGAAGACTATAAAGCGAAATTCGGAAACGCAAATGATGAGTTGGCGGAGGCTTTGACAAGTTTGTTCGCACTATAATAACCTCCCACAGACGTGCACAGAGGTACACAGAAGTTATTTCATCCGTGAACTTCCGTGTCCATCCGTGGGATAACAAAAAAAGGTATGAAAACATTAATCGTAACATTAAGCTTAGCGTTCGCTGGAACTGCAATGGCACAATTGGCTCCGCAGGCTAGTCCGGCAGCTAAAGTTGAACAACGCGTTGGTTTGACAGACCTGACGGTGAAATATTCCCGTCCGAGCAAGAAAGACCGTGTGATCTTCGGAGACCTTCTTCCTTACGGTGAAGTTTGGAGAACCGGTGCAAACGAGAATACAACATTTACTTGCAGTGATGTTCTGATCTTCGGAAAAGACACATTGAAGGCGGGAAGTTATTCACTTTACACTATTCCAAACAAGGATAAGTGGGAGTTGGTCTTTTACGCTACAACAACAAACTGGGGAACTCCTGAAACATGGGAAGAATCGAAAGTAGTTTTGAAGACTTCTTCTGCGGTTACCACAACTAAAATGGTAACGGAATCATTCACTATCAATATAACTGATTTGAAAAGTTCAGGTGCTTCCATCAACCTAATGTGGGACCAAACATCGGTTTCGTTCCCATTCACAGTTACTACCGATGCGAAAGTGATGGCGAACATTAACAAGGTAATGGCTGGTCCGAGCGCTAACGATTACTACGCATCTGCAAACTATTATTACACAGAAGGCAAAGATCTGAATAAAGCTGCTGAATGGTGTAAAAAAGCAATGGATGCGAATCCTGAAGCATTTTGGATTCAACTTTTGATGGCAAAGATCCAGGTGAAACAAGGTTTGAAAAAAGAAGCTGTAGCAACTGCACAAGGCGGTAAAGCTTTAGCTGAAAAAACGAAATACGACGATTACGTAAAAGAATTCGAAACGATCATTAAAGAAAATTCTAAGTAAGAATAGTTCGAACAACCGAATTGAAACGCTCTCTTGTAACCAGGAGGGCGTTTTTTTGTTTACTTAAGTGCAAAACGGACATTATCCTTTGAAAACAACTTTTTTAAGATTAAAACGTTTGATCAACATGAAAACAACCTTGAGCTTCATATTACTGTTTCTATCTGTGTCTTTTGCTCATAGTCAAATCACTTATAATTGTGATCCGAAAACGTGTGACCTGTTTTTCAATTTGGACCTCGATTCTTCGAAATCCGTTATCGAAAAACAAATCCTAAAAATCCCTGATTTCCACTTTATCACCACCGATAAATTTGACACGCTGTATCTGGGTTCCGGGAATTATTATTTGTCTCAGCGACCTACAATTCCCGGCATGCCTTGCTTTTATTCCGCGCTTACCTCGGAAGACCAGTTCAAACCTGATTCTTTGCAGATCTTTCTTGGCGGCGGCAACGGGATTGTAATGATGGATCACCAGGGAAATTACGATGCACAAAATTCAAAAAGCTATACTATTGAAACCGTAGAGATCCTACGTGATTTTACAGACATAAATTCGGCCGCAGCTGCTTACGAGAACCTTCGCAATACTTTAGGAGAATGGTATAATGTCGATCCTTTCATAAGTGATTGGGAAAGCGAGGGTAAACATTATTTGAGTTTCCCGATTTCCCTTACAGAGGAAGAAAAACGTATTTACCAGGAAAAAAGAATTCACCTCGATTTTTATCCACCGAGTGAAGCGAATAACATGTATACTGTCAGGCTGAGCTATGCGAAATCGATCTGGGACAGTAATAGTATCTAGGTCAGTAACCAAATTTAGTTACTTCCATATTTAGCTATTTCCAAAGTTCTCAAAAACACCAGGGAATTCTATCTTCATTCCGCTAAACAATTTTCATGTTAAACTACTTACGTCCTCTACTTCCCATTTCCATCTATCAAAACCACGATGTCAATTCTCCGGTCATCGGAACATTGGAACCTAAAATCATGGTGAAATTCAACCGTGAAAAACGCAGGAACGGTGTAAACTGGATGGAGATTTACCTGAAAGACGGCTCGTTGGCATACATTCAAAAATCAGAATTGTATACTGTTTGTCAGTTGGTAAGTGTAAGAAACGATATCATCAACGGATTCGATTACAAATGGCTGGACCCTGCTAACGAAGGACAACAACTTCCTTTTGAACAGGTGTTTGACAAGACAATTGAACCGAAAGAAGGATTTAGCCGTTTGAAACTAAATGCGCTTTCCGAAAATGGTGAGGACGACCTGGAAATTATTTTCGATTACGACACGGCACTAATTGAGGTTACCACTTTCAAGCTCAAATCCGACGATGAGGCATACCAAATGAAGGAATATTACCCGAAAACCGAATTCCTTATAGAAATTGATGATCTGAAAGGCAGAAAAGGATATATCCTCAACGGGTCAAAACTGAAAGCAGAAGGCGAACTTATTTTCGAAGTGCTCTTTTGGGGAGTTATCATCGCCACCGTTATCGGGCTTTTTGTAGCGTTTTACCAGGCGGGATGGATTGTTATAAGCGGGCTAATGGTTCTGGTTGGACTTGGAGTGGCTTTCGTTGTAATGATTGTAGCCATGATCATTAAGGAAATTCTCAAAGGAATCTTCAGGCAAATTATCAAACGCTTCTAAGTGTAACACAACAATTTTCTTTCACTATATTTAGTGTATGAGAAACGGGCTTATCATCGTATTTCTATTGTTGAGTTTCATCAACTTCGCACAATCTAAATTGTCGAAGGAAATCCATGATTTCGGGAGTTTGTATGCCGGAACGCAGCGCTTTGTAGATATTACGATTGAAAATCCGGGCGCAGCTCCCATTTACATCCTGAGAATCGAACAAAGCCCGAATATTGTGCATAAGCTCAGCGGTGATATCATCCCTGCAGGCGGAAAGATTTCTCTGCGCGTTCAGGTAAATCCTTCAACAACCGGAAGATTCCAGCTCGGTTGCAATGTTTTCATGAGCGACCGCAACGGCCCTCTGACCTTCACCGTTACCGGAAACGTCCTGGAATTGGCAAAAAAGGATTTCAACACAACCGCATGTCCGGATTTCAACGCCACTCCTGTACAACGCGAAAGTTCGGAGATAACAATTATCACTTTCGACAAAGAAACCAGAGAACCGCTGTCCAAATCTAAAGTAGTAGTGATCAGAAACGGTGAACCGGCCGGAGCCTGGATCACAGGTAAAAAAGGTTCGTTTGATGTGAGTATGGCTTCGGGCTATTTCTATTTCCTTGCAACGCACGACGGCTATGTGAACAAAGAAGCCGGAGTGTATGTTGGTCCCGAGATCCATGAAATTTCTATCCCGCTTACAAAAGATCCTGAATTAATTCTTGCAGACATTCCGTCTATTGATACAAACACCAGCGAAGAAGCTGAAACGCTGGATATCGACGAAGCCAAAGAGATCATTTCCGAAGTCATTGAAGAAACGGATACGGTTACAACCCTCAATCCGAACTTCCTTGATGCCGACAAGGAAAATTTCGACGAACAGTTTTTCAAACCGGTAAACATCGAGTTCGTTATTGATATTTCCAGCTCCATGAAACAGGGAGATAAAATGGAATTGATGAAATATGCACTCAACCAGCTGGTGGCAGAACTTCGTCCGGTTGACAGAATGGGAATTGTTACTTATGCAGATAACGCGCAGGTTTTCCAATCCCCCACGCAATGTGACCGAAAAGAAGTAATTCTAAAAGCCGTTTCCGAACTTAGACCAGAAGGAATGACTGCCGGTGGAAGAGGCATCAAAAAAGGCTACAGCGAATTGATGTTGAATTACGATCCGAACAAAACGAATATCGTGATTGTTATTACAGACGGTGCTTTCAACAAGGATTCGGACAACTATCAGAAAATTGTGAAACGTTATGCCAGAAAAGGCGTCATCTTCTCTGTTGTTGGTGTAAAAACAAGCGCAAACGATACAAGGAGAATGACAGAAGCAGCAACTTTCGGCGGCGGACGTTTCATTGCCATTGAACAACTTTCAGACGCACAAACAAAACTCTTCCAGGAAATCAGGCTTGCTTCATTTCGCGGGCGATAAACAATTTAATTATGAAAAAACGATTACTTCTTTCGCTGCTTTTTTTAAGTTCTCTTTCCTACGGCCAGGAAAACAATGACTCGCTCATCAATATTGCCATTGACAATTTCTTTGAGGGGCTGAACAACGAAGATACCACCAAAATAAATGCAGCAATCTGGCCTGAGGTTTTCACGCTGAATTCAGTACTTGTAAACAAATCCAATAACACACGATGGGAAGAAGAATCCCTGGAAGATTTCCTGAAGATTATCGGTACACCACATGAAGAGATTTGGGAAGAACGAATTCTAAGCAGAACCATTCACCAGGATGGAAACATTGCAGTAGCCTGGCTTCCGTACGAATTTTACTTTGAAGGTAAATACAGCCACGAAGGTGTCAATATGATTCAATTTGCCAGAATAGATGGAAAATGGCTGATGATTTCCATTCTTGACACACGTAAACGTGTAGAAAAACCGTAACGACTTCTCTGTTAAATTCCTCTTCTCTTTAACTTTTTTTTAACCGCCCGGGAATTTTCATTAGTTAACTTTGTAAACTATTAACAGGGTAACTATGATTTCTGATCTTCCTCTTGGTCGCATGTTCAGTTTTCTCACCAAGCAATACATTGGTGTGATGGCAATGAGCATGAAAGACACTCCAATCGAACGTTATTACTTTCCGCTTTACCTGGTGGGACAAAACTCAGGGAAAATAAGCCAGCAGGAACTCGCCGATAAATTATTGATGGATAAGGTTTCTCTTGTTCGTATCTTAGACGTACTGATGAACGACGGTTGGATCATTCGGGAAGTCAATCCGAAAGACCGCAGGCAGCATTTGTTGAGTATTACGGAAAAAGCAAAACCGTGGATCACAAAAATTGAAGAGAATCTGCAACTCACCAACGAACATTTCTTGTCGTTCTTACCCGAAAATCAGCGCGAACCATTTGTTCAGATGCTGCAACAGCTTATCAACTCAACGAAAGAACTACCGATTGAAGAAATTGAACTTTATTATAACAGGGCAAATGAAAAACAAGATAAATAAATCACTCGTCATCATTGGTTTTATAGCAGTTACAGTTGCTTGCGGTTCGAAAGAAGAAGCAAAAAAAACGTCAGGACCACCACCAACTATGACCGTTGAAGTTGTAGAATTAAAAGGTGCCCAGATTGCCAATGTTATTTCAGTTCCGGGTTCTGTAATTCCCGGAGAACAGGTTGATATTTTCAGTGAAGTTTCCGGCAGAATTGAAAAGATCAATTTCAAGGAAGGACAAAATGTTACCAAAGGTGCAGTTCTTTTGCAAGTCGACACAGACATTCTAAGAGCTCAGCGCGGTGAGTTGATGGTTGACCTGAGACTGGCGGAAAAAGACGAAGCCCGCAAGAAATCCCTGCTTTCGGCAAAGGGAATCAGTGCCGAGGAATACGAAAAAGCCGAATCGCAACTGGACAATATCAAAGCACAGATCGACTTAATTAATGTACAGATCTCGAAAGCTACGGTTCGTGCTCCGTTTAGCGGTAGAATCGGACTTCGCCAGGTAAGCGTTGGAGCGTTCATCTCTCCTACCACGTTGATCTCAACATTGGTACAGGAAAACCCTGTAAAAATTGAATTCTCGGTAGCCGAACGTTACGCCTCGAATGTGAAAACAGGACAAACGATCAATTTCCATACACAGAACGGAAACGAGAAATATACTGCAAAGGTTTATGCCTTCCAGCCGAAAGTTGATGAAGGAACCCGCATGCTGAAAATAAGAGCTGAAATGAAAAACAATGGGAAACTGATCCCGGGAATTTTCGTTGCAATTGACTACGATCTTGGATTTGAGCAAAACGCCTACATGGTTCCGGCCGAAAGTGTAATTCCTATTCTCAACGGTCAAAAAGTTTTTGTTGTGAGAAACGGAGTTGTGGTTGAAGTTCCGGTGGAAATTGGAGTACGAACCGCTGACGATGTGCAGATCATCGGCGAATTGAAAGACGGCGACAAAGTATTGATCTCAGGACTTCTTGCAGTAAAAGCCGGTGTTCCGGTGAAAACAAAATTGGTGAAATAATGAATTTACCTTCACTCAGTATAAACAGGCCCGTACTTTCAACCGTACTTTCCATACTGGTTGTTATTTTCGGGATTATTGGATTCTCGTACCTCGGTGTGCGCGAATTCCCTTCTGTCGATCCGCCAATTATTACGGTAACCACCAATTATGGTGGAGCGAATGCCGAAGTGATCGAATCACAAATTACGGAACCGCTGGAAGAATCCATCAACGGGGTTTCCGGTATCCAGACAATGAGTTCAACCAGTTCGGATGGTAGAAGTACAATTGTAGTTGAGTTTGATCTAAGCGTAGACCTTGATGCCGCAGCAAATGACGTTCGCGATAAAGTTTCAGCTGCCGTACGAAATCTTCCACAGGACGCTGATCCGCCCATCGTTGTAAAATCAGATGCCAATGCGGAATTCATTTTCTCGCTAACCGTTCAGTCGGACAAACGAAACCTGCTTCAATTGACACAACTCGGGAACGACATGTTCAAAGAGCGTTTTCAAACCGTGAAGGGAGTAAGTAACGTTACCATTTGGGGGGAAAAGAAATACTCCATGAAGCTGAACCTTGATCCTGAGAAAATGGCGGGCTACAACCTTACGGCTTTGGATATTCAGCAGGCGCTTCTCGGACAAAACGTTGAGTTACCTTCAGGAAGAATTGAGGGAAATACGGTCGAAATGACCATCCGTACTTTCGGGCGTTTGACAACGGAAGAAGACTTCAACAATATGGTGGTTGCTCAGAATGGAACTGAGCTGGTCCATTTAAGAGATGTTGGAAGCGCAACTTTAGCTCCGGAAAACGAAAGAACATTGCTTCGCGGAAATCACGGAACACCGATGATTGGTATTGCCGTAATGCCACAGCCGGGAGCAAATTACATTGAGATCGTTGATGAGCTTTATAAGAAAATAGACCAGATCAAAAAAGAACTTCCAAAAGACGTAAAGCTGGGAATTGCGCTTGATACAACGAAAAACATCAAAAAAGCCATTTCCGAAGTGGAAGAAACCATACTTCTCGCCTTCGGGTTGGTAGTGATAATCATTTTTCTTTTTCTACGAAACTGGCGAACAACGCTTATTCCTATTATCGCTATTCCAATTTCGTTGATCGGAACTTTCTTTTTGATGTACATTTCAGGTTTCTCCATTAATCTCCTAACGTTATTGGGAATCGTACTGGCAACAGGTTTGGTTGTAGACGACGCCATTGTTGTGATGGAAAACATTTACGCCCGCGTTGAAAAAGGACAAGACCCGAAAGAAGCGGCTCATGAAGGTTCAAAAGAAATTCTCTTCGCCATTATTTCTACAACAATCACACTTGCTTGTGTATTCCTTCCGGTAATTTTCCTCCAGGGGTTGACCGGACGTCTGTTCAAGGAATTCGGAGTGGTAGTTGCTGGTTCCGTTATCATATCCGCTTTCATTTCATTGACGCTCACTCCTATGATGAGTTCACGTTTGCTGAAGAAAAGTGAAAAACATTCCCGTTTTTACAAAATGACGGAAAAGTGGTTGGATGCAATGATGAACGGTTACCGTAATACGCTGACACGCTTCATGAAGTATTCATGGGTTTCCTTCATTATTTTGGCAATTTCTATTGTACTAACTTGTGTGATCTTCGTCACATTACAGCAGGAATTGGCACCGATGGAAGATAAAGGCCGTTTACAAATTATGTCGAACGCACCTGAAGGAACTTCTTACGACCGTATGGACCAGCACCAACGAGAGTTGATCGAATTCGTGGATACAATGGCGGAAAAAGATAATATCATTGCAGTTACATCACCTGGATTCGGTTCTTCCGTTTCTGTGAACCGTGGTTTTATTCGCATGAACCTAGTACCGAAAGATCAGCGTACCCGATCACAGCAGGAAATTGCTGACGCGTTGATGATAGAACTTTCGAAACACAATTTTGCGCGAAGTTTCGTGATCCAGGAACAAACCATTGGTGGCGGACGAAACGGCGGCTTACCTGTTCAATATGTTCTACAGGCGCCGAATATCAAAAGCATGAAAAAAGTACTTCCTGAATTCCTTGCAGCTGCCAGCGCAGATCCTACTTTCAAAGTGGTTGATGTTGACCTGAAATTCAATAAACCCGAATTACAGGTAGAAATCGATAGAGATAAGGCGGCATTCCTTGGCGTTGATGAAATGGATATTGCGCAAACCATGCAGATGTATTTCTCAGGTCTGCGTTACGGTTATTATATTCAGGACGGGAAACAATACCAGGTAATCGGACAGGCTTTCCGCGACAAACGCAATGATCCTTCCGACCTTGCAGGAATCAATGTCCGCAATTCAAGAGGGGAAATGATCCCGTTAGAAAATGTTGTTACCCTGAAAAACGAATCTTCCTCTCCTTCTTTATACCGATACAACCGTTACGTTTCAGCAACCGTTTCAGCGCAACCAAACGATGGTTTGACCATTGGCGATGGTATTGAGGCCATGGATAAAATTGCGGAAAAAGTACTTCCGGAATCCTTCTCGCACAGTTTGGCAGGAACATCCAAGGAGTTCGCGCAAAGCGGGAGCAGTATATTTTTTGCTTTCGGCCTTGCTGTACTTTTGGTTTACCTGATTCTTGCCGCTCAGTTCGAAAGTTTCAGTGATCCGTTAACTATCATTTCAACCATTCTTCCCGCAGCGGCCGGAGCCTTAATTTCACTTTGGCTGACAGACCAAACCCTGAACATTTTCTCCGAGATCGGTATGATCGTATTGGTAGGTCTGGTTACAAAAAACGGGATTCTTATTGTGGAATTCGCTAACCAGCGAAAAGCAGAAGGCCTAAGTGTCGTAGAAGCGGCAATCGACGCAGCAGCTTCTCGTTTCCGTCCTATTATGATGACAACCCTGGCAACCATTCTTGGGGCTTTGCCTATTGCTTTGGCTTTGGGTGACGCATCAACAAGTCGGGTTCCAATGGGAATTTCCATCGTCGGCGGATTGACATTTGCTCTTGTACTTACACTTTATATGATCCCGGGCTTGTACATTTACCTTACATCAAAGAAGAAAAAAGCATGAAAAACCGCATCATCATCTTACTTTGTTTTTGTACTTCGCAATTGAATGCACAGGGAGTACTTACTTTCGAGCAGGCTATTCAAAATACGCTGGCAAATAATTTCAATATCCGGATAGAACGGAACAATGCGCAGCAAATCGCGAATAACAACAATGCCGGTTCAGCAGGATATTTACCAACGATAACGGCAAATGCCGATCAGTTCTTCAGTTCAACGAATACACGCCAGGAATTCTATTCGGGGCAGATCAACGAAAAGAACGGAGCACAAAACCGGTCATTAACGACTAATGTGCGTTTGGACTGGACTATTTTTGACGGTTTCGCGATGTTTGCTGCCGACAAACGTTTGCAGTTACAGGAAGACCAGGCTACACTACAGGTACAGGCGCAGATGGAAATGTATTTGTACCAGACTGCCGTTTTGTACTATTCCATCGTTTTCCAGAACAGGATGAATTCCGTTTACAAAGATGCGCTTGAGCTATCACAGGAACGTTTCCGTATTGTTCAATTAAAAGCAGATAAAGGGGCTTTGAGTGAATTGGATTTAATCCAGGCACGATTGGACATGAACACGGATAGTTCAAACCTGATCGCTCATAACAAAACGATCCGTGACCTGAAAACCGAACTGGCGGCCGTAATGGGAAACAGCAGCAATGTTAATTTCGAAGTGGAAGATTTAGATCCGGCATTCGTGGCAGTTGATGAAAACCAGGTTTTGACAGATGCGAAAGAACAGAATACAAGCGTACTGGTGAACAAAGCCCAAATTGCAATAGTTGACGCACAGCGTAAAGAAATGCAGGGACGGTATTATCCGCAAGTGGCGTTGTACGGACAATATTCTCTCACCAATTCGCAAAGCCAGGTGGGATTATTGTCAAGTAACCGTTCGCTTGGTCCGGGATTCGGGTTTACGCTTTCATGGACAATCCTCGATAATCTTTCCACGTTAACCCAACTGAAAAATCTTGACCTTCAGCGTGAGAATGCAGAATTGGCGGTTGAAAGCAATAACCAGCAAATCGAGAAGGAAATAAAACTGGCGATGAGTAATTACAATTACGCGAAAGAATTGTATGCGCTTGAAAATTCAGCGGTGATCAATACAGAAGAGATTTTTAAGATCGCTCAACAAACGTATGAGGCGGGTTCAATGACAGATCTTGAACTGCGTGAATTTCAATTTTCCGTAGTTCAGGCAAAAAACAGGCAATTATCCTCGGCACTTTCAATGAAAACGGCCGAATTGAACCTGAACCTGATGACGGGTAACTTCAAAAACCTGATCAAATGATTTGTCCGTGCTGTAGTGAGAAAGCCTTTTCGGAATGCTGTGAACCGTTTATTTTGGAAGAGCGATTGCCCCAAATTCCCGAAGAACTGATGCGTTCACGATACACGGCATATACGCTGGCAGATGTGGAGTACCTGATCAAAACCACACATCCGAAAATGAGGAAATACTATTCGGCGAAATCAATGAAAGCGTGGGCCGAAAACAGCAAATGGCTGAAGCTCGAAGTGCTTTCTGCAAGCGGAGTAAACGTGCATTTCAAGGCCTATTTTGAAGAAGCCGGAAAACTCCAGGTTCATGAAGAGTTTTCGACTTTTAAGCAGGAAAACGGGAGATGGTATTTTGTTGAGGGGACTTCGGCTCCGCCGGCCAGACAGGCGGAGTCGAAGTAGAGTCCAAGTCATTTAACAACAGCGTTCGTCTCTAATGTTTCAATATCAAAAACCAGGTTTACGGTTCTTTTCTTTTTGTTGAAAGTCATACTGGTAACATAGATTGCATCGAGTGAGTAATCGTTTTCTAACGAATGTAGTTCCCATTTTCCCTCGTAATAAGCATAGTTCATAATACTGATCTCATGCGTGCCGTCAGGAACGATCACAGTCATTTTACCTTGCTTCGATTGCATTTGGATCTCGGAAGTTCCCAATAATTCATCATCCGAGTACACTTCCATCCGGTTTTGGTGATCATAACCAGGCTCTACATTTTTATAGATCCAGGTTACTGTGAGAGCAGTTCCTTTTTTCGGAGCTTCCTTCATTCCTGAAAGTGTAAATGTCGTTTTTTCGCTGTCAATGTCGCACACCATCTCAAGCGCGTTTGAGGCACCGAATGTCACTTCATTCTCGTAATAGGCATCAACCGAGTAACCGTTGGTCTTGCGATGAAGTTCCCATTTCCCTCCGTAATAAGCATAATTTTCAATTTTCAGTCTATGCTTTCCCTTTGGAACGTCAACAGAAAAACTTGATTTATTGGATTGCAGGTATTCAGGTGATTCGCCAAGCATCTTATCGTCAACATAAATTACCATCTTGTTGTTGTGGTCATATCCTTCGATAACGTTGGTAAAGTTCCAGTTAACAGTCAAACGCGCTGTTTTACCCGCCAATGCAGGCATAGAAATCAAACAGATCGCAAAAAGCAGTTTCAGTTTCATAAGTGTGTTTTGTGTAAATATGGGTGATATTCTTCGGAAAACAAGGGATTTTAAGCAAAATAGAGCAATTGTAGTACAACGAATTCTAAATTTCAAAATGCTAAATTCTAAAACAAGATAACAGCTAAGAGAAGAGATTTCTCCCCTTTAGCATTTTCAACTTTGGAAACTTTCCAGGATTGTGATTATCTGATCAAATTAACGTGCCCCTGTACTTTCTCTACATCAGGACCATAAAGATGTTTCATTCTAAAATCCCAGGTATACGTTCCGGCGGGCACAGGATTTCCTTTATATGTTCCGTCCCAGCCAGTACTCACATCGTTGGTTTCAAAGACTTTTTCTCCCCAGCGGTTGTATATGATCAACTCGTATTCGTTCAGATCCAGGCCATCTGTAATTACCGGAATGAAAACAGGGTTAAACCCATCTTCGTTCGGTGTAAATGAATTTGGAATATAGTAGGTAATTCCGCTGCCAATGCTGATAGTCCTGGTTAAACTATCCATACAACCGAATACGTTGGAGACAACCAATTTCACTTCATAAGCATTTGGTTCGGCCGGATAAATATAACTTGGTGAAAATTCAGTGCTGCTTTCACCTTCTATTCCAAAGTTCCACAAATATGTTTCGGCTTCTGAAGACAAATTCGTGAAATTAACCGTTGGATCGCTGATGAGTATTTCAAAGGGCGAATATTGGAAATCTGCTTGTGGAGAAGGTGCCACGAAAACATCCTGCTGTAAACTCGCAGAACAACCTGCATTCGTTGTTAAGATCAACGTAGAAATGTAAGAGCCACTGTTATCGTATTCATACACCGGGTTTTCTTCAGTTGATGTTCCACCGTCACCGAAATTCCAGTTCCAGCTTACAATTTCATCAGGAGCATTTACCGATGATCCAAGAGAGGAAAATGATGTCTCACGGCCTTCACAAACGGCATCTGAACTTATCTGAACAATTGGTTTTTCAGACAATACAAGGGTAATTTCATCTTCACCGTAACAGCCTCCCACCAATGCCTGCAATTGGTAAACCCCTTCTTCCAATTCTCCGGAAGGCGCAGGATCCGTACTTACAAAACCGTTCGGACCGGTCCAGGAATAATTCGTAGTTCCTGTTAAGCTAACGCTTGCATTCAACTGTATATTTTCACCTTCACACAAGGAACCGGAAGTAGTTATATCTACTACCATTGCCGGAGTTTCATCGATCACAGCAGTAAGTTCATTACTACAACCACCCGTTGAATTTACGGTAATCGTATACGTACCGGCCATTAACCCTGAGAACACATTCGATGATTGAACAGCGCCACCGTTAAGCGAATATTGCAAACCGGGTTCAGAAGCCTGAAGTTCGATTTCACCGTCGGCAGAATCATTACAAGTAGGCGAAGTAACAGTAGCTGTAACCTGCGGACCTGAACTGGCTGTCACCGTATACGAAACAGTTTGCAGAACCCCGCAATTCGACTGATAATCCAACTCATAAGTTCCGGGAGCGGAAACCTGGATGCTCGGAGTTGTAGCTCCGGTTGACCATTCTATATCGGTAGTTTGTGACGAAGTAAGCGTTATGGTTTCATTCGGACAAATTTCAGTTGGACCGGAAATCGTTGGTGGATTTGTTCCTGCTACAACATTTACCTGAATGGTTTGCGGCGTACTTTGATTTCCACAGGCGTCAACAACCACAACGGAAACGGAATACGTTCCTACCGGAGTTGTACTCCAATCTACGTTAATTGCACCAGTACCGTTAATTGTTGTAAACGAAGCGGTAGAAGGAATTCCGTACCACAAATAAGTGGTGAGGGGAACATTCTGAATGCTGTACCAGTGTGGTTCTACGACTCCGGCACAAACCGTTACATCTCCAAAAATGGGACTCGGTGGAAGCAATGGCGTATTTAACTGTGGAGTTGTGAGTTTCACATTGTCCAGGAACAGAAGCTCATCTGCCCTATTGGTTGTTACATAAACGGTAAAGTAAAAATCGTGTACACAAGTAGGAACTGTATACGTGAATGTATGTGTATGAATATCGAATTGTGCGTTTTGAGCACCCGTTACGATTGTGATAGGAGCCTGGGCAACACCATCGTAATAGGGAATGAAAATGAGATCCTCACCATCATCCCAACCGGTCCCTACACAAGCAGGAAATCGGTTTCCCCAGTTAAAAGTGAGTGTTTTCGGGAATTGGTCCGAATCTGCAAGTCCAACGGGAGCAAAGTTGAAAGTTCTGGCTACCGAAGGCCCGTTTCCTGAACCGCTTGCAAAGCAATTTCCACCACCGGTATCGCCACCACAAACGAGTGATCTTGCTCCTGTAACTTTGTTTGCAGCATATGTAGCTTCCGTAAGTGCCAAGCCACTTGCACTGGCTCCTCCGTAATTCCATGAATCTCCAAGTTCACCGCCCTGGAAAGCAAGAGTGATTTGTGTATGCCCCTGTAAAGCAAGAAAGAAGCTCACAAGCACCAACGAAATTCCTTTCAAAGACCTTGAAAATGAAGTAGAATTCATACACAATCCCAGTTTAACAGTGCAAATGTACGGCATATTAAACGAAGGAAACGTTAATGCCATTGAAAGGAAATGTTAATTCGAAAGGTATATCGATTTAGTGTAAAGGGGATTTAAAAAAATGTTTGAAATCGTACAGTTCTCGATACGCTTCGCACTCGAACTGACAAACACACCCCCATTCGAACTGACAAACACGCTCCCACCCGAACTGACAGAAACGAATGGTAGTCACTTCGAGTTCATCATGAAGAATGAATGATGAGTATCGAGAAGAACTACCTCAAAACTTTTTACGGGCCAAATTCACAAGATCATCAAACCGTCCATCAATTAAAGCCTTCTTTTTTGCCTTACTCCATTTCTTAATTTGTTTCTCCTTACTGATCGCAAAATAAAAATCGGTGAATTCAGCGTAGAAAACTAATTCTACAGGACGTCTTGAAAAAACGTAACTATCGGGATGAAAACCGGATTGATGTTGAACCAATCTTCTCTCAATGTTATTTGTGACTCCGGTATAATACGTTCCATCAGAACATTCAAGTATGTAAACATAAAGTATCTTCATTTACTAAAAGTTAGTAAAAAAGATCACTTATAACAAGTAATTCTGGATTTGCGGGAAGGAAAAAAATAGAGAATTAAGTCTATTACCCCATATTCTTTCTGAACAAATTAGTATCAGTTATTCGTAATTTTAAACCCATGGAATTTGCAAAGGTTGACAGGGCACTACTGAATGAAATTGATTTTTCTTTACCGGCTGACGGAAAGTATATTGACCTGTTACCGAAACGGAATGAGGAAACCAAATTCTACCTCGGAGCGCCAAAATGGGGAATCAAGGAATGGAAGGGAATGATCTACCCGGAAAAAACGCCGGACACGAAGTTCCTCGACCATTACATTCAAAGCTTTAACGGAATTGAACTGAATACCACACATTACCAGATCTATCCCGAATCCACCATTCTCAAATGGGTTGAAAAAGTAAACCTGCCTGAACGGCAGACAGGCGGAAAGGATTTTATGTTTTGTCCCAAATTCCCGCAGTCGGTAAGTCACTACAGCGAATTGACGAGCGTTCGCGCTCACGAAATCACCGATCGTTTTCTCGCTTCTGTGATCAATTTCGGAAAACATCTTGGTCCGCTCTTCCTGCAATTGAGCGACAGGTACGGTCCAAACAAAAAAGCTGCATTGTTCAATTATCTCGAGCGCCTGCCTAAAGATCTGGACATTACACTGGAAGTTCGTCACACGGATTGGTTCACTGCACCTCATCGCAATGAATTGTTCGATAAGCTCTTCGAATTGGGGATAGGAAGCGTAATCACAGATGTTTCCGGAAGACGCGATTGCGCACATATGGAAGTTACATCGCCGGTAACGCTGATACGCTTTATAGGAAATGGTTTACATCCTACGGATTATCTGCGCATAGACGAATGGGTAAAACGTCTTGCCATATGGAAAACGAAAGGCATGAAAGCCATTCACTTCTACGTTCATCAACCGGGTGAGATCCATACTCCTGAACTTACTGCTTATTTGATTGATCGATTGAACACGGAATGTGGACTTGATTTGGAGAAACCGAGATTTGTAGAGGAAACGGGTAAGTTGTTCTAACGCAGAATTTCTTTTTTCTTTCCCGCAGATGCACAGATTTTTTGAGGCGCTTACCAGCCGCCTCTTTGAAAGGTCTTGGATGAGATTCAAATAAAGGACTCGATGGCTAACGGATTAAATCTTAATTGTGTTTTAAGGAAAAAATGAAATGAGCTGATAATCAATTGATCTTTTTTCCTAACTTAAATAGAATGGAGCACTATTTATTGGAAGAAGAAACCTATCAAATTATTGGCTGTTGTATGGAAGTTCATTCTGAACTTGGAGCCGGATTTTCAGAAACAGTTTACAAAGACGCCCTGGAACTCGAATTTAAAAGGAATTGTATTCCTTTCGCTCGAGAAGTTCGTTATCAAATTAAGTATAAGAGCGTTATACTGCCACATGTTTACATTGCCGATTTTGTCGTTTTCGATTCAGTGATATTGGAAGCAAAAGCCGTCAAAGACTTATGCAATGAGCATTTTGAGCAAACAATTAATTATCTGGCGGTATCACGAATGGAGGTTGGTTTACTTGTAAATTTTAGGAGACCAAAACTTCAGTATAAAAGAGTTGTGCTAACTGACGTCTAATCTTGCGGCGACCGGTAGGCGAGCATATCATCTGCGCATCTGTGGGAGAAAAAAGCCCTGATCAGCGGACCAGGGCGTCAATCTCATTTCTTATCCTTCTTTCCTGCAGGAGATTCTTTACCTCCCTTATCACTTTTTTTGACTTGAGGCGAACTCGGGACTTTACCTCCGTCCTTACGTGCCTGCGACAACCCGATGGCTACCGCCTGATCTTTATCCGTCACTTTTTTACCGGAACCCGTTTTGAGTTTCCCTTCTTTCATTTCATGCATGGCTTTTTCAACCTTCTCGCCTGCCTTCTTCCCATATTTTGCCATAACTACACGGATTAAATGTTCAAAGGGTTCAAATAGCTACATAAAATGCAGAACTCCTTAAACCTCTTGAACTTATTTATTCTTACACAACTGTTCCAATCAAAATCACCAGGAACCCCACAATGATCAAGCTGAAGGCCGAAATAATGATCCAGTCAATAATGCTTAAAATACGCTTCACTTGTTGCCGTTTTTCTTCGCTCATGACAATTTTAAGCACTTGCCTCACTTTCATAATGAACCTGAGGATAGGAAAACCTTTTTCCTCTTCTTCTTTCTCTTTCTTCTCCTCTTCTTCATCGTCGGGGGCTAAATGCGTAGCGATTTTTATATAAGTCGCCAGAAAGATGATGCTATGCAACACTATCCCTGTTATCATGAGCCAGATTCCGACCAACTGCACACTATCCACTTCAATTTTCATACATACAATTTACCAGGCTTTTCTTCGAAAACCAAAAATCCAAAACATATGAAAGAAACCGGGGAAATTGTGTACGGAGAGGCGATCCTTAGGGCAGGTCGTCCCCCAGGCGGATCACTAAAGGACGTCGATCAATTTCACGTTGAAGATAAGAACCGTATTTCCGGGAACGGAACCTTTTCCTGCAGAACCATAACCGAGGTGCGACGGAATCAGTAAAATTCCTTCACCGTCTTCCTTGAAATGAGGAATTCCTTCTGTCCAGCCTTTGATGACATTCTGAAGATTAAATTCAACACCGTTAGAACCGCTTTGATCGAAGACTTCTCCGTTGTCGTAATAGCCTTTGTAGCTTACGCGTACGTCGGAATTGCTGTTGCACGAAGCTCCATTTCCAAGTTCGTTCACAATGATATACAAACCGGATTCTGTTTTCGTGGCTGTTAAACCATGATCAGAAAGGTAGTTTTGGATTGTCAGATCTTCTTTCTCGGCCTGTGTTAATTTGTTGCAGGAAGAAAGTGTAAGGCCAAAAGCACAGATAAACAGGATGGATCTCATATGGCAAATATAGCGCTTTGCTTAGATTAGATCTTGACTGTAAACAAAAATCAAAAAGATGCAGAACCTAACCTGACCATGTGGAATTTCGTAAATGTTATGCGAATATGTTTTACTCAGCGTTCAGTTCATGGAATTAAGAGGTTGCGACAAAAAAACTGAGTCCAGAAGTTTCCTTAAGGGTTCGGGATCCGTTTAAACAGCGCTTTGGCCTGATCGATTTGTTCATATTCATAGCGCCAATAATACTCTGAACTATCGTAGCCCCTTAACAGTAAACCTGCCGGTAGCCCCATTGCAGCACCAAGAAGCAAATTCGAATCTTCTTTAAAAATTAGAACCAGGCTTGTTATTCCGCATGCAGCTACACCTACGCAAATACCGGCATTCTTCCACATTCTGCCTTGTTCGTCGTAATGATAACTGTTAGCACTCTGGATCAGGCTGTTGTAGGTATCTATTTTCTTAAATTCAGCGGATAAGTCTACCGTAGTTTGTGAAAAACAGTTGGAATGAGTTAACATACAAAGCAAAACGTTCGTAAGTAACAGATAGAGTGATCTTTTCATATTTTTCATAGTATCCGGATTATTGTGCGGAACCACAAGGTGAATAACTTTTTGACGCTTTTAACCTGGCTATTGCTGCCGAAGACAGACAACAGTCGGGATATTTTTTACAATATTCATCCCGTTTTGCTTTTGCCGCGTTTGCCCGGTCAGCTAATTCCTTAGCCAATTTTTTATTTTCCTCGGCCACGCGTTTGGTCATTTCATTTTGCTGCCTTGTTATTGCATCTTGTTTCCGCTGTTTGGCAGCTTTGATCTCAGCTTCTGCTTTTTTGGCAATTTGTCCGCTTTTCGCCACCAGATTTTGAATCTTCTCCTTGTTTAGCTGCTCATAGTTTTCCATGTCTTTTTTCCAGGCAAGGCATTCTTCCATGATTGCAATTTCATTTTGGAAGCTTTCTATTACCTCTGCAGATGAACTTCCAATCGGCAGGTAAACGGTAATCCCGCTCAGATAACCCGGTGTGCCTTGTCCATACGGTGATAGTAATCCGTATTCTTCGTAGTAATCTTTATAACGATAGCTTGTGTAGCCGGAAGAAATGGCATCTAAACAACCCTTCAGAACACGGCAGGCACAGAGATCATAAATTTCGCCTGCTTTTTCCTCCAACCGATTCTTCTCTTCTTCCAGGCGTGATAAATCTTCATTTTTTTTCCTTTCCAACTGATCAACCTGACCATCGATTTTGGATAGTTCTGCCTGATTCTTCAATTCAACATTAGCTGCAGCCCGTTGTTGCAATTGTGTTTTGGTCTGATCCGTACCTGCTGAATAAATACGTCCCGAAGCTTTTCCTGCTGAATTATACTCAATGACCTCGCCATCCGGCTTCCAGGAAGAGAAATTCCCAACTATTGTTGACCCTGTGGCTACATCGAATACTTGTCCGTTGGTAATATTTCCCCCACTAAAATCACCTTCAAAGATCTGCTTATCACCTTTAATGTAAGTTCCTTTACCGTCAGGTTTAAACGCGTTTAATGACCCAAGATAAACATCGCCTGATAAATACTGAATTTTACCGGAAACCAATTTTCCGTTGACCACTGAACCATTGATAGTACCAACTTCCGGAAGCGTATATGCTGCATCACTGTCATTAAGCACCCCGTCAACAAAGTTCCCTGTGACCACTACTCCGTTATTGTATTCAACTGTCCCTTCGCCATTTGGCAAACCATTTGAAATTGGCCCCTGATACTTGAAATCATCAAAAACATACCAACCGTCTACTAGAAAATTCTCGGTTGAAATTGTTTGGTAATAGTTAGGGTTACAAGAAGTTGATGCGACAATTAATGCGAGCATTAAACATCCTTTAAATGGTTTGAACATATAGTGTATCCGTTATCCTGAGTAGTTGGTAATGAAATAATCATTCTTTGAAGGCGACGAAAATAATAAAAAAACAATCATTTAACCGCCGGGAAATTGATTCGAACAGGGGGACAGCTCCTTATTCCGCTCACTTACAGCTTAGAACTACTTTTGGTTTCTTTCATAAAAGCATACACGATCAAAGAAAAGAATACACATCCGGTGATGTAATAATAGAACCACGATTCGTGGCCAAGGCTTTTGAACCAAAGGGCAATGTATTCTGCCGTTCCACCGAAAAGCGCAACGGTTAAAGCATAAGGGAGTCCAACGCCCAGCGCCCTGATCTCGGCCGGGAACAATTCTGCTTTCACAACGGCATTGATGCTTGTGTAACCGCTTACGATGATCAACCCGAGAAGTAAGAGGAATATTGCTGCTCCCGAAGTAGTTGTATTTCCAAGGGCCGTTAATAACGGAATGGTACAAAGCGTTCCGAGAATCCCGAAACCGATCAGCAAAGGTTTCCTTCCTATTCTATCCGAAAGTGCTCCGAAAACGGGTTGCAGACATACAAAGATCAACAAGCTGACAGCTGTAATGCCCGTACTTTGCGCCACAGAAAAATGCGCGGTATTCACCAGGAATTTCTGCATGTAGGTGGTGAAGGTGTAAAACGCCAATGTTCCACCCAATGTTAAACCGACAACGGTCAAAATTGCTTTCGGATGTTTCAACAGTTCGCGAATAGTTCCCCTTGAATCCTGCTTCGCGTTCTTCTCTTCCAGATTTTCAAATGCTTCCGTTTCGTGAAGACTTTTACGAAGATAAAGTGCTACCACTGCGAGAATTGCACCTATTACAAACGGAATCCGCCATCCCCAGGAATACAATTGTTCTTCGGTAAGGACAAAAGCCTGCAGCATTAACTGGACTCCAAGCGCTACCAATTGTCCGCCGACCAAGGTGACATACTGAAAACTCGAATAGAATCCACGGCTTTTCGACGTTGCCATTTCACTTAAGTAAGTTGCCGAAACACCATATTCGCCGCCAACACTTAATCCCTGGAGCAAACGCGCAAGAGTTAGAATGACGGGAGCAGCAACACCGATAGCGGCGTAATTGGGCACAACTGCAATAAGCAAGGAGCCGAACGACATCAACAAAACAGAAAGCGTCATCGCCTTCTTTCTTCCGTGTTTATCGGCAATTCGTCCAAAAATCCAACCACCAACCGGACGCATCAGGAAACCGAGCGCAAATACGCCGGCAGTTTGCAATAGCTTGGCGGTAGGATTCGCATCCGGGAAAAACGCTCCCGAAAAATAAAGTGCAAAGGCCGAATACGCGTACCAATCGTACCATTCTACGAGGTTACCGATAGAACCGCCGATGATTGCTTTTAACCTGGAGGAATTTCCTGTCATGACACAAAAATAGTTTCTCCCTACTTTTTCTTGATAAAAAGTAGGACAAAAATCAAGTCAACTGCAGAGCCGATCGGATTGCCAAAAACATTTGAGCAAAACTATTAAAGTGGTACCCGCTGAGGCGGATAAACGTAAACGCCTTTAATGCTTTGCTTACAAATCTTATTCCCAACTTTTTCTCATTTCCATGTTATTGACGATTTGATTGTCTTTCTGAACGGATGTGTAATCGAGCTTTGAACCTTTTGAACTATTGCACTTTTTGAACCCATTCATCAGCTCAACTTTCGCCTTTGAACTTTCCGTTTGAACAGCGAGGCCTTTGAACCTTTTGATCCCCATTGAACGTTTAGAACATGAAATTGCGGGAAACCGCAGAAAAATCGTTGCGGGAAACCGCAAAAACGTTCCAAAAAATTGCGGGAATTACGGAAAATGAGGCCTTTAGCGAAAATAAGTCGTTAAAAATTTGACAGTTTGAAAGCGGATTGTGATGTTTGGAGTGACTAAAACGCACCCCATGACAAAAACATTAATCACATTCGCACTTGCCATTGCCCTGGGTGGGGCTGGTTTATCCCTGGCGAAAGCAGGAAGAAAAGTCTATATCTGTAATACAAAGAATGCGGTGGCTTATCACTTTAATCGTGAGTGCCAGGGCTTGCAGAAATGCAAAGGTACAGTCTCAGAAGTAACGGAAGCGGCGGCTCAGGAAAAAGGGTTGCACTCGTGTGGGTTTGAGAAGTGACTTCGACTTACTTCGACAGGCTCAGCACAAACCGCTCAGTCACCAAGACGATCTATTTGAACACCGCCGGAACACCTTCTCGGTATCAAGCTATTAAACAAACAGAACTGAAAACAAGATAAAATGCAGGAAACAATTTCGGGAACTCAAACTTTTTGTTCCCAACCTGGGAGGATTACTAAATCCCATTAGATTCATCCCTAAAACAATATGTCCTGTTTTTCATAACCACAAATACGCTGTTTAAACTTTAAATTGTCAGATCAGTATAGCTATTCAGTCAAGGTAAACTAGAAGGTTATCTTGATAATTTACCAACTAAAATAATGAGATAGAAAATGAAAATCCTACATACTGCCGATTGGCATCTTGGAAAACGTTTGGAACAATTTTCCCGCTTGGAAGAGCAAACAACTGTATTAGCTGAAATTTGCGACATTGCAGATGAACAGCAGGTAGATGCAGTGATTATTGCGGGCGATCTTTTCGATACATTTAATCCTGCTACGGAAGCAGTTGACTTGTTTTATAAAACACTCAAACGGTTAACAAATAATGGAAAGCGTTTGGTGATTGCCATTGCTGGGAATCACGATTCTCCTGAGCGCATTGAAGCACCCGATCCGTTAGCACGAGAGTGTGGAATTGTCTTCTCTGGATTTCCTACAACGACAGTTCCTTTGTTTCAATTGGAATCTGGTCTAGAAGTCACAAAGTCTGTTTCCGGATTTATTGAAGTAAAGCTTCCTGATATAGACATTCCACTTCGATTGATTCTCACACCTTATGCTAACGAATACCGCATGAAAACATTCCTTGGAATTGAAGATTCGGAAAGTGAATTGCGACAAGTCTTACAAGAGCATTGGAAAAAACTTGCAGATACTTATTGTGACAATCAGGGAGTAAACCTCTTGGTTACTCATTTATTTATGGTGAAAAACGGTGGACTGATTCCTGAAGAACCTGAAGAGGAAAAGCCGATTAATCATGTTGGAGGGGCACAAGCCATTTATACATCCAATGTACCCGAGCAGATTCAGTATGTTGCATTAGGTCACTTACACCGACCTTTTCAGATGGATGATTTACCTTGTCCAGTGGTTTATTCAGGCAGTCCGCTTTCTTACAGTTTTAGTGAAGCAGAGCAGCAGAAATTTGTAAATATTCTTCATGCAGAACCAGGAAGGCCAATTCAGTATGAGCAGATTCCTTTGAATAACGGAAAGCGATTGATTCGCTATCGGGCAGAAGGATCAGAGAGCGCATTACAGTGGCTCGTTCAACATCCTGATACACTAGTAGAACTAACACTCGTTACAGAAAGCTATCTGACGGCAACAGAAAGAAAAGCCATTCTGACAGCACACGATGGTATTGTAGCTATTATTCCGGAAATACGAACTGTCGGCAGTGAACCAACGGAACGGAAAACGATCAACTTGAATCAGGAGATGGATGATTTGTTTAAAGATTACTTCCAAACCAAAACTGGTCAGCCATTGAATGAAGAATTGCTGACATTGTTTCAAGAAATTAAAGCAGAAAGATTATGATTCCAGTTTCACTCACCATAAAAGGTCTTTATTCCTATCAGGAAGAACAAGTTATTGACTTCACAAAACTAACGGAAGCACAATTATTCGGCATTTTTGGAACGGTTGGTTCAGGGAAATCCTCCATTTTGGAAGCCATCTCTTTTGCTCTCTATGGAGAAACTGAAAGGATGAATTCCCGTGACAATCGTAATTACAATATGCTCAATCTGAAATCAGGTGAACTATTGATTGATTTCACGTTTCTCAATCACGATGAACAACTGTACCGATTCGTGGTAAAAGGTCGTCGCAATGGGAATAATTTTGAAGATGTTGGAACTTTTAGACGTACTGCATACAAACTAAATGGAACAATTCCTGAACCATTACCTGAAACCACGGCAGAAGCAATTATTGGTCTGTCTTACGAGAATTTCAGACGAACAATTATTATTCCGCAAGGAAAATTTCAAGAGTTTTTGCAATTAGGAGATGCAGCACGAACCAACATGCTCAAAGAGATCTTTCAATTGGAAAAATATGAGTTTTACCAACAAACTGTTTCACTGGAACGAAAAAATGATGCAGAACTTCAGCAGTTATCTGGTAGTTTACTCCAATTGGAGCATGTTTCAGAGGAAATTATAGCTACTAAGACCGAAGAAGTAAAGCTTTTGGTAGAAAAACACAAGGAAACTCAAACAACTTTAGCGGGTCTTGAAAAAGAAGAAGCAGAATTAACAGGCTTGAAAAAACAATTGGATGAGCAAAAGCAAAAACAGCTCGAATTAAACCAATTAAATCTTCAAAAACCATCGATTGATGAATGGAGTAAACAAGTCAATCAAGTTGAATATTGTTTGCAGCATTTCAAAGGACTGTTTGAACAGGAAGTGAATGCAAAACAGGCACTTCAGTCAAAGCAGAATGATGTTGATACTGCTAATACGGAGTTGGAACGAATCAACGCACAATTGGAGGTGGATGAACCTCAATTGGAGGCGGTAGCTAAAGAACATGCCCAATTGGACTTGCGTCGGAAAGAACAACAGGATCATGCGACGTTATTACTGGTTAAAAAGGCAACAATAACAATTCAACAACTGAATCTTGGATTAAATGCTAAAGCGGAGATAAGTACCAAAAACCTTGAAACGAAAACGAATGCAGAACAATTGTTGACGAATCAGAAAAGGTTGATTACTGAATTGAAAGCGAAAATGCCGGATTCGGTGGAATTAGGAAATGTACAAAGTTGGTTTGTTCAACTTGATGCCTTGATCAATAACTTGGCAGGTGCAAAAAATTCGTTATCAAGTTGCGAGCAGCAGATTGAAACGCAAAAGCAACAAATCCCTTCATTGATTCCTCCAATTCTATTGGAACGATTTCCATTTTCAGCAGATAGTACCATTGAAAACCACCTTTTAACCTTTCAAAATGAAGAACGTAGCAATCGAAACAAGGAAAAGGAATTAAAACAAGCCTTGGATAAATTAAGACTTCAATCTGAATTAGCTGTATTTACCGAACAAATAGCAGAAAATGAAGCCTGTCCTTTATGTGGTTCTCATGACCATCCCCAGGTGTTGCACATTGAAAATGTTACTTCAGATATTGAGAAGGCTGAAAAGGACTTGAATTTGCTTGAAGAAGAATATCAAAAGATAACAGAAGCTAGTCGTCAATTAGAAATTGCAACTTCTAGGCTCAAGGATAGTATGGATCAATTGCAAGGATTTAAAACAACGGTTACGGAGATAGAAGAACAAATTCGTCAGCATCGATCGATATTTGTTTGGACACAATTCTCACCGGATGAAAGAGATCATTTTCTGCAACTTCAACAAGAATCAGCCACCAATCAACAGGAATTAAAACGTTTGGAAACTGACTTGGGGACTTTAGAAGAAAACGTGCGATTAGCAATACTTTCTTACGAAACGATAAAAGACGAATTGAACGAGTTAAATACACAAATCAAGATAGAAACGAGTAATCAATCCATGCTGAAAGGACAAATTCAGACATTAGATGAAACGGCTTTTGTATTGGATGAAGTAACTATCCAGGAGAAAATAGATGCCCTGAATCTCTTTATATCAGAAACTGAAAAGGAATTTGAATTACTTACCAATCGGATTCAGCAAAACAAAATAGACAAAGCCAGTTCAACCGCTACTTACAATGCAGCAAAGGAGGAAATAACCCGACTAAATAAGGAACTCACAGGACTTGGCGAACGAATTGAAACAAGCTTATCAGATAGTAATTTGTTTTCGCAACGAATTGAAGTGGAAAAAACGCTCGCTTTGGATATTGACCTTCCAATTGTCAAACAGCAAATCACTGATTTTCAACAACAGCTATTTAGTGTTAATGCAACGTTAGAAACCCTCAACAAGGCATTGGATGGAAAAACAGTTGATCCGGAAAAATATGCTAATCTGTTAAGCAGCGTGCAACAATTGAAAGCGGATGTAGATGGACAAAACACAGCTCGTATTGAATCTGAGACTTTGCTAAATAAGTTAAAAGAGGAATGGATCGTTAAAAAACAAGTTATTTCAGATGCAGAAAAACGTGAACACCGCAAAACCAATATTCAAACCTTAAAGCGCTTGTTTTCAGCAAGCGGCTTCGTCAATTACATTTCGTCCGTTTACCTCCAACAATTATGTGAAGCGGCAAATGAGCGATTTTATAAACTCACGAAACAACAATTGCGATTGGAACTCACTGAAGGAAATAACTTTCAAATTCGGGATTATCTGAATGAAGGAAGATTGCGAAGTGTGAAAACGCTTTCAGGTGGACAAACGTTCCAAGCTTCTTTGTGTTTGGCACTGGCATTGGCTGAAAGCATTCCACAACAAAGTAAATCCAACCAAAATTTCTTCTTTCTGGATGAAGGTTTCGGATCACAGGACAAAGAATCCCTGCGCATTGTCTTTGAATCTTTAAAAGCATTGCGGCAAGAAAATCGGGTTGTGGGCGTGATCTCGCACGTAGAAGAATTACAACAAGAAATAGACACCTATCTGACTATAGCCAATGATCCTGAGAAGGGAAGTTTGGTGATGGGGAGTTGGGGAAATTAATAATACGATAAGATGGCATTAGATTTTTCAGAAATATTAGTGATTGGGGTTTCGTCACGAGCATTATTTGATCTTGAACAAGAAAATGAGATATTCATACAAGAAGGAATTGAGGGGTACAGGAAATATCAGCAGGATAATGAAGATGTCCCGCTTTCACCTGGGACAGCGTTCTATCTCGTTAAAAGTCTATTAGAACTTAATAATCAAGCGAATAAAAGAATTGTTGAAGTAGTAGTAATGTCTCGAAATAGTCCAGAGACTGGAGTTAGAATGCTCAATTCTATAAAAACTCTTGAATTGGATATAACAAGAGTTGCTTTGTCTGGAGGCGAGCCCCTCTCTCCATACATTGATGCATTTGATATTGACCTATTCTTATCTAAAGACGAACGAGATGTTCAAGCTGTGATTGATTCTAAAACTTGTGCCGCTGCAACAATTTACGCACCACCACAAAATTTTAATCCAAATGATAATACAGTCAAAATCGCATTTGATGCAGATGCAGTTCTTTTTTCAGAAGACTCAGAATTGAGATATAAGACTGAGGGAATGGAATCTTTTCATCAGTATGAATCTGAACATGAAAATGATCCTTTGAGTGAAGGACCATTTGCAAAATTACTCATTAAATTGTCTAAAATTCAAGAGCATCTGCCAACAATAATAGAACTTTCGCCATTAAGATTGGCAATTGTTACTGCTAGAAATGCACCTTCTCATATGAGGGTAATAAAAACTCTTCGAAAGTGGGGTGTTTATGTTGATGAAGCTTATTTCCTTGGTGGTATATCGAAAGATAAAGTTCTCCGAGCTTTTGGTGCTCATATATTTTTTGATGATCAAGACGCTCATTTGATAGATTCTAGTAAGGTTGTTCCCTCTGGGAAGGTGCCTTACAGCAGTAATTCACCTATGAAAAAGATAGAACAAAAAAAACAATAAACACGACGTTATAAAAATCACTATTCGAAATAGGAACTATGGTAAAGGGAAAATGATTAATACTCCGGAGGTAATACTTTCTGAGAAAGAATAATGATCTCAATTATGGAAATATTTCAGTTGATTAAATTAAAATATGCAGATTATGAGCAGAACGGCAGATTATGCGATTCAGGGATTTATTTATCAATTTATTCTTACACTACATAAATTACTTTTGTCTGGTGATGACGATGAAATTGTTGTCGAAGGAATTATTGAAGATATCGATGTAGTTTCGCCTTCAGGAACTCTAGCTATACAATGTAAATATCATGAGAGTAAACAAAAGTTTACTTTATCAAATATTTATAAGCCAGTACTTCAAATGATGAAGCACTATAACAATAATTCATCCGCTAATATTGAATATATTCTCCACGCTCATTTTCCTAATGAGACAGTTGGATCAAAAAAATCGCTTTGCGAAGAAGAGTTGAAATCTATTCTGGAATCAAGGGCTTCTGATCTACAGTCACTGATTTCTGAATTAAGTGGATTCTCGGATTTTTCCGGTTTTGCTAGCCGATTCACTATAGAGTTCGGAGCATCCTTATCTGATACCGAAAAAGCAGTTATTGTATGTCTTGCCAAAGAAGGATTTACCACAGAAGATGCTGTAGAAATTTTTTATCCTAATTCTATTCATAGTATCGCCGAGTTAAGTATTCAGCATGAGGTTTTAAGACGAAAAATAACAAAGCGGTCATTTTTGATAAAACTTAAAGATCTAAAGAAAACTGCAATTAGCAGATGGACAAAGGAGTTGCAGGATTATGAAAAATTCTTAAGGAAGAGGCGAAGTCAAATTGGGACTGTTTTAAACTTAAACAGTCGAAATCGTGCCGTTATTTTGGATACGAATTTTATCAAAGATTTTGATCTTAAGGGTACGTCTTTAGTTGCTGATTTTATTCAGAAGTATAATAGTAAAATTAAATTACATCAATGTCCAGTTATCAGTCTGATTTCTGATGAATTGGGTGTAAATGAAATTTGGAAGAGCCTAAATTCTAAAAAACTGATAGTCGAAAGAGGAATGGTAGGTGCTGAATTCGATATTATTCGCTTTTTAAGAGACCCCTTGAAAATCTTATAAAGAAG
>Ga0307408_100000515_pt1 | contig 33381 bp, 31 predicted proteins | sample 322Cmetagenome_FD_202116 | JGI IMG/M metagenome (GOLD analysis project Ga0307408, IMG submission 202116) | Maize rhizosphere microbial communities from greenhouse at UC Davis, California, United States - 322HYB-C-3 | ecosystem: Host-associated > Plants > Roots > Rhizosphere > Soil | place...
GTAGATTGATAGTACACCGTTTTTTTATGAAATGAAAAACTTGAATCTTTTGACAAATAGTTTTCCGCATTTAAGTCTTTGGTTATTGTATGGTAATCGTAATTGATTACGTTTTCCCTGAGTTCCGGCAGTTGTGGTTTCTGTTCAAGCAGGTCACCAGAATAATACTTATTTCGTGTAAACAACTTTCCGCTTAAATAGGCGGTTTCAATTTGCTTGTTTGGTACCACTATATCACCTTCGAGTATGGTTTCCCCTGCAATCTTCAATCCGCCGCTATTTCCCGCAAGAAAAAGAGCGATTTGGCTTTTACCTGCTAACCCGACTACCGCAGATCTGCGTTTTTCTTTTTTGTTCTTATATGTGCGTGTGGAATAAACCGTTAAGCTTCCCCAATTGATACATTTCACTTCGCTGCTGTCACCAAAAGGGTGAACGAGTATAGTTGAATCACCGGGTGCAAGAGTTTGAATTCCAAATTGAAGAGCAGAATAACTATCAAGCAACAAATGTTCGTCTGTTGTATAATGAAATTCTACTTTTTTTTGAGTGGCGTTGATGAAAATGAGAGAACTGCAAATTAGTCCTACTAAAAGGATGAAAACGATGGCATACGAAAGGGCAGAAGCCTTAATCATCCTTTTTCTTTTTCAGCTTGATCAGCTTTTTCTTCTCTTTTGGTTCAGCGTTTGAACTTTCTTTTTGAGCACCATTTGTTGAAGATGTTGAGCTTGTCGAAGATGTTGCTGAGCTTGTCGAAGCATCCGTTTTTTTCTTCTTAAAAATCCGTTTCATCAAAGGTGTTTTCTCTTTTGCCTCAGCAGAAGATTCGTTTTTAGCTTCTTTTGATTTCTCTTTCTTTTGGCACACTTCACCATTCTTATACTGAACTTTATCCAGTTTACCTTCGCTGTTCAATGTTTCCTGCTGACCATGCAACAGACCATTCTTTGTTCTTTTAACAGCTGTTGTATGTCCAAGACTATCGGAGTAAACTGTTTTTATGTGTTTTCCTTTTATAGTAATTATCGTGTCCACTTTTTCAATGATGGTGATTCTCCTTCTGATAGTTGTTGTGCTCGTTAGCCGGCCTTTTTTATCGTAATCACTTTGTTTACCACGAAGCACCCCATCTTTCCATTTTTCAATGCGAATAAGTGTTCCCCCGGCATCCCATTTTTTCCATTCACCATCTTTCAATCCTTTTTCAAATTCACCCTGTTCTGAAAGTTGGTTGTTCGTGTAAAAAGACTGAAAAGTGCCATCAAGTAAACTTCCTGAACTTCCGCCTTGGGTAGACATTACTTTCTGTGTTTTGAACCAATAATAGTACTTCTTGTCATTGTAATTGCGAACACCTTTTTCATCTGCATCCAATACGTAAAATTTATATGTCAATCCGTCCTGTTTGATATTGACAGATTGTTTTATAAAGTCTTGCGAAAACGAAACAAGGCGAATGATTGCGAAAAAGGTGAGGAGGAAATACTTCATTTATTGTTTTTTGCAAATTTAATGAAACCGTGTTTCATCAGAAAAATTAATGGAATATGGTGAGAGTTTTGAAGGCATAAATATAGTGAATTTTCTCTGTTTTTGAGCAATAGGAATCCGAATTCGAATTTGTATTTGAATAAAATTCTCATAATTTTCATTTATGAAAAAAGAAATAGATTCTTTTGAAGCATATGTTTCGGTATACGAATTTCTTGGGGAGATTTATGACCAGCAGGATGATGAAGGCTTAGGGGCGTTATTGGGAAGTATGAGGATAAATCCGGGGGATGGAAATCCAATGGATTCAGCAATGAAACAGGTTTGGTTGACCATCGTCAATAATCATTTTCCAAATCAAAAGGTATTTAACCTTGATGAGTCTTACTCATTAATGATTTCCTTTTTGAAAGCAATGGAATACTCCTGGTTGCCAAATAAATTGCTGGACGACCTAATAAGTAAAAATCCGGAAAGTGTAATGAGCTGGGAACGTGCCGTTGATATGGTGATTTTTAATTATAGGTGAGATTTTTCCTATTTTGCAACCATGAAAACAATCTGTCGACACCTTTTTTATTTCGTTTGTATAATTATCGTGATCTCCTGTAGTCATCAACCTCAGAAAAATGTTGAAGTTGTTGTAAAAGAAAATCCCGAAGATGAGATCAATTATCCCAAAGACATCGAACACGTTAAAGATTTTCTTCAGGCAAAACTTAAATCTGTTGTTATTGATGTGATTGAAGGTGAGTCTGCAGGTATTTGGAAGTTCAGTATTCAACGAAATGATTCATCTACCATCTTTTCGTATAACGTACTTCCGGATACACTTTCACGCAAGTCTTACAATAACTACCTCAATCGGGTTATGCTTCAGTCATGTTTGGTCGATAATCACGCCTCAAAAACAATACTATACAAGAACCTGTTTTTTACTCCAGGCTGCGGTAATGTAGCCGACAGCGAAGTGAAAGTTGTGAAAGCATTTTATGATTGTTTGATCAATCACGGTGCTGTGGAAACGGATAAAGCGTTTGCTGTGATGCGGGATTGAACTTTTGAGACCAAAACTTAATAGTTGAAAGGAGTGAGGGATTCAGTAGTTGGAAAGAAATGTAACGATTCATGCGATTTAGTTTTATTGTCCTAACTGCAAATGCTGATGAAACATTTTTTCTACCTCCTCTTTTTCTGTTCTTATACGGTATTTTCTCAGGCTCCCATACCTCAATTTCCATGTAGGGTAGAACTTTACCATTTCACTAACAATTATGGGATTGATTTTCACAAAGAGAATTGGTGGGAGGGAATTCCGGATTCTGTCAATGCGGAGCAGATGAAATATGGTGTTTCGCTTCCGGATGGCAAAGAAATTTTACCGCCCGTTTATGATCATATCTTTATCCCTGTTGATTTGAAGGATTCCTGTGCTGTGCAGATTCCTTTTGCCCTAATTTCAGTGAATAACGAGCAGTTTGTTGTCAATTTGGAAACAGGAGAGAAAACAAAGACTCACTCGAGTATTATCTATGATGATAAGATGTTCTTTTATAATGATGGACAAAGGTGGGGAGTTTATAATTTGGATTTTGAGTTTTTGGTTAAAGATTGTCCCGGAATAGGAGCGGCTAACCAGAATCCGATGAATCCGGTAAATTTTACCTCATATGTCACAAGAGTAATTGACTATTATCCTAACCAATATGAGTTCACACTCGTGAATAAACAAAGACTTTTGGCTGAAGGAAAATGGATTGAAGTCCCGAAAGTGGTTTCTTATGCCAGCCAAAATGAAGAACCCACAACGGAAAAAGAATTGAAAGAACTGGAGAAGTGGGTAGCAAAGCATCCGGATAAAGAATGGTATACTCCGAAATTCGGACTTGTGGAATTGAATTCGGGTAAAAAGATCAAAGCACAATTTGACCGTATAGAGGTAAGATTGTATGGCACTGAGTTTTATTATTGGTGTACAACCTTTAGGGCTAACTATCCGAAGCGACCGAAAGTGACAAAACGAAAATCCTATCAGCTTGATATTTACGATCAGCATTTGAAAAAAGTATTTCATTCTGAGAACAACGAAACGCCATTTTTTAACATGGAAACCTATATTCCAACTTCCGCTGAGAATATGGAATTGTACGATCAACTCTACAACAAGCGATCGAAAAAGAACGTTTACTTTTTGAAGGATGAACAAAATAAATACGGTGCGATCAATGCTTCCGGTAAAACCGTTGTACCGTTCGTTTATGATAGCATACGAACACGTTACAGTGAAAGTCATCTTTATAAATGCTGGAAAGGCGGACAATTTCAGTGGCTGACAAATGAAGGTGTTCAATTACCCAAGGGGGGTGAGGCAAATTCATTTGTTGATCAGGAAAATGTGGTGCGTTATATTATGAAGAAAGATACGACCGCCAATTCCTGTTACCTGGTTGATTCGGATAATGTCACGGAATACGGCCCATTCTCCAAGATTTATTTACCGGGAACTTCGGAAGGTGTTCTGAAAAAGGAGTTCGTCGAATCGAACAAAATGTTGATTCTGGCGGAAAGAGAAGGCAAAATGTTTGTATTTCTTGATAAGCATTTTCAATTATTCGATTCCACAAAATTCAATGCTAATACACATAACTTGTTGTTGAATCAAATGATCATTGAAAAAGATGCAACCATTTTGGTCCGGTGGAAAGACATGATCTCCATCTGCAAAGAAACCTGTTATGTTGCATATGACCGATTCAAACACATAGGATTTATTGCTTCATTGGATTATGAAAAAGTGCTGGATCTCACAAACATCCAATTCATTTCAGACGATAATCCGGAAAGAATTATAGTGCTTTTTGATGATCGTTCAATACGTTATTTCGATGCCGTTCAATGGAAATGGAGCGGAAAGTAAAAACAAAACCCGCACAGCCACTGAGTGAAGTCGAAGTGCGGGTTTTGAAAATATGTTTGCTCCTTACTTAATCAACATGAAATGTCCTTGTATGGTGTTTTTCTTATCTGTTTCCGGATCTTTGTACCAGACCGTCCAGACGTATTCACCCTCCTTACATATTTGGTCGTGATAAGTTCCGTCCCAACCAAATTCCGTGTTCTTGCTTTCAAATAATACTTCTCCCCAGCGATTATAAACCGTGAACAAATAGTTTTGCGGGTCAAATCCTGCCGTGAACACAGGCATAAAGGTATTGTTATGTTCATCACCGTCCGGTGTAAACGCGTTTGGAATATAAATGATGGTTTCACCTTTTACAATTACGCTCGCCCAAGCTGTATCCGGACAATTTCCGGGGTTGTTGGCAATCAAAGTAACAACATAACTTCCTGGTTCTGATGGATAACTATGAGACCCGTTGATCGATGTAGCCGAAGCTCCATCTCCAAAATTCCAGATGTATGTCGTTGCATCTGTTGAGGAATTTAGTGTCTGAATGTAAGTATTCATCATTGTCAACTCCTGGTTATTCAAAGAGAAACTGGCATTTGCATAGGGTTGAACACAAATGAAGTTTGCTTGTGATGCCGTAGAGCTGCATCCGTTGGAAGTACTTGTTAATGTAACGTTATAACAACCCGGAGCTGAGTAAGTGTGATTTACGGAACCTGTTTGAGTAGATGTGTTCCCATCACCAAAGTCCCATAATACGGAAGTGCTGGCTGGACTGCTGTTGTCAACAATAGTTGCAGTAAATGGCTCACAGCCCATAGCATTTGGTGTAGAGAAGTTTACAGTTGGAACTGCGTTAACAACAATAGTTGTTGTTGTTGGAACAGAACAGCCGTTGCTTGGTGTGAAGGTAATGGTGTTGGCTCCAAGGTTAGCACTTGAAGGAGAGAACGTACCGGTAGCACCGTTTACAATTCCGTTCCCTGACCAAACGCCGCCTGGTACCGAAGAAACAAGGTTAACAGCCGAGGCATCCTGGCAGAAAGGTCCAACTTGTGTAATTGTTGGAGCTTGGCCCGCGTTTATCACCACATTCACAGAACCTGTAATTGAGCAGCCGAAAGTGGATGCAGTTACAGTATATGTTCCTGCAGCAGCCGAAGTAACATTGGTTATTGAAGGATTTTGTTGATTTGAACTGAAAGCGTTCGGGCCTGTCCAACTGTAAGTTGCACCTACTGGTCCGTTTGCCGTTAAGTTCAATGTTTGCCCTGTACATAACGGTGAATTGCTTGCTGCTGTCACTGATGCGCTCGGATTCACAGTAATGTCAAATGTGATTGGAGTCCCTACACAGGTTCCAACTGAAGGTGTTACTGTAATTGTTCCGGTAATCGGAGTAGCTCCAGGGTTCGTTGCTGTGAAAGTACCTACGTCTCCACTTCCTGAAGTTCCCAAACCAATAGATGAATTGGAGTTTGTCCAGTTATAGGTTACACCGCTGGATGAGCTTGTAAATGCCGGAACGACAATATTACCTGTATTACACTGGGAAATATCAGCCAGGTCATTCATCGTCGGTGTAGTTCCAACAGTAATAGTATAAGTTTGAGCAGGACCCGTACAGCCCGAAATCGTAGGGGTCAAAGTAACAGTTCCCGTGATGGAGCCTGTTCCTGTATTGTTTGCTGCAGTAAATGCGCTTACGTTTCCGTTTCCACTTCCTCCTAAACCAACATTTGTATTAGAGTTTGTCCAGTTAACTGTAGCTGTAGCCGGAACTACCGTAACAGTTGTCGCAGGTGCAGGATCTCCCGCACAATAAGTTTGACTTGCTAAAGGGCTTATTGTAGGAGACGGATTTACGGTAATGTTAAATGTTGAAACAGGACCTGTACACGTTCCGATCGAAGGAGTTACTGAAATCGTACTGGTTATCGCTGCTCCGGTGTTGTTTGTTGCTGTAAATGCCGGAACACTCGTTGATCCTGAAGCTCCACAGCCCGTTGCAGTATTGTTATTCGTCCAGTTGAAATTGGCGCCGGCCGGATTGCTTGTAAATGTATTCAAAGGTACAGTTGCACCGGCACAAACCGTAATATTCGGCTCAGCTACAACAGTTGGAGATGATCCTACGGTGACGGTTACTGTTCCACTGCTTGAACAACTACCTGTAGTTCCCGTAACAGTATATGTGGTAGTTACCGATGGCGTTGCTGTAACCGTTCCGCCTGTTGAACTTGATAAAGTTGCGCTGGGACTCCAGGTATAATTAGCCGCTCCTGTTGCTGTAAGGGTTGCACTTCCTCCGGCACAAATGGTTTGAGGCCCGGGAGGAGTAACAGTTGCATTTGTTACGGTAATTGTTGTTGAAGATGAAGCGTTACATGGCGCTGTACCAATTGAATAGTTAATCGTATGTGTTCCTACTCCCGCAGTTGCAGGATTGAAAACTCCGGTAGACGAAACTCCCGGACCTGTCCATGTTCCACCCATATCTGCGGCTATCAATTGTGTTGTTCCTCCTGTTACACAGAAAGGCCCAGCCGGCGTAATTGCAGGGTTTGGAGGGCCGGTTTGAGCTCCCGGTGGCGGACCAAGCTGCATCGTAAAGTTCGATGAGGTTCCACTCCAGTTCTCTACCAGGATCATAATCTCTTGTCCTGCAGTTACCATTGGTGCAGGAACGGATGAAGTACATGGGAAATAAGTTCCGAACTGGTTACAACCACTGGCAGCACTGGCATAATTACAACCAATCTCATTTGACATATTTTGAATTGCAGTACAAGGTGCCTGACCTGGCGGAATATTGAAAACTGCAACATCAAGGAAACCTGATGATGCGTTTCCGTCGATAAGCATGTTCAAAGGTCCGGATGAGGTAATATGCAAAATGATATACCCCATATTCGGTCCAAAGAAATCAAGACAAGAACTTACTACCGGACCTGGCGTAACAAAGTTAAACGGTCCTGCAGTTCCCGGCGTACAGATCGAAGTATTGGTGTTACACTGCGCTAATGCAGTTGTACTTAAGAGTAATGACGCGATTACTCCACCGAAAAGTGATTTAATTTGCTTCATAACTGTTAAAACCAAAGTGAGTAATTACGTCTAGTATATTCTGTGTTGATGGCTCAGAAGAAAAGGTGGCACGAATTGTCTGCGTTCCTTCGATCAAAACCAGGCTGGTAAGCGTTGGGTGAACACTTTTGATACGACTTTCCATCACAGCTTGTTTATTTGGCGAAACAGGCATGAAAAGAGGAAAAGTAACCTGATTTCCAACAATCGTTACCTGTGCTTTTGGACGATACCCAAGATTAAACAGTTGTCTGTCAACTTCAAGTGTTGATTCTGACGACTGCAATAACAATTCCCGCTGTTCTAGTAATGTGTTGATTTCTGAATTAGCGTCTTGGGAAAAACTTGTGAAAGATCCGCAAAGCACCAAAAATACTGGTAATGCGAGCGTTCGTAGTTTTCGGCGAACCGAAGGGGTGTAGTAGTAGAACATCTAAAATAGTTTTAGTAGTGCACTAATTTAACGAGAATTTTGTTTAAGGGTTGTCAAATTGATGGCGATTTAACAGTTTTTTTTACAAAATAAAAAAGGCTCCATGAAGGAGCCTTTCTCTTATAAATGAATTCTTTAGAAATTGTAACTCAATCCCAAGCTTGGCATGATTGGGAACTGGTATACTTTTTCGTTAGTAACACGGTTCACATAGAAAATGTTGTTTCTGTTGTAGGCATTCGTTACACCTGCAACTGCTTCAAGCTGACTTTTATTAGCAAAAATGAAACGCTTTTTCACGGTAATGTCCAAACGGTGGTAATATGGCAAGCGTTTGCTGTTAAACTCACCCATAACATATTGAATTCCGTTTGTGTTTGATGTTGTATAATCAGTAGTCACACCATCATCAAATGTTTCCTGCTGGTAGAATCCAACAGTTGGTGTGTAAGGAAGTCCTGAACCTAAGTTCCAGCGAACATTTAGTTCAAGGTCTTTCTTAGCTCCGAATAAATAGGATCCAACAAGGTTAACATTGTGTCGACGATCAAATACAGGGAAGTAGTTTTCAAACCCGTTCCAACGTTGTGAATACCCCAGGGAGTAAACTCCCCACAGGAAAATTCTGTTTTTGCTGTATTTCAATAATACATCGGCACCATAAGATTGTCCTGATTCAATAAGGAAGTCTTTCTTCTGGATATCCGGTTTGTCGGAGAAATCAGCAACGTCATCATACAACTTGAATGTATTGATATTGCTCAATTGCGGGAAATACTTATAGTAAGTTTCAATGTTCAACGACAAAGAGTTCGACAAATCGTATTCACCTCCGAAGATAGCATGGTAAGCAATCTGTAAACCGTTCTTAGGGTTCTTTACTGTTCCGTTCGGTGTAACAAATTCTCCCTGAACATCAACAGGTGCGCTTAATAAACCGTTGAACAGGTTTACAACATCCTTATCTGAAGAAGCGGAAGTAAAGTTTTGTGTATAACGTCCTCCTGAAAGTTTTAATCTGAAACGGTCTGTTGCGTTATATTTAATACCAAGTCTTGGCTCAACTGAAATTGTTCCCAAAGAAGCATAAGCCTGAACACGTAATCCCGGTTGAATCACCAAACGAGTACTTACGTACTTGTAAGTAATATAAGCTCCGATCTCCGTACTGTTGTTTTTCGATGTGATTTTTGTAGCATACTCGTTGTAAGTAAGGAAATCCGTTCCGAAAATGTTAAGGTTTAAACCGTAATCAATTCGTCCTTCGTTCTTTAAATAGTAAGTAAAGTCAAATCCAAGATCAGAACCCTGGATCTTACTTGTGCGCTCAAATGAACCAACTTCAGCAAAATTTGTTTCGAAACGCGAAAGGTTAAGGTGTCCGTGAATAACTGTCGGTGAACCGCTGGGTACAAGCGCAAAATTGAATCCGGCTCCACTTTGCTTAAATCCTAATGTAGCCACACCAAAATAATCAACGTTGTCATTGTTATTAAATCCGAATGCAGAGAATTTTGATCCTTGTCCGGATGCGAATGTCACTTTTCCGTATAAGTCCGTAAAGTTGTATGGCAACCCTTTTCCGTCATTAACGCTTCTGTACAATGTTTTTGAAGTATAATCGAGCAAAGATTGTTTTCCTGCAAAGATAAAGCTTGATCCGCCTGAACCTTTCTGGTTTCTTTTCAATGGACCTTCCAACACAAGTTTCCCAAGGAAAGGAGAAACCGAAACTTTACCGCCTATCTCTTTTTTATTCCCGTCGCGGTAAGTGATATCCATTACAGATGAAATTCTTCCTCCGTATTTTGCATCAAATCCACCTGTATAAATGTCTACGTTCTGAACAAGTTCCGTTTCAAAAATGGAGAAGAAACCGATTGAGTGAAACGGATTGTACACCGTCATTCCGTCCAATAATACTTTATTTTGAATCGGTGTTCCACCACGAACATATAACTGTCCTCCCTGGTCACCTGTTGTAACAACTCCGGGTGTCACGGAAAATGCCGCAACTACATCATTTTCACCTCCAACAGATGGAATTCTTTCCAGTCCTTTTTTATCCAGTTTAATAACCGACATTAAGACCTCTGTTGTTTTTTGGCGAGTTTCACCTGAAATCTCAACTTCACCGATATTTTTTCCATCAGGATGAACCAAGTTGATGGAAATCTCGCTGATCCCTTTGGAGTCTTTGACAATGATCTCCTTTTCGTAAAGTTTATATTCAAAACTGGCAATACGAAGCAAATAAGTTCCCATGGGCACTTTCGCAATTGAAAAAAGCCCGTCAACAGCTGTTGTTGCTCCTAAGATTTGTTGCGATTTATTGGTTGGAATAAGAAGAACTTTCTCAAACGGAACCGGTTCACCATTGTCGTCATCTACCACATATCCACGAATAATATGTTCTTGTGAAAACCCGATACCGGTTACAAAAAGAGAAAAGAAAAATAAGAGTTTTAGTTTCATAAAGTTCTACCAATGAAATAGTCAGCCACGAATTTAAGCTTTTAACTTCAGTTAACAACTTAATCATCCTGCTTTTGAATGAACTGTAGTTTTATTGATTGTGCGGTTAAACAACGTTAATCCCCAACCTTGATCAATTGTTTCGCTTTGTCCCAGTATACGTCCATTTGCTCTAAGTTCATGGTTGATAATGATTTATCGTCTTTCACAACCAGTTCCTCCATCAGTTTGAAGCGTTGAATGAATTTATTGTTCGCTTTTGTTAAAGCCGTATCCGGGTTTACATCGATGAAGCGTGAGTAATTTACAAGGGCAAAAAGCAAATCACCGAACTCTTCTTCGATATGGTCTGTGTTTTTGCTTTGAATTGCTTCTTCCAGTTCATTGAATTCTTCCGTAACCTTATCTTTTACCTGTTCTGCGTTGTCCCAGTCAAACCCGATTCCCCGTACTTTTTCCTGGATCCGCATAGCTTTAACCAAAGCGGCTAAACCGTTCGGAACACCTTCCAAAACACTTTTCTTACCTTCTTTCAGTTTCAGTTTTTCCCAGTTTTGCTTTACTTCTTCCTCGGTTTCAGCGGTAGTATCGCCATAAATATGCGGATGCCTGAAAACCAGCTTGTCACAAATGGAATTGAGCACGCTTTCCACATCGAAGTCCTTGTTCTCCGAACCGATCTTGCAGTAAAATACCATATGCAGGAACAGATCTCCAATTTCACCTTTTAAAGATTCCATGTCGTTGGACACGATTGCGTCTCCAAGTTCATAGGTTTCTTCTATTGTGAGATGACGAAGCGTTTCAAGTGTTTGTTTTTTATCCCACGGACAATGTTCTCTCAAATCATCCATAATGTTCAGTAGTCGTTCAAAGGCAATAAGTCTGCTGTCTTTGACTTGGGGATCAATTCTTTTCTCATCCATGTAGCAAAAATACAACGGATAAAGATGTAAATTTGGGCATGCTAAGATTTTGCTTCGTACTATTATTTCCATTTGCGCTTTCTGCACAGGATTCCATCCAAAATGAATGGTGTCTGAGTTTCCGCCCTAAAACAGGGTTTTTAGCGGCTCACCGTGGTACAATGGGACATTTACCGAAAGACAGGATTTTCTGTGGTGAAATAAGTTTAGGCAAACGCCTGTTCGGAGAAAATAATTGGAATGATGCATACAGAAACCCAATTGTTGGTTTAACGCTTTATGGTTCGAATCTCGGGAATAAGGAAGTTTTGGGATACGGTTTCGGAGCTTATTCCTTTATTGAGTTTCCTATGGTTGAAAATACGGATAGTTATTTATCGTGGAAAATGGGAGTAGGGTTAGGTTATGTTACCAAAGTGTTTGACCAGGAACTCAATCCGAAGAATGATGCTACGAGTACCCATATGAATGCACTTTTATGTTTAGGCGTTACGGGAAAATGGCGCTTTGCAAAAGATTATTCACTGATTTACGGTTTAGATTTGACACATTTCTCCAATGGCTCAACCCGAATGCCGAATTTAGGATTGAACATTCCTACGATTTCTTTGGGAATGGCTTATCACTGGAAAGGAAAGAAGGTTCCGGGAGCAGAGCAGAAGGTTTACACCAAAACACCTTTCTTTAATCAATGGAACTGGACGAACGTTGCCATTATCTCATCAAAGGAAGCATTTCCTACAGGTGGGAAAAATTACCCGGTTTTTGCCCTGAATTCTTTTGTCTGGAAACAATTTAAAGCAAAAGTCGGAATGGAGGTTGGTTTGGATTTCATTTCAAAACAGTCGTTGATGAAGTACAGGGAATACATCCCTAAAACACAATTGTCCATTTTCCAGGTGGGAGCGTACGCAGCTTATATACTTCCTTTAGATCGTTTGCGTTTTATAGTAGGCATGGGCGTTTACCTGAAGGACCGGTATGATATGGATAATGAGATTTACCACAGAGTAGGTATGAGATACGAATGCGACAACGGTTTACTGTTCAATTTGGTGCTTAAAACCCATTGGGCAAAAGCCGATTATGTAGAATATGGTGTTGGTTATACATTTAAACACAAGAAAAAATGAAAATGTGGGTTCCGTTTCTGGCTTTTGTGCTGATTATTGCTTCCTGTAAAAAGGCAGAAGACCGCTCTTGCTTTAAGTTTTGGGGTGATGAAAAGACAATAGAAGTTCCGCTGGATGATTTTGAAAAGCTTTTTCTGAATGCACACCTGGAATACGAGTTGGTTCAGGATTCAACGGATAAACTGGTGATTACCGGTGGCGAAAACGTAGTGAATAAAGTGGAATGGAGCATCAGTGACGATAAGACCTTGTCAATCAGTAATAAGAACAAATGTAATTTCCTTAGAAACGAACGAAAAGTGATCAAAGTGGAAATTCACTACACAAACATTTACAATATCCACTTTGAGGGAACAGAGTCGCTTACTACGAAAGGAACATTGAAGACAGATTATTTTGTATTGCTGATAAGAGATGGTGCCGGACCTGTGAACCTGGATTTGGATTGCATTTCCGTTTCCGCCGATATTTCTCACGGTTGGGGTGATTATGTTCTTACCGGAACTACGGAATACGCAAGCATTGGAGCCAGAAGTAACGGATATTGCGATACACGTGGATTGACAGTGAACCAATCCATCTATATTTCCCAGGAATCAAGCGGGAACATTAAAGTGAATTGTGGAAACCTTCCATTGAATGGTTACCTGAAAAGCAATGGTAACATCGAATATATCGGTAATCCTGATTCAATAAATATTCTGAACACCGGAACAGGAAAAGTGGTGGATATTAATTAGTAGGAAAGCCGCGACTTTCCCTTGTATGATCTTTCATCCAACAGTCTTGTTGTCCAAAATAAAAAAAAGCCCAATATCATTGGGCTTTTTTTTATTTTCCTCTTTTCAACTGCATTAATACTTTGAATGCTTTGTCGACGTGATCTTGTTTAACGATTATCGTGAATTCGTTCGCTGTAGAAACAACCTCAACGATATTCAATCCTTCCCATGCCAAATGTTTCAGGATGTAGTAATAAACTCCGTAAACTTCAGAGTTTACAGTAGGAAGCTTAACAGTTACAGAAGCTAAATCTGTAGTGTGCGACTTCAATCTTTCGTTGATCAATAAATTGTTGATCTTTGAAGAGATGTTCTGAGAACAGATGATAGTAGTTTCCGTTACACCTCTACAAATCGTATAGAAAACATCAGAATCCATATTTACAAGAGTAACAAGATCTGCTTGTTTCAAACGTAATGATTCTGTATTTTCGAATGTGTAATCCTCAAGATTTGATCGAACAAGGAAATCACCCAGTTCTCCAATAATATTCGTGATTTTTAGATTTAATCTGTGGTACAATCCCGGTGACATTCTTTTGATCGCCATTACGATTGCTCCTTCTTTTACTTCTTTACCAAGTATTTCTTCGATTTCTGGTTTGATTTTTCGTGCTAATGAAGAAATGTTGATTAGGTCGTCTGTCATTGCTTCGCGCAAAAATGGGCTTCTTCCAATAATTTCTTCTGTGATTTTTCCAATTGATAACATATGCTTTTTACAAATTTCCGAGTGTGTAAAATTAAACATAATGGTTAACAAACCGAACAGTTTTAATCTTATAAAAACACATTGATGAATATTTATGATGATTGGATGAACAATGTTCACACCTTCATGAAGATTTGCAAAGAATAGTGTGAATTATTGTTTAGGCGTGAGCCGGAGTTAGTTGTTTTATAAGCGTTTTGATCATTTCCAGTTGATCCTGAACAGAAAGATTGCTATTGTCAATAACAATGGCGTCATGAGCCTGGGTAAGCGGACTTTCTGCCCGGGTGGTATCAATGTGGTCACGGTGAAGAAGGTTGGCTTTTACTTCTTCTCTCGATACTTTATCGCCTTTATGGATCAGCTCTTGGTAACGGCGCTCTGTTCTTACATCCGGAGAAGCCGTTAAAAAGATCTTTAGTTCGGCATTGGGGAAAACAACAGTTCCTATATCCCGACCATCCATGATTACTCCGCCTTTTAAGCCCATGGCTTGTTGTTGAGAAACCAATTTCTTTCTGACTTCTTTAATAGCTGCCACTTCACTAACCCAGGAGGAGAGTTCTATTCCTCTTAAGTATTCTGTAATGTCCTCGGAATTCAGAAAAAGGGGGTGAGATTCATCCTGGTTCCGGGGTCCGAATTGGATATTGATCTCGTTTAACCTGTTAACGAGTTCTTCTTTGTTGAGAGAACCATTGGAGATAATTCCGTTCTTAAGTGCAAAGTGTGTAACACCTCTGTACATCGCTCCGGAATCAATGAAAATATAATGCAAATCGTGAGCAAGCGCTTTTGCAAGCGTGCTTTTCCCGCAGGAAGAATATCCGTCAATTGCTATAGTTATTTTCTTCATCTTGAGCGCTGAACGAAGTTACGATTTTTTTTGTCTTGCAAATGAATAGTAAGAGCGAATTGCAATTCGCCCCGACATAAACAAAAAAAAAGGGACCCTTACGGATCCCTCTTTTATAATCTTTCAACAGATTCTTAGAATCTCCATCCAAGACGGAACATAGAAATTGCATTGTTAGTCAACGCTCCTTCTTTGTGCTCAGCATTTGTTTTTCCAGATGTTGTAGTACCTCCAGACGTGAAAGAGAAATCTCCCTCTTTGTCAGTCCAAGAAGAGAATCCCCATCCTAGTTCAAATCCTAGGTAGAAGTTCTCAGCGAAGTAATAATCTGTACCAGCCAACAAGTTAACACCCATCATAGAAGAAGGAGTGTTTACTTCGTAGCTATCTCCAGCAGAGTAGTTGTTAGCACCATCTACGTCAGATCCTGTAGAAGTCATTTTAGAACCACCGAACATGATATCTAAACCTACATATGGAGACAATTTATCAGTTCCAGTGAAGTGGTATTCAGCACCTAAACCAAGACCCCAAGAGTTGTCTTTAGTTTCGTATGTACCTGTACCTCCGGAGAAATCAGGGTTTTCGTAAGCGATGTCTGAAGTACTGTAGTTATTGATTGCCAAAGACAAACGCACAGCGATATTGTCAGCAACGAAATAACGAGCGCGAACAGATGGAGCGTTAAAGCTGAATGTAGCAGCGTTGTAACCCAACTGTCCTTCGATTGAAAATGGTGCGTCAGCAGCAGCAGGTTTTTGAGCCATAGCTACAGTAGATAGAACTACTCCACCAACAAGTAAACTTAACTTTTTCATATTTTAAAATATATTGGTTGGAGCGAAAGTACAGAAAACTTTTATTCGTGCAACTCCTTTTTTTTAACAAATTATCGTTAATAATGTGTTTTCTCCTTTATTCATCAGTGAATGAGCTGGTTCGGAGAGTGTGCTAAAGGCTTTTCGGGAGTGCTTATTTTTTGCCGATAGGCATGGAAAACGTGATTCCGTGTTGTGATCCTGCGGCAGAATAAATCATCCAGCCATATTCAAATGTGAATCGCTTTAATTGAAACGAGGTTCCAAAGGAGAAACCAGCTAATCCCGGTCGGTTTGCTAAACGCATTTCCAGTCTTCGTTGGATATCTATTCCGACCCTGAAGAAGACCTTCTTTCCTAAATTGAGTTCTGTTTGTATCAAAGCGTGTCGGGCTACCTTCTCAATGAATCCCGCTTTCGTTACTTTAATTGTGTCTCCGGTCAATGCATCAATCTTATCCTTCGCATTCGGATCAACATAACTTAAGTCCCATTGTTGCAGATGCTGGGCGGTCAAATAAAAGCGGAAAGGTGCGTGGGCAAGTTTCTTTGATACTCCGATCTGTACTTCTATGGGAAGTGGAGCCCTTTCGGTGGTATATCCTTTCCATTGAACTCCAAGGTTTTTTACAACTCCGCCAATCACGAAGTCCTTGTCTTCGTTGAAATATTGTCCACCGATATCAATGGAGTTTCCAAATGAATAATAAGCATCCATTTGAGAGTAGATCAGATTTAAAGTGGCTCCTATCGACATTCGTTCATTTATAAGGCGGGAAGCAGAAGCGCCAAGAATGAAATCGCCGGGACTAAATGTTCCCAGGTCGTTACCGGCCTTATCTGTTCTTGTCATTGACCCGTAAGCGATATAACGAAAATGCGCAGCCCCGAAAGTGTTTCCGAAAGCTCTTCCGTAAGCCAGTGAGCCGGCATTGATACCGCCACCCCTGATGTTTTCACTAAAACTGCCCACATTCATCATCCTGGAATTAAGTGCTGCAGGATTGCTGTAAGAAAGATTGATATCGTTGTCTCTGCTATTGATAAGATTGCCGGCCATTCCGAGCTGGCGTGCCGAATAAAATGAGTTTAATGCCTGGTATGTACTTGTTCCGCCCGTTTGTGAGAACGAGGTTGTACATATTAATAAGGTATAAGCGAAAAGTAATTTCTTAAGCATGGAACTCATAACGTAAAATTAATCCTTTAATTGTTGTCAGGAAACAGTTCTGTACGTTTTCCCAATTCAATGGCTTCAAGCTGTTCAATCTTTCCGTTGTTGATCTCAAACCGTAAAAGTGTACGAACATTATGGAAGCCGTGGGTGCCCGCTGCTCCCGGATTCATCCAGAGTGTATTGAGTTGTTTGTCCATTTGAACAAGAAGTGTGTGTGAATGTCCGCAGATAAAAAGCTTCGGCTGGTGTTCGCGTATCAGAAGATCTGCATTTCGCTGGTAACGGCCAGGTCTTCCGGCAATATGTACCATCAATACTTTGCAATTCTCAACCTCAAAAATTTCGATTTCCTTCAGTTCGGCACGAAGTTCATGCCCGTCTATGTTTCCGTAAACGGCCCTTACGGGTTTGAATTTTTTTAGCTCATCCAATACCGCGGTGTTTCCGATATCCCCGGCATGCCATATTTCGTCCACTTCGTTGAAGTGCTTGTACACTTCTGCCGGAAAGAAACTGTGAGTGTCTGAAAGTAAACCGATCTTCATAAGTCAAAAGTAAAAAGTTAAAAACAAAAAGAGTTCTGGTTGATGGATTGATTCGTGTTGAAAAGACAGTTATGATTTTCAATTAGTTATTAGTGGGTTATTTCACTTGAATGCTCTGTGTTGTTCGGTTTTTTTGACTTTTGATTTTTGACTTTTGATTTTTCCTTCTTTTCAATCTATAACTTGCTATATTTGCAATTCGAACTTACAAAATAATGTCGCATGGCTACTAAAGCAGCAGTAAAACCGACTAAAACAACAAAAAAAAGTGCAGCTAAAAGCACTACTAAATTTTCGAAAGAAACATATATCAAATGGTATAAGGATATGCTGTTGATGCGTCGTTTCGAAGAAAAAGCAGGACAGTTGTATATCCAGCAGAAATTTGGGGGGTTTTGTCACTTATATATAGGTCAGGAAGCAATTGTTGCCGGAACAGTTAGTGGCTCTCGTCCAACTGACAAGCACATGACGGCTTACCGCGACCATGCGCACCCGATTGGTTTAGGAACTGATGTTCGTGTGTTGATGGCCGAATTGTACGGAAGAAAGACAGGATGTTCAAAAGGAAAAGGAGGGTCAATGCACTTCTTTGATAAAGAAAAGAACTTTATGGGAGGACACGGGATTGTTGGAGCTCAAATTCCAATGGGAACCGGTGTTGCTTTCGCTGAAAAATATAACGGAACGGATAACGTTGCTTTTGTTTCTATGGGAGATGGAGCTGTTCGTCAGGGGGCTTTGCATGAAACTTTCAATATGGCAATGAACTGGAAACTTCCGGTGATCTACATTATTGAAAACAACAATTATGCAATGGGAACTTCTGTTGAGCGTACTACAAACGTTACGGATCTTTCCAAGATTGGTGATTCTTACGAAATGCCTTCAAGAATTGTGAACGGAATGTCACCTGAAGCGGTACATGAAGCAATTGAAGAAGCTTGTGATCGCGCACGTCGCGGTGATGGGCCAACTTTATTGGATATCCGTACTTACCGTTATAAAGGTCACTCCATGTCGGATCCTCAAAAATACCGCACGAAAGAAGAGGTTGCTGAGTGGATGGAGCAAGATCCGATCGAACATTGTTTGAGAGTGATCAAGGAAAACAAATGGATGACCGAAAAAGAAATTGCAGAGGTTGATGCCTGGGTAAAGAAGGAGATTGAGGAAAGTGTTACTTTCGCTGAGAATTCACCTTACCCTGACGCAGATGAACTTTACGAAGACATTTACCAGGAGCCAAACTACCCTTACATTATTGAATACTAAATTCCCAAGATAAAGATCTATGGCTGAAGTAATTTACATGCCCAAATTGAGCGACACCATGACAGAAGGTGTTGTAGCGGAATGGCATAAAAAAGTTGGTGATTCGGTTAAATCCGGGGAACTGCTTGCAGAAATTGAGACAGATAAGGCAACAATGGAGTTCGAATCGTTCTACGATGGAGTTCTTCTGCATATCGGTGTTGAGAAAGGAAAACCTACTCCGGTTAATGCTTTATTGGCAATTATCGGTGAAAAAGGAGAAGATATTTCTTCGTTAACTTCCGGTAGCGCTGCTCCGGCTGGTGAAGCGAAAAAAGAGGAGCCTAAAAAAGAAGAAGCTCCAAAAGCGGAAGAGAAAGCTGCTCCGGCAGAAACAGTTAAAGAAGAAACATCTGTAAAAACAGAAGAAAAAACTGCTCCTGTTGCTGCAAGTTCTACAACGTTGAACAACGGTAGGATAGTGGCTTCTCCATTGGCTAAGAAATTGGCTGAAGAACGTGGGGTTGATCTTGGATTCATCCAGGGAACAGGTGAGGGTGGACGTATCACAAAACGTGATGTTGACCATTATGTTCCTTACGATGCTCCTGCACGTAAAGCTTCGTCTGGTTCTGCGCAAACGGAATCTTATACGGATGTTCCGAATTCTCAAATGCGTAAAGCAATTGCTAAAACGCTTACGGCATCTAAATTCTCAGCGCCACATTTCTACCTTAAAATGGAGGTGGATATGGATAATGCAATTGCTGCCAGAAAAGCGATCAATTCAATGGATGGAGTGAAAGTTTCATTCAATGACATGATCATTAAAGCGGTTTCAATGGCGTTGAAGAAACATCCGAAAGTGAATGCTGACTGGATGGGGGACTTCATTCGTTATAACGATCATATTCATATCGGTGTGGCTGTAGCAGTTGACGAAGGTTTGGTTGTTCCTGTAGTTCGTTTTGCTGACGGTAAAGGGATTTCCCAATTGGGTGAAGAGATCAAAGATCTTGCGGGAAGAGCGAGAGACAAAAAGCTAAAGCCGGAAGAAATGCAGGGGGGAACATTTGCTGTTTCCAATCTTGGAATGTATGGAATTGAGGACTTTACGTCTATCATCAATCCGCCTAACGGATGTATTCTTTCTGTTGGACAGATCAAGGAAACTCCTGTGGTTAAAAACGGACAGATCGTTCCGGGTAATGTATTGAAACTTAGCTTGTCGTGTGATCACAGAGTGGTAGATGGAGCGGTTGGTTCTGCATTCCTGCAAACATTGAAAAATATGCTTGAGAATCCGGTTTCAATGCTGGCATAACAGATAGATTATAATTGGAAGGGGAATCTTAGGGTTCCCCTTTTTTATTGCCGAAAACAATTGTTTAAAGGAGTCATTCGTTCAAAAAAGTTCAAATTTATTAGAGTGTTTTATATGCTTTAAACCTCTGAAACAACTGGCCCTGTTGAATACATGAATTTACCTGGGAAGATTTTATTTCTTTCCATTTCGGTTGTTTATTCAAAATAAATGTCGACCTTGGGGCCTTAATATTATAGTATGAGTACAGGAACAGTTAAGTTCTTCAATGAAGAAAAAGGATTCGGATTTATTATTGACGAGGATACAAAGCAAGATTTCTTTGTTCACGTTACCGGGTTGTCAGAAAAAGTAACAGAAAATGACAAAGTCACGTTCGAGATAACTGAAGGCAAAAAAGGACTTGTAGCCGTTAATGTAAAAAAGGCTTAAGAGTACAACCCTGATATCATCGTCAGGGTTTTTTATTTAATCACCTTTTATCGAATTCCAGGTAGCATACATCTTTTCCTGCGTTGGTCTGTTCGCTTCAGGCTCCGTCAAAGGCTCCACCTCTCTTAAAGTAGCATGGCATTCTCCCGGAAGGGCTTGATACAACGCGGTTCCTTTCGTTTTCCAGTTTATCATTTCGTCACTTACTTCCTTGATGATCTTCCCGGGATTTCCAACAACCAGGCTTCTTCTCGGAATTACTGTTTTCGCAGGAACAAATGAAAGTGCCCCTACAATGCATTCATCACCGATTTCAGCATCATCCATGATAACAGAATTCATTCCAATCAGGCAGTTCTCTCCAAGATTTGCACCAAGAATAATTGCACCGTGACCAACATGTGCGCCTTTTTTTAAACGAAGCGAAGTTCCCGGAAACATATGAATTGTACAATTTTCCTGTACATTACAACCGTCTTCAATAATGATCTCGCCCCAATCACCACGTATTGCAGCTCCCGGACCAACGTATACGTTCTCACCTATATGCACATTTCCTGTAACAGTTGCATTCGGGTGAATGAAGCTGCTTTTTTTGATCACAGGAATAAATCCGTTGAATTCATAAATTGCCATACTTTCTTAATTGCTAATTACCAGTTCCTAATTAAAAATTGGTGAGGGGGTGAATCAGGCAAAGTTAATTCGTAATTAACAATAGTCATTATCATTTGTGATTAAGTCTTAATATCTTAGCATCCTGAAGTCCTAATGTCAAAAAATGAGTTACTGCAACTACGTCAAAAATTTACCTGAAGACAACGTTCACAAGATCTATCATGATTATCATTATGGTGTTGAAATTGAAGATGATAATGCGCTTTTCGGGCGATTGATCCTTGAAATTAACCAGGCCGGCCTTTCGTGGGATACGATACTGAAGAAGCAGGAAAATTTTCGTGAAGCCTTTGATGATTTCGAAATTGGACGAATTGCGGCATATGGGGATGAAAAAATTGAAGAATTATTAAAAAATTCGGGAATCATCCGCAACCGTTTAAAGATAAATGCCGTTATTTATAATGCCAGGCGGGTGAAAGAGATTCAAAATGAATTTGGTAGCTTTAATAATTGGTTGAAATCACAAAATAGCTTAACTTTAGCTGAATGGGTAAAATTGTTTAAAAGCAATTTTAAATTTGTGGGAGGAGAAATTGTGAACGAATTTTTGATGAGTACAAATTTTTTACCTGGCGCACACACTGTTGAATGTCCGTTTAATAAACGATAGATGAAAAAATTACTTCTCTTTGGATTGGCTCTTGTTTTTGGCAATCTGCTTAACGCTCAAGTTGGAATTTTCGGTGGTACATCCATCTATAAAAGTGCATATGTAAAAGGATTTTATACCGGATTACAGATAGGCGCTGAAGTTCCGCGTGATGATATGGTTTCTTTTTTCGGCCGTGTTTCAGCCTCGTTACCACAGGTTTCAATTGATACAATCCGATTAGAGGCAATTGATCCTACTACAACATTTCCCTCTGTTATCAATGCTGAGGCAAAATTCAAGAATTCTGTGGTGAACTTCCAGTTCGGTACCCGATATTATTTGGGGAATGGTTATGATTATGGTATTTCCGCCTATGGAGGAAGTATCTTCGAGATATCGGCACTAACCGTGAAAAGAACCACAACCGAAAGCTATGACGAAACAAAATACCAGTTTGTTAGCCCGGATTCACCACCACAACCCTATTCACAAAGAGGTTCTATCTTTCTTGTGAACTTAGGATTAAGTGCAGGTGTGAAATACAATTTCTATTTCGGATTGGTTTATTTTGATGTAACTGGTTCTTATAACTTGTTCCCGGTTATTACCAATACTCTCAGTAGAGATTATGGTAGAGCTTCTGCTATCAACTTTACAATGAATCTTGGGTTTAGAAAGGATATCTTTTAGAAAAGTCCCCATTTTTTCCTCCGTCCTCCTTGCTTGAATTCAGTAATGAATTCTTCAAACTTGTCGTAACGGGAAATTTTTCCGAGTAATAAGGATTTGTCCAGGTCTTCCTTCGACAACGTATTCGGTGCTGTTTTGAAACTGAATTTGGCCCCTAGTTTCTGAAGCGCAGCATTTGCTTTCTTATCCAAAGAATCGGCATCGGGTAACGGATGTGTGATCTGTAAATTTGTTGTGATACCCGGGTTAGGATTCAACAATGGAAGTTTGCCTTCAAACCACTGAAAAAGAACTACTGCAATCGAGAAATAATCGCTTCTGTGATCAACCAGGTGTAACCTGTTCAAAATAACTTCCGGTGAAGCAAATCCAAGCGGGAAGATCAATTTTCGCTGAACAGGGGAGGAGTAATCAATGGCTAAACCAAAATCAATAAGTGAAACTTCTCCGGTAGATGCATCAATAAGAATATTGGAAGGTTTGAGGTCCAAATGAGCAATATTCTTTTCCCGTAATTCCGTCAAAAGTGGCAATATCGATTGACAAAAACGAACTGCCGCATCAAATTTTTGATTGGATTTGATCTTTCTGAAATGATCAGTAAGTGTAACCCCATTTTGATATCTCAACAACAGGGCAGTACTCACTTCATCCTCTAAACACCAAATGACTTGAGGTAATCCTGAATTGCTGAACGAAAATTGGCTTTCAGCTTTCAATGTTTCCCGTCCCAAATCTGTTGATGACACTTTCAAAATGAAGAACTCCAGCGTTTGTTTATGCCTGACTTTGAAAACCTCGCAGAATTTACGCCGTTTCTGGTTTCCCAGGCGTTCCAGAATTTCGTAATCGTTAAGTTTTGAATCCTGAAGTTGTTGAAGTACTATTTTGTGTTGCATTGAATCTGCAAGGTAAGATAAAAATATCTTCCGTCGCTTGGTAGAATACCTGGTCCGGGATAGGCTGTTGCCCGTCTTGAGAAATAAATTTCGTTCGTCAGGTTGTTGATCCCGCCTTCCAATTGGAAATTCTTGTTTATTGTATATCTCGTGGACAGATCGAAAACGAAATATTCAGGGACTAAACCAATAACCGCATCACCACTTGGAATGTATGCATTGGAAGCGTCTGAATATTGCTCGGCATTGTATGAGCCCTGAACCTGCACCTGGAATTTTTCCGTTCTGAATTTTATTCCCGACCTCAAAATAATCGGACTTACATATTCTACCGAATTCCCAACATAGTTCGCTTCTCTTGAACGGATATACATCGAATTGATGTATGAGAAATTGATAAACGTACTCAAACCGCATTTTGATGAATCGGAGACCATTTTCAGGATGTCAAACTCAGTAAAGAATTCAACACCCATATTTCGTGCGTCACCAATATTTGTTCTGATCTTTTTGGCTTCGTAAGGTGCAATTCCAATCTTGTTTCCGTAGAAAATATAGAATCCGGCAACGTCAATATAAAAGTACTTTCCAAGGAATCCGCGCCAACCCAGTTCAGTGGTTGAACCGTATTCATCGCGAATTGCCGAATCAACGATCACGTTAGGGTTTACTACACGGATATCCGAGAAGTTTACCGCTCTGTAGTTCATACAGAAATTCGTATAAATGGAAGTTCGTTTGCTGATCTTGTATGCTGAACCGAAACCGGCCAACGGAACTATTCTTGAAAGCGAATTGGATTCTTCGTGCGTTTTTATAGCTAGCGTGTCTAAAGTAAATTCATGAATGACATATTGCTTGTACGAACCGTTTGCTGCGCTTTTTATATAGTCTAATCTGAAACCGGTATTCACTGTCCATTTTGGACCGAGAAAAAAGATGTTCTCTGCAAAAAGTGCGGTGTTTAATGAGGGGAAATCATATGCGGAATTTTCCGGACTGTCAGGATGATTGTAAGTGAAGTCAGCATCAGACCCGTCTGAAGCCAAGCCCTGAATCCCTGTTGTTTGTCCTTTATAAAAACGAGCTCCCAACAACAAACCGCCACGAGATTGTCCAACCTCGTATTGTTTCATCAATCTTGCTTCTGCTCCGGCATTTTTGAATGTTCCATGAATCAGGTCGCGGTCACCCATCGGGTCGGCCTGGTTGATCTTACCCAAAAAACCAAGAGCGTTGCGTTCAGAGATCATTCCGAAACTCCGGAAGTTGAAGAGAAGGCTTTTATTGATTTGAAAATCGTAATGAAGTGCCAGAATGTTCCAGTCAACTGAAAACCAGTTTCTCGTTCTGTTACTTTGCATCGGATCGTCTTCAAACTGTTTATCGGTCAACCCACCCGGTTGCTGCGCCAAATAGTACATTTTGGTGTACTCCAGGCGAACCCGCTGTTTTTCATTCAATTGGTAACTGAATTGTGCAAACCCCTGGTGTTGAGTGAAATTGTTGTTCGGACGCCAACCATTTCCTGTTTTCAACTGGTAATAGGCTTGGTATGACCAGCGTTTATTTGTTCCCGAAATTCGGGTAAAATTGCCATAATACCCCATATTTCCAACCGTATTGCGGAAAGTAAGGTCCAGTTTTGAATTCGGGTTAGGGTCTTTGAAAACAAAGTTCATCAATCCACCGAATTGCGTTCCATATTGCAAAGAAGCAGAACCGCGAATAATTTCAACACTTTGAAGCGCTTCCAATGGCGGTGTGTAATAACTTTCAGGATAACCCAACGCATCTGCAGAAATATCGTAACCGTTCTGGCGCATATTGAAGTTAGCCGCCCTGTTCGGACTTAGTCCACGACCTCCAACCCCCATTTGGATTCCCGCTCCATCGCTTTCCCAAATGTTCAGGCCCGGGATCTTGGCAAAAAGTTCTCTCGGATTTGCGCTTGACTTTGCTCCGCCGTGTTTTTCCAATTGGATGATTGAGCTGGTTCCCGTAACAATTTGAACACCTTTGAGCGGTGGCAGATAACCGATATCAAAATAGAGAAGACGTTCTTTGGTGATTGTTACTTCATCTATTGCTTTCGAACTGTGGAAAAGAATAATTGTATCGGGAAAATTTCCTTTTCTGACATTCAGCCCATAGGAATCATAACCCTCAGCGATAAGATCAAGAGAATCTGCCGCGCAATTGATTTCAAAAACACCGCTAAGACTCGTAGCTTTTCTTGAAATTCCGTCGAAAAGTAAAATATGGGTTACGGGCTGTCGCAATTCATTGAGAACCGTAAGAGCGCATTTTTGTCCGTATACGCTCACACTTCCGAATAGAAAGAATATTATTGCGAAGGTGCTTCTACCCATGAGTGATACGACTGGAATTTGGAGATTTTCAATAAATTATGCTTTCTGTTCACGTAAGCTTCATGCATTTTTCCGTTCAACGTAACGAAGCCTTCAGCTTCAATTCTATCGGCGTGCAAATGTACGGTGTCTTTCCCGGAAATCAGGAGTGTATCGCGGTATTTCTCACCTAAAAAATGAGCAAACTCAAGAATCATATCCGGTTGCCGCGACATTTGATCAATTTGAAAATCCGTTAAGTAGTCGGAATTGTTGATCATGACGCTTCCTTTTTTTGACTTGTCCTCTGCATAGAAGGTAACATAACCTTTTTTCTCCATGAGCATTACACGCCAGGAAAACCGGTAACCATCCTCATACCAAAACAACGATCCGGAATGAAGTAAATAACGGAATGGGATAATGATCTGGAAAAAAGCAAAAACTACAACGAAACCTATAATTAATCGGCTGTTTTTAGGTTTGCGATAGGAGAGATTGCTTCCGGAAGGCCTTCTTCCGAAAAAGCGCAGCCATTTGTCGTGAAAACTTGCCGGGAAGAAAATAAGTGTGGCGCCTATCATTACCCACGGAAAAACACCTATAGGGAACAGTAACCAGGTTAGAACATGAAATGCAACAACAAAGAAATATGCCCAATTCCTTGTTTTCGGGATCATCAGGAAGAACGGAATTGTCAGATCGTAAAGGCATCCGAACCACGAGAAAGCATAGGCAAGCCAGGTTTTGGTGAACAAAAAGCCAATAACCGGCAAATCGCGGAAAGGAGGCAACCAGATCTTCAAAGGCATTGCTTCAATAAGCCAATCGGAATTGATCTTTGCCAAACCAGCGTAGAAATAAACCAATGTCAATTGAAAGCGCAGGATCCAAATGGTCCATGCAGCAACATGTTGTTTTCGTTTAACACCAAACCAGCGTACATCAAAGCTTAGATCAGCATTTGCAGGAAGCCAGATCATCAGGAAGGAAATGATGGAAACGAAGTAGTAGTGGTTCAGGTAAGTTGTTTTGTCCAGTAATTCGATGTAAGTAAAAGCCAGGAAATAAATCACTACAGAGAACCGGTACAAAAAACCGAAGAGAATTCCGAGGCCTGTAATGATCATTAATACAAAAGGCAGGTACATCCAATTTCCATTGAGCGGATGGATCCATTCGAAAAATGTATAGTGAAAATGGAATTCGGGTTGAATGTATAAGCTGTCAACCCAGCCATAATACATAAATCTTACTGCTGAAAAAACAGCGAGCACGCCAAAAATGATCCGAAAAGCAATTAAAGGGCTGATCGAAACACTTTTCAATAAAGGTTTAGCGATTTTTTCACTAGTTACCATCGGAATACGCTCGAGTTGAATCGCTTGCAATAACTTCAGCGACGGTGCAAAGATAATCTTTAGCTTGTTCTGATTCGCTACCGTTTTAATGGTAATTTTATCGTCAATGAAGCATTGGATTATTGCCGACAGCGGTGGAACGGGCACAACCTGGGTTTACGGAGCTGAGCAGGAATTGGGGCGTTTTGAAACAGCAAGTTTGCATCCCAGGAATGTTCCTGTTTTTCCGGAAAGCGACAAGGGAAAATTAAGGACTTTGAGAGAACAATATGCTTTCGAAGTGTTTGAGTTCTATGGGGCAGGAATGTCTTTGGAAGCAAACCGGAAACTTGTTGCGGAGTTATTGAACGAATTGGGTTTTACGAATGCTGGTATTGAAACCGACGCTGTTGCTGCCGGAATTGCCTGTTGTGATTATGAACATGGATATGCCGCTATTTTAGGAACCGGTTCAATTCTCCTGGAGATGGACAAAGGAAAATTGATCTCAAGAACCGGAGGACTTGGACCGGAAAAAGGGGATGAAGGTTCCGCCTTTTATTATGGTAAATTGTTCCTGCAGGAAGTGAAAGCAGGAAAGTTTCAGGCAGAGATTGAAAATGAATTCGGTAATCCTGACCTTTTCCTGTCAGAATTCCAAGAAGCAAATCCAACTAAAATTGCAGGTTTGGCCAAATTAACAAGTGGCTGGAACGTTTCTGAATTGCACAGGGAAAACATCCGGAAATTTATTTCAACACATATTTTAGTCGAAAATCCGGAAATCAAAAGACTGGGTGTTGTAGGCTCGTACGGGTATAATATTTCGGGTATTTTGAGAGAAGAACTGGAGCGTGTGAACATTGAACTAAATCGTGTTTTTACTACACCTTTGGATAATTTGGTGGCATTGAAGATAAAAAACATAAACAGTTGATAACTGTTTAATGTTATGATAATGAAAAGCATGCAAAAAATATTTGTCGATTTTTTTTGATGTTTGGTAGAAAAACGGTTTGATGAATGGATTTTATTTTACAACTTGCAACGGTTAATGTTAAAAATGGACGTTTTAAGAATTGAAGCTAGTGCTCAAACTCCCCTTGTCTCCTTCAACCCGGTTTCGGGCTTAATGGAAATTAAAGGTAGATCCATACCTGATAATCCTGAAGAATTTTGGGGAGTTGTGCTCGAGTGGTTTGACGCATATATGAGGACTCCTAACACCGAAACGCTTGTTCGTATTGATTTGGAGTACTTTAATATTACTTCCTCAAAACGTATTTTATTTTTGCTTTATAAATTGAATGAACTTGTTGACGCAGGTTTGAAGGCAAAAGTAGAATGGTACTATCGTCGCTCGGATGAAGATATGTACGAAGTTGGTCAGGATTATGCTTTCATGGTTCGTGTTCCTTTTGATTTTAAAGAATACTCCGATAACGATTACGTTTTGGTTTAGAACCACGACTGAAAAGATATTAAGAAAGACTTCCACAAAACGGAGGTCTTTTTTGTTTGAGTATACGCCATGAATCGAATATATCATTGTTCACACGAAACTATTTATATGATATACAATTACGGTAACATTTTCCACAGACCTGTCTGCCGAACAGGCAGGTGCGCAGATTAAAGCGAGCCTAAATGCTTACGATGTGCATCCGTAGGAGAAAATAAAGGAGAGTACGCATCGCGTCTGTACATATCGGTTCTCCTTTTTATAACGAGCCTGTCGAAGTATGTCTTATTTCTTATTATTTTTGAAGTCGTATGCGTGTTATAGCTGAAGTTCCACATCCTCGTTTTAAAATTCAAATTTTTGGATACAACGGAAAGTATATCCTTAAAATTGAACTTGGTCAGTTCGAACAATCGTTCAAGATCGGTGAAACGGATGTGAATGGTACAGAAGACATAGAACGTATGGTAACTGAGGAGTTCCTGTCGAATTGTTTGCATCGTTTTATTCAAATGCGAAGTGATTGGGAGACTGCCTTTAAATCAAAAGATCAATGAAAAAATTACATGTATTTGCGGTTATCGCGCTAACACTTACAGCAGCAAGTTGTGGTGATTCTAAAAAGGAGAAGGAAGTGAAACCTGAAACTCCTCCTACAGTTCAGTCGGTTGATACCAAAGGTTTGAAGATCGCATACTACAACATGGATAGTTTGAAATCCCAGTTTACGTATTACAAGAACGAGGAAACGCGCATCACCAAGAAATCAAAAGCATACGAAAACACATTAATGGCCCGTCAAAAGGCATTGATGGAGATGAATACGCGATTCCAGCAGCGTTTACAAAACGGAACTGCGACTCCGGATGAATTAACAAAAATGGAAAACGAGTTGAAGCGTAAAGACCAGCAACTTCGCGTTTACCAGGAAGAAGAAGGAATGCGTATCCAGGAAGAAGCCAATACATCATTGACGGCGTTGTCTAAGAAAATTGAAGTGGCTTCAGAGAAATACGCAAAAAAATACGGAATTGATATCTTGCTGACACATGGTGCCGGCGGACAACTTTCCTACATCAGCAAGAAAATGGATGTTACAAAATCATTCATTGAGTTCCTGAACAAGGAACAGTCTGATATGGAGAAAGATATGGGGGAATAATATGCGGATAGCTCAACAAAAGCTCAAAGAGAATATTGCTGAATACATTTTGTACATGTACCAGATTGAAGATCTCATTCGGGGTTTTCAATTTGACCTGGATAAGATTATGAACGAATTTGTTCGGCCACAGCTCCCTGATGAATCTTTCGTTCCTTCTTATCGTGCCTGGTATGAAGGATTGATCCGCGACATGAAAAGTGAGCGAATTATAGAAAGTGGCCACCGTATGGAGCTACAGGAAATTATGGTTGAGCTGAGCTACCTTCATAACTCATTGTTGACGGTTGTGAACGATGAAAAATACCAGAAACTGTACGAAACCGCAACACCTTTTATCGAAGACCTGAAGCAAAAATCAAATCTCCAGGAAAAGAACCAGATAGAAATTTGCTTCCATGGATTATACATGAAGCTCTTGCTGCGTCTGCAAAATAGAGAGATTAGTTCTGAAACGGAAGAAGCTTTTGATTCCATGCGTATAATTTTGGCATACTTATCGCGGGCATACCACCAAATGAAAAATGGTGAAGGCCAATATTGGAACAACTAAACGCTTATGAAATACCTAATAACCTCCGCGATGCTTTGTGTTGTGCTGAATTTTAATGCACAAATCCGTAATTATTATCTCGAAACTTCTGTTTTAAAACCTCAACCTGCCCCGAATTATTCATCTTCTGAACGTATTGAATTCACCGGTAATCCTATTTCCCCTGTAAAAAAGCATTTCAAGTCTTTTCTTCAGGAAAAACTTAACTACGAACGCAATGGTTTCCAGGCCACGAAACTAAATGACAGCGTTGTAATTTATAAAGAACGCTATATCGCAACAAACGATCCTGAAATTAATCCTAAGTCGGACTACCTGGATCTTCAATATACTTTACAGCTTACAAAGTACGATTCCATCATTGAGAAAGTGGACATGTTCGGTTCCGAAAATATGGTAGGCGAGGTGTTTAAGAAGTATTGGAATGTAGAATTGAACCTGCTGGAAAACGCCGATAAAAAAGTAGTTGGAACATGTGTCAATCAGCATGATTCCATTCAATTGGTTCAAACGAAAGTCACTTCGAAACTGGGTACTGTGCTAAGTTATTCGGTACATGTGAGCGATAAGGACGATAACATAACCCAGGTGATTGCAGAGACCAAAAAGCTGATCAATGTGGCTTACGCCGAACGTGACCAGTTTATGCAAACCCGAAGAAAGAAAACTTACCAGATAAAAAAAGAAAGTGAAATTAAATATACGGCGTACAAAACGTCAATTTCTACAACACTGACCCAAGTGCTGCACAATGAAACAAATTTAACCGGAAATGTTTCAGTTGTGCTGAAAGCCGATACGCTTGGACGAACGTGGGTGGAAGTTTTCGGGAAGAACGCACAGGTCAATTCTTCTTTGCGACAAAACCTGACCTCGATCCGGTATGAGAACATCGTAGAGAAAGGGTTTTACATGACTACCGTTGATACGTTCTACTTTGATTATTCTACTTTGCACGAAGAGGTGGATATGCGCAAAAGTACAGCCGGAATCCGTTTTCGTTCTACCAATTATGATGTTGTAAAAAATGCTGCAAGAACTGCCGCAGAGAACTCTTCAATTACAAAAGCAGATCTGAAATACAATGTCAGTTATGTAGAAGTTAACGAAATAAAGGACTCACAAGTAGTAAATACGAGCACCATAGAACGCGTGACCGGCGGACAAGTTCTACTTGGTGTGCTGGGTGGAATTTGTTCCGTTATTTACCTCATTGCAATGCCAGAGGAAGAATAGATCCTAAGGAAACACCTTTCCCGGGTTCAATAAATTCTTCGGATCAAAAACGTTCTTGATAGCTTTCATTAGTTCCAATTCACCGTTTTTAAAAGCGATTTGCATATACGGAATCTGAACCAGGCCAATTCCGTGTTCTCCGGAAATTGTTCCTCCGAGGCGCACAACTTCTTCGAAAAGCTCTTTAATGGCGAAAGGCAATTTCGTGTTCCAATCTTCATCCGAAAGTTGGTCTTTCACAATATTTACATGAAGGTTTCCGTCACCTGCATGGCCGTAACAAACCGGTCGGAATCCGTATTCAGTGCTTAGATCTTTTACTTTCTTCAGCAACTTCGGAAGTTCGAAACGTGGAACCACCGTATCTTCTTCTTTGTAGATCGAATGACTTTTTACACATTCACCTATTTTTCTGCGAATTTTCCAAAGCCCTTCTTTTTGAGCTTCATTTTCAGCAAAGAGGATCTCGTCAATATCATATTGCTCCAATACCATCATGATCTTTTCGCAGTCCTGCATCAAAACATCCAGGTTGAAACCGTCCAGTTCTATCAACAAATGCGCGTCGTGATCGTCTCTCAAAATATCGGGAGCATCATCAACATATGGCAAAGTGAAAAGAATTGCATCTCTGTCCATGAACTCCAATCCGCTTGGAATAATTCCTTCCATAAAGATCTTTCCAACCGCTTCACATGCTTCTGTTCCTTTACGAAATGGAACCAGCATGAGTAAAGTGTGCGTTGGATGCGGAATAAGGCGGAGAACGATCTTTGTTACAATCGCCAATGTGCCTTCGCTTCCAATTATCAATTGTGTCAGATTGTAACCGGTTGCATTTTTGATTACGTTCGCACCAGTCCACATTACCTCTCCATTCGGCATTACAATTTCCAGGTTCAGAACCCAATCTTTTGTAACGCCATATTTTACAGCCTTCGGTCCACCCGAATTTTCCGCGATGTTTCCGCCAATGAAACAAGAACCTTTTGAAGCAGGATCAGGAGGGTAGAACAATCCTTTTTCACGAACTGCTTGTTGTAAAGCTTCTGTAATCACTCCCGGTTCCGTAATTACCTGGTGGTTCTTTTCATCGATCTCAATGATCTTGTTCATGCGTTCCAAACTGAGCAGAACACCACCGTAATTCGCCAAAGCGCCGCCGCTTAATCCCGTTCTTGCGCCTGACGGAGTAACAATCAGGTCATTCTCATAACAGAACTTCATGATCGCCGAAACTTCTTCAGTTGTTTCAGGTTTTACAACAATAGCAGGATAAAAAACGAAATCTTCCGTGTGATCAGAAGTATAATGCGCATCAATGCTTTCACCTTTCAGAACACGCTGTGTTCCTAAAAGATTTTCAAAAAATGCTGCATGAATTTCGTTCAGTTCTGCCATACTCCGGATTTTTTCCAAAAGTAAGTTTTTAAGATGAAAGAAGGTTTCTTACTCTTGGAACTAGCGATAACCAATAGTCATTTTTAGGATATCTCCGGAAGATTCCGCATCAAAATTCCCTATTTCCAGGTAACCGTTATTTGTCTGGACCTCAATTTCCGTTTTGTTCCCATGGGTTGAGCCGGGATAGTAACTATAGATACGAAATTCGTTGCCTTTATGCTCGAAATATTGAGTTCGCTTATTTACCTTGTATTTTTCGTTGTACACCCGTTTAACACCGTCTTCGTAAGGTGCTTCGGTATATAAAAGGCGTTTTTCATCATCCATGAAGGAGTAAACTTCGGTTTTAGACCATGAGTCACGTTTGAAGTAATCCTTGTATTCAAATCTATATTGGGAACGATTTTCATAAGCTCTAAAATTTGCAATTTCAAGCTGGTAAAAATTTTTAATTGCCCAATCATTCGATTTTTTAAACAGGCCGATTAGAGAAAATGAAAAGTTATCGTATTGGACAATTCTCTGGTTCAACTGGTTGGTCAATTTTACCTTTGGATAACCATCAATATTACCGTCAAAATAACGATCAGTTGTATAGAAAGTTTTTGTCCCGTATGATTGATGGATGAAGGAATTTGCATAGTAGGATGTG
>Ga0307408_100000516_pt1 | contig 33359 bp, 18 predicted proteins | sample 322Cmetagenome_FD_202116 | JGI IMG/M metagenome (GOLD analysis project Ga0307408, IMG submission 202116) | Maize rhizosphere microbial communities from greenhouse at UC Davis, California, United States - 322HYB-C-3 | ecosystem: Host-associated > Plants > Roots > Rhizosphere > Soil | place...
TTTATTATTGAATATTCCTTTAGTAAGCCAACAAATAAAAAGATCCTTCAAAGAAGGCGATGTAGTGAAAAAATGCATAGTTGTGCAACAGCCACTCAATGGAAAAGAAAAAGAAAGAAAAGTACAAGAAGAAAAGCAGCTGAATCTTCCGAAGATGTGTACACACAGTAGCCCTCCTGGGAGAGATGCCGAAGGCAGAGAGGGTAAACGACTTTGCAAGATGATTTTCATGCGATTTATCACCTCACCCTATCCCTCTCCTCTAGGAGAGGGGAACAGAAAACGCTTATTTCAAGGTGATTACCACGAAGGAATAATTAAAACGACTTCTTGACACCAACCGCGGCGAATTCCGGTGCTGGTGTCACCACTCCTCCATAGAAGGAGTCCCTTGGATAAAGGAGTCCTTGGGGCCAGCACCTTTGAAATCCTTAACTTAACGACATTGGGCGCTTGCTTCGGGCATTGTAGGCGTACTTTACGCTCCGTTAAACTTGCGGTCGAATACTTTGAAATAAGCTCAAATCGCGTCCTGTTGTTAATGGCCTTGTGTCGTACACAGAACGCTACACCTCATCAACCACCTCATCAGCTATTTTTAATTGGGACTAGGTTGTTTACCAAGAGACAAACTGCTTTACAGGGGGGAATGATACAAATACTAAAATTTCATGCAAAAAAAGGCATTTACCCCCCTTTGTTGTGACTGTTTATCCCCTACAGTTTTGATCAATCAGCCTTAATATTGTGTTTATAAACCGAGTGTAAAAACCAAATTAAACCAATTTACCAAAGCTTCAATTTGCGAAAAACTAGTTGAGAAGCAGCAATATTATAAGCTAAGCAAAGAACCTTTATTGTATCAATTCGATCTGGAATCGAAAAACTAAAAGAAATTATAATAGGCAAAAACAGTTGCTGTATCTGGATTTCAGGGCGACGATAGGAGGGGGAGAAAAGGAATTCAGTGTCAAATGCTTTTACTACGGAGTTCTAATTAATAGGGCTGTTTTTTTCTAACCAAACTTGCAGGGATTCTAACCAATTCCCCGGCTATAAAAATTAATTAACCAATTACATAACCAAAATCAGAAAAGCATGAAAAAAATTTACCCAGTTCATTAAGTGTCATTGTGACGTTTTAAGCTGCTGTTTATCAGTACTTCATAAATGGCATGTCCACAACCAGTGAAAATTTATTCACCAATAACAGCTTTTAAATAAAAACCAATTTATAGAAACCAAAAATGTATCAGTTTAAAATTCCAGAGAATTGCCATAGACGGCTATCAGAGGTGAATCGATTAAAGATCAGATTAAAAGAAAGTCCAGGCATGGAGCAAGTTTAAATGACTTATTATGAGCAAAGAAATTTTTAATTTTTTAAAGAGGAACAGAATTGGGATTATTCTGCTACTCGTTCTGCTGCTTTCAAAAAGCAGTTTTGCACAAGAACAGGTTACAGTTCAGGGGGTTGTGCGCGATACCGTTGGCGGATTGCCCGGAGTTGTGGTAAAGGTAGTTGGAGAAAAAAGCGGGGCAACGTCTGACGCGGTCGGAAGGTTCAAAATTGTTGCCGACCGGAGTGCAACACTTTCCTTTTCCTTCGTTGGATTAAAAGCCAGGCAAATCAGTTTGCGCGATAAGAAGGTTGAGAAAGGTGTTATCGAATTGAATGTTTTATTGAGCTCAGATAATACCACTCTTGAAGAAGTAGCTATTACAGGGTTTGGTAACAAGCAAAAGAAAGCCAGCCTTGTTAGTTCGATCACCACTGTTGATATGAAGCAGATGAAAACTCCGAGTTCCAACCTAACCAATGCATTGGCAGGTAAGGTTGCGGGTATCATATCTTTCCAAACCAGTGGTGAGCCTGGCTTGGGAACAGATAATTCATCGTTCTTTATCCGGGGTTTAGCCTCATTTGGTACTGGCAAAAGAGATCCTCTGATCCTTATCGATGGAATAGAGTCAACAGCTACAGATATGGCTCGTTTGCAAACAGACGATATTGCTGATTTCTCTGTACTGAAAGATGCAGCTGCGGCCTCTATTTATGGCGCCAGGGGTGCCAACGGGGTAGTTCTTATCAACTCAAAGCTTGGTAAAAGCGGCAAACCGACGTATAATTTCAGGGTAGAAAGCAAAGCTTCGTCCAATACAAAGAATTTCAAGTTTGCCGATAATATTACCTATATGAACCTGGCGAATCAGGCCGTGCTTACCAGAAATCCTTTGGGGTTTGAGCCTTATTCTCAATTCAAGATTATCAATACAGCGGAGGGGGGTGATCCTAATCTATTCCCCAATAATAACTGGACAGACCGTTTGATTAAGGATTATACTTTTAACCAGAGTTATAATTTAAATATCAATGGTGGCTCTACACGGGCTAGATATTTTATAGCCGGTACATTTAACAGAGACAATGGAATCCTTAAAGTTGATCCAATTAATGACTTCAATAGCAATGTCCGCTTAAATAATTACTCTATACGTTCTAACGTGGATTTCGATCTTACGAAGTCTACTGTGATAATCGTGCGGATGTATGGCCAGTTTGATGATTACAACGGGCCTATCGGCACCGCTGACCCTAAAACAGGACGCATGAGAAGTGGCGGGGAAACCACCTTCTATAACTCGCTAAATGCCAATCCAGTTATGTTCCCGGCCAGGTATCCGCAGTCAATGCTACAGTATATAGAGCACCCCTTGTTCGGATCGACAAAAACCAGAAATCTGGATGGTTCCTTTAGCCCTTTCCTGTATGTAAATCCATATGCCGAAATGGTAAAAGGTTACCAGGTGTATAAGACCTCTAACCTTGCCCCGCAATTAGAAATAAAGCAGGACCTCGGAATGATAACACCAGGATTGAATGCCAGGGCGATGGGCTATTTAAGGAGAATATCTCATTTTAGTGTAAACCGGGCGTATTCTCCTTTTTATTACCAGGCAATTGTTGACCCTACCGATCAATCATACGAGCTATCGGCTTTAAACGACGGAGCGTTGGGGTCTGTAAGTCCTGTCGGCCGGGAATATCTTGGGTATGATGATTTCACTGTTCCCAAGACGATAGATTCAAGGCTTTGGCTGGAAGGAAGTGTAACGTACGACCGTACGTTTAAAGAAAAACATGCCCTTAGCGGTATGACGGTTGCTTATATGTCTAATTATGAGGCTTCAAAGGGAGGCGGGCTGGTGGGCTCTCTACCTGCAAGGAATGCCGGGATATCTGGTAGGTTTACTTATGGGTATGACAACCGTTACATGGCAGAGTTTAATTTCGGATACAATGGGTCTGAACGTTTTGACCAGTCTCACCGCTTCGGATTCTTCCCATCCGCTGGTTTAGGTTACAGGATTTCCAACGAGAAATTTTTTGAACCCCTGAAACAGGTTATCAATAACTTGAAATTACGTGCTACTTATGGAATTGTTGGAAATGACGCCATTGGGCAAGCGGGCGACCGGTTTTTCTATTTATCGGATGTTAGTTTAAATAGCGGGGCCTATGGAGCTGTATTCGGAAGGAACGACGGCGCTCCCACTTCATACAGGGAAGGAATAAGTATTAACCGTTATGCAAATTCAAAAATTACCTGGGAAAAGTCGAAAGTATTAAACCTTGGTATCGATTTGGGTATCGCAAATAGCGTAGATGTTATTTTAGATGTATTTAAACAAAAAAGATCTCAAATCCTGCAAGAGATTAAGAGCATTGATAATGCTTCGGGATTCATGGCGTTTCCTTGGGCAAACTCTGGTGAAGCCGAAGTAAAAGGTATTGACCTTTCGCTTGAGTACAATAAAAACTTTACAAAAAATTTCTGGACCAAAACCAGAGGAACGTTTACATTTTCTTCAAGTAAGCAATTAAAGGTTGATGAAATTGCGTATAGTAGCTCACTCTCGCACTTGTCAAAAGTAGGGTATCCTATAAATCAAGGATTCGGATACATTGCCGAGCGACTGTTTATAGATGATGCTGAAGTAGCAAACTCGCCAATCCAGCAAGTTGATCCTAATAATAAAGTCGATGTAAGAGCAGGTGATATAAAGTACCGCGATATCAATAATGATGGACGGATCAACACCGATGATATGGTTGCCATTGGCTATCCAAATCAGCCCCAAATTATTTACGGTTTCGGTTCAACATTGGGATACAAAAAGTTCGATTTCAACTTTTACTTCCAGGGATCTGCCCGCTCTTCGTTTTTTATCGACCCGGGAGCAATCCAGCCTTTTGTCCAATCAGGCGGCTTTCAGTCAGGTTTGCTCCAAGCCGTTGCTGACGACCATTGGTCAGAAACTAACAGAAACGTTTATGCTTTCTGGCCTCGTTTAAGCGCTGAATATAATGGAAACAATAATCAGCCTTCAACCTGGTGGTTACGTAACGGCAGTTTCCTGAGGTTAAAGCAAGTAGACTTGGGCTACACAATACCCAATCTTAAAAAGATTGCTGTTAAAAATGCAAGATTATACTTTTCTGCAACCAATTTATTTGTGTTAAGCAAATTTAAAATGTGGGATGCAGAGATGGGCGGTAATGGCTTGAGCTATCCCATTCAATCAATTTACAGTTTAGGGCTTCAGGTGAATCTATAATAAATGCTGAATAATATGGAAAAGCGATTCCTTCAAAAATATCATACAAATACTGGCGGGGGCCTGATGAACAGGCTGCGCTCAATGCCTTTCAAAAAAATGCTGCTTGCCGGGGCTTTGGTGCTTTCGGTATCGGTTACAAATACCTCCTGTAAGAAATTTCTGGACGTAGTTCCGGATAATACATCGGAGATAAAGCATGCCTTTAAAATTCGTAATGAGGCCGAAAGATACCTGTATACCTGTTATTCATTTCTTCCTAAAAATGGAGATGGCTGGTTTAACGTGGGTATGTTTGCCGGCGATGAAATGTGGTTGCCCCAAAACGACAAGGCGCATTGGCATTCGGCCTTCCGGATTGCCCAGGGGCTGCAAAATACAAATGAACCTTTGTTTGACGAGTGGACCGGCTTTAGAAAAGGAGGAAACAGTCAGAACTCACACCTTAAAATTTTCAGAGCTATCCGTCATTGCAACATTTTCATAGAAAATATGCAAGATATGACAAAGGTGCCTGATATAACCTTAACCGAACGCGAAAGGTGGATTGGAGAAGCCATGTTTTTAAAGGCATTCTACCACTATTATATGTTAAGAATGTACGGACCGATTCCAATTATTGATAAAAACTCTGCAGAAGATGCTTCTGGCGACGAACTGTATTACAAACGTATGCCTGTTGATGATGTAGTAAACTACATTTCGAATCTATTGGACGCATGTATTGAAAAAGTTCCTTCAATCATTACCGAAGAAAATACCGAACTGGGGCGTGTAGATAGGAACATCGTACTTGCGGTTAAAGCGAAATTATGGCTGCTTGCTGCTAGCCCGCTATTCAATGGAAATGCCGACTACGCTGGTTTTAAAGATAAAGAGGGGGTAGCCCTGTTCAATCCTACTTACGATGCCTCAAAATGGGAAAAGGCCAGAAATGCGGCAAAAGCAGCAATAGATGCAGCGGAAGCGAACGGACATTTCTTATATAAATATACTGGTACAGAAGTAAAAGTGAGCGATACTACCAAGCGGCAGTTAAGTATCAGAAATGCCCTAACCGCTCGTTGGAATCCTGAAGTTGTGTGGGGCCTTTCAAATAGCTACTTCATCAATGAAGCACTTTGTATGCCTGCGTTGGCCAGGGGAAGAAATACTGACAGGTTTCAGTTAATGGGCGTTTGGGGCGCTCCCATAAAGATTGCTAAAATGTTTTACACCAAAAACGGTGTGCCTATTGAGGAAGATAAAACCCTGAATTTTAGTAATTATACTGAGGTTAGAACTGCTGGTGTTGCAGACAGGTTTAATATTGAGCAAGGATTTCAAACTGCACGGCTCAACTTCGATAGAGAAAATCGTTTTTATGCAGATCTGGGTTTTGATGGGGGAAGGTGGTACATGAAAGATGCAGGTGATAATAAAGATGATGTAACTAACCAGTTTTATGTTCAGGCAAAAAACACAGAAAGGTCAGGGTTCGGGCATTTTACCAACTGGAACCATACCGGATATTTTATTAAGAAGCTGGTTAACTGGGAGTCAACTACCAATGGACAGAACCAGGGGCCTTCCTGGAAAGGCTATCCATGGCCTGAAATCCGGCTTGCCGATCTGTACCTGATGTATGCTGAGGCACTTAACGAAGTAGAGCCAGGTTCAGCTACAGCTATCACTTACTTAGATAAAATTAGGGAACGGGCTGGTTTGAAAGGTGTAGTTGAATCCTGGTCAACCTATTCAAATAATCCAGGTAAATACACAACCCAAGCAGGCCTAAGGCAAATCATCCAGCGCGAACGGTTAATAGAGTTAGCATTTGAAGGCCAGCGCTTCTGGGATTTAAGGCGATGGAAATTGGCTGCTGAAGAGTTAAATAAAGACGTTACCGGCTTTAACATACTAGGTAAAACAACGGAAAGCTATAACGTAGAACGTTTTATCTTCAGTCAAACCTTTATTGCCCCACGCGATTATCTGTGGCCAATTGGCAACAACGATACGCGCAGAAATCCAAAATTGGTAGAAAACTTAGGTTGGTAATTAAAATCGATTAACAATGAAAACATTTGGGAATAAACTATTATATATCGCGCTCTTTGGAATATTAGCAGGCGCATCCTGCAAGGAAGACTTAGAGTTTAGAGATCCGTTGGGTACAGATCCGTCGGTGCCAAGTCAAATATCAGACACTAAAATAATCAGCCTTCCGGGTAAAGTAAAGATCACCTACAAGGTTCCGGCAGACCCTAACCTGGCTTATGTTAAGGCTGAGTTTCAACTTAAATCAGGTATGATGTTCGAAACAAAAACGTCTATTTACAATGATACGCTAACAGTTGAAGGCTTTGCCGACACTCTGGAGCATGAAGTTAAGATCTATTCGGTAAGTAAGAGTGAAGTGGCTTCGGCCCCAATCGCTATAAAAGTGAAAGCTTTAGAACCGCCTTTTTTACAAGTATTTAAGAGCTTGGAAATTGCAAACGCTTTTGGCGGGTACAATTTGCTGGCGAAAAATGCTTCCAAAGAAACTATTGCTATCCTGGTAATGAAACGGAACGATTTCAAACAATTCGAGGTAGATAATATCAGAAGTGTAAGGACCAGCGTCGAAGAGGTTGTTTCAAAAATCAGGGGATTAGATACAGTAAACCAGGAAATGGCGATTTTTGTAAAAGATAAATGGGGCAACAGTTCTGATACTATTTATACAACCATTAAGCCTATTTTCGAACAGCAGTTCTCTCCGCAGAATTTCAGAGCATATGTATTGCCCGGCGACGCACCGCAGGTGTATAATGGCGCCCGTTTGGAGTATGCCTGGGATGGCCGCTTAGGATGGCCATGGACAAGCTTTACTCACCAGATAGATGGTGGCCCTAATCCTCATATGATAACGTTTGATATGGGTATTAAGGGGAAAATCAGTCGAATTTATATCCGCCCTTTTCCGGAAGGAACCCGATATTATTATTTAACTACTATGAAACGCTTTGAAATCTATGGTTCAGTAAATCCATCCACAAATGGAAGTTTAGATTCATGGACACTACTTGGCACCTTTGAAAATAAAAAACCGTCAGGACTGCCGTATGGCAATGATAGTGCAGATGATCAGGCAATTGCATCAGCTGGCTTCAATTATGAGATAGATGTGAATAAGCCCGAGGTTAGGTACATCCGAGTACGATGCCTTGAAAATTTTGCCGGCGGTACAGCCCAAAGTATCAACGAAATAAAGATCTATGGCTCACCGGTTAAATAATTATTATCTGCTATATATAAGGTATAAACGAAGGGTATAAAAGCATATCAATTTCATAATTATGAAACGAAAATTATTAATGACAATAAAAGCAATGTTTGCCCTGATATGTGCTGGCGGCATGCTTAGTTCCTGCACAAAGTGGGATGAGTTTAAAAAGTATACAGAAAACGGGGAAATAACTTATTCAGGTAAGCTGGATTCCGTTAAGATACTTACTGGAAATCAAAGGATTAAGATCAAAGCTTTGTTGCCAGCCGATCCCAAGATCGTCAAGGCCAAGATATTTTGGAACAATATGACGGACTCTGTTGAAGTGCCTATTGATGTAAGTAAAGGCAAGGTTTTTGAATATATCTTGCCGATGCCTGAAGGGTTGAAAAGTTTTACACTCTATACTTACAATATGCAAGGAAACAAATCTGTTCCGGTAAGTGCAACAGGTACCGCGCTTGGAAGCAGGTATCAGAATTCAATTTCCAATCGGGTAACAACCAATGCCGCTACCGTTAATACAACCACAACAATTAATTGGGTAACAGCAGATATTTCCACTAACCCCTTATTTACAGAGTTAAAGTATGAGTCTTCCACCGGGCAGAAAACAGTTAAAGTTCCTGTAAATCAGGATGTGACTGTCATTTCAGATCTGGCTTCGTCTGCTAAAACATTTACTTACAGAACAGCCTATCTTCCACCCAATAGTATCGATACTTTTTATACCAGCGAGAAGACAACAGGTATATTTAAGGAAGTAACCTCAGAGTACTTGAAGAATTTCAAAAAACCGATGACCACCATTGTTAAAGGAGATCGGTGGGGAACGCCAACTGATTGGATTACCAATGCGGCAGCAAGAAACTTCAGGAATTCGAATGGCGAATATTATGGCGGTGTTGATTACTGGTTTGGAGGGCCTTTTCTTGCTATGGAAGCTGGCTGGTCGGGTGATAACATGGCTACTGTAACCAATGGTAAGATCTATCAATCGCCTACTTTGCCTGCAGGTACTTATACTCTTGAAATGGACATCCCGGATTGTACGAATGGCGGTAGCTTTTATACAGTAGCAGCAGAGGGAGATAATATACCTGATATTGAGAACATAGCATCTTCCTTGGCTTATGCCAAAACAAGTTCGATTGGAACTCATAAAATTACGTTTACAATCGCCACAGCCAAGAAAGTTTCTTTAGGCTTTGTGGGTACATTAACCAGTTACGGCGGCGGCGGCGGTACGTTCTGGCGCATCAACGAGGTACGGTTAAAACAATTACCTCTTATAAATTAAAGGCCTTAATTCATCAGGCTGGCGGAAATTCTACCCGCCAGCCTATTTAAGCTCAAAATTTAAACAGAATTTTTTGAGCATCGCCGATGAACGGCGAACTTTTTCCCACAACACCATCCAATATTCTTACTGTGTAGTGCCTAGTTTTTCATTGCCCTAAAATGTGTCCCCTCTTACTTGATGGTTATCTATTAATGCCTAAATGAATCCCGGAGTCTCATGTAAGGCCTCTTAATTCTCTTTTTGATGAAATATAAGTGTTGTATTGACAATTATATTTTTTATATTGCCTCAATAAATTCATGACTAAGTAATGGGTTTATAAGCGGGGCGATATCTGAAATTATTGATGCCGAATTGGATAGTCGCTGATTTATGCTATTTTGAATAACTTTTTAGGGCTCAATAGCGTAAAAAGCAGCGAAAATGAAGGTGCTGGTGTAGTTTCAACCCTTGAAAAGTATTTTTATTATCCCTTCCCTTGAGGGGTAATCATAACCAATTTAACTGTAGCAAGTAAGTTTTAAGATGAGAAGATTCTTCTTTTTCTTTCTTCTGATAGTGTCCAGCCTAAGCACCTGGCCTCAAACATTTAGCGATAATAGAAAATTTCATTACGGACAGAAAAATGGTTTATCATTTATTCAGGTAAACAGCATTGCACAAGATCGCCGGGGATTTATCTGGATTGCTACAGCAGATGGATTGAACCGTTTTGATGGAACAAGTTTTAAGGTTTTCAGAAATGAGAAAGGCAATGAACATAGTTTGAGCAGTAATTATGTTCAGTCTGTGTATGCCGATAAGAGCGGCAGGCTTTGGGTTTCCTCAAGAGAAGGCTTGAATTTATATGATTCAAAAACTGGGGGCTTCTTAAAATATCGTTTTACTAAGGGCGATCCTTCAGATCCCAGAAATGACATTATTAATATCAGCGAAACCCGGGACGGGAATTTATGGCTTGCTACCAGCTATGGTTTTTATTACTTCAACAGTAAAACAAACAAATTCATTGATTATACTATGCACGAATTACCTGCTCTTTCCAGTAATTCCGTACAAAAAGTCTTTGAAGACAGTTATGGCTTACTTTGGGTTGGTATGCAGGATAAAGGTTTGGCTGTATTTCAGGTAAAAAATGGAAAGGTAAAAAGGCCTGTAAAGTTTCCTTATGCTATCGAAAACTGTCGTATAAATGATATATGTGAAGATAAGGCAAAGAACGTATGGATTGCTACGTCGGAAGGGCTTGTTATTTTCAACAGAAAGGCGAACAGGTTTGCTACATTAAAGGGCTCGAGTTATAATTTAAAAAGTAATATTTTTTTATCGGTAGTAGAAGGCCGCCAGGGTGGCTATTTGGTGGGCATCCAGGACGGTGGATTATATAGAGTAACCCAAGGGGGAAATCCCTTAACTTATTCATTCGAAGCTATAAAGGGAGAAAATGGACTGGCATTAACAAGCCGGTCAGTGTCGGCCATTTATCAAGGTAAAGATGAGAGCATATGGCTGGGCACCCATGGTGATGGCCTGTATTTGATAAGCAACGTTAAGGTACAGTTTAAGAAGTTTAAAAGAGTGCAGGCAGATGGAAGTTCTGTAAGATATTATGGAATGTGCCAGGATAGCAAAGGAAACTTATGGCTTGGTACTGATGGCAGCGGAATTTATAAAACCAGTTCTTCTGGCGAAATACTTAAACATTACCATGCTGATGGCCGCCCGGGAAGTATTCCTGATAATGCTGTTCTTTCAGGGTTTAAAGACAGTAAAAATCGCCTCTGGTTTGGCAGTTATCAGCGAGGGCTGTTTGTGTACAATGAGGCTTCCGATAATTTTAAGTCGTTTAAGTTTAGTAAAAATGATACTCAAAGCATAGGAGGAAATGATATACGCGTTATATACGAAGATGCTAAGCATCGCCTTTGGATAGGAGGTTCGGATGCCGGATTAAATTTGTTTAATGAAAGCACTCAAACATTCAGCCGCATTAATAAAAGTAATAGCAATATTAATTCGAATGACGTCCGTGCTATTGCAGAAGACAGTAAAGGAAACCTCTGGATAGGGACTTTCGGTGGCGGGCTCAATTATTTTGACGTTTCGAAACGGATTTTTAGGCAGCTTTTTAAGGGCCAGGAGGAGAAAGAGATTATCTCAAATAATATAGTGTCGGCCCTATATTTAGATGGAAAAGGGCAATTATGGATTGGAACCGATGGTGACGGCTTGGTGATCTATAATACAATAAATAAAAAGGTTAGAGTTATCAATGAGAAAAGCGGACTTGCAAATAATACCATAAGTACAATTCTTGCTGAAAATGATGAAGTAATATGGGTAAGCACCAATAAAGGTATTAGCCGAATTGCGGCCAGGGAAGGCCGAATAAATAATTATAATAGCTCGGATGGCCTGCAGGAAGGGACTTTTCCAGAAGGGTCGGCATTGTACAACAAGGAAGCGAGTTTCATGGTGTTTGGCGGCTCAGAGGGCTGGAATATTTTCGGCCCGGCAAAGGTAAGGCCTGGTAATTCTCATTCTCCGCTTCTGATCACCGGATTAAAGTTGTTCGATAAAGAAAAGAACGGTACTGAGGAAATTAAAGACATTACAGAACTCCAGGAAATAGAGTTAAGGCCAGATCAACCAGTTTTTTCCCTGTATTATGTAGTGCTCGATTATGCATTCCCCGAAAAGGGAGAATTTGCCTATAAACTGGAGGGGCTGGATAAGGATTGGAATTACGTTAAAGACCAGCATTCCGTCACCTACCGTTATCTAGATCCGGGCACTTATACCTTCAAGGTAAAAGCCGCCAATCACGACGGCATTTGGGCTTCAAGCTATTCCAGCATCCTGGTGAGAGTACTGCCTCCATGGTATAAAACCTGGTGGGCTTATTTTTTGTATACTTGTTTTGTAGCCGGAGCCATTTATGCCTATGGCCGTTATCGAACCGAACAAGCCAGATTGAAATATGAAATCAAAGCAGCTCATTTTGAAGCAGAAAAAGAAAAGGAGATCCATAGAAAGAAGATAAGTTTCTTTACTAGTATTTCTCACGAGTTTAGGACGCCACTAACCTTGATCATCAATCCGCTGAAAGAGATGCTTTATGAGAAAGGAAAGGGAGAAGAAAACGTGTCAACGGACGGCCTCACGGTAGTCTACCGTAATGCCCGGCGCCTGCTTAGTCTTGTTGATCAGCTTTTATTATTTAGAAAATCTGAAAGTGAGAGCGAACGCCTGAAAGTGGTAAAATTGAATATTGCTAGCGTATGCCAGGAAGTTTTCCTTTGTTTTACACAGCAAGCCCGGTTGCAGAATATCGACTTAACCTTTACTACCACCAATGATGATATCGAGCTCTTTGCCGATCGGGAAAAAATAGAAATTGTATTGTTTAACCTGATATCCAACGCCCTTAAATATACGTCGCCTAAAGGCAGTGTACATGTGGAATTGACTGAAAATGATCAGGAAGTTATCATACAGGTAAAAGATACTGGCGCGGGAATTCCCACCAGCGTTGGCGAAAAACTTTACGAACAGTTTTATCAGGTAAGTAACGTTAATATCCCTTCTAAGGGCGGGTTCGGCATAGGCCTTTACCTCGTTAAAAGTTTCACCGAAGCGCATCAAGGCAAGGTAAGCTATACCAGCCAGTTGGGGAAAGGAACAACATTCTTCCTTAACTTAAAGAAAGGAAAAAATCATTTTGCTGATAATGTTATTGTCGAAGAATTTACCAAAATATCTGCTTTTCTTGAAGAGCTGATTGAAGAATCAAAGCCAATTGCTGCGCAGGCAGAATCTATTAAAGATCAAAAAAGAGCTGCTGATTTATATTCTGAAATAAAAACGATCCTGATTGTTGACGACAATGCACAGATCAGGCACTATATAAAGCAGCTATTTGATCAGGAGTTTGAAGTGCTTGAAGCCGATAATGGAGCGACAGGGCTAGATATGATAAAAAAGAATATGCCAGATGTGGTAATTAGTGATATCATGATGCAGGAATTGAGCGGTATAGAATTATGTACCCTCGTTAAGGACGATCCGGCTTTAAGCCATATTCCGATTATTTTATTAACTGCAAGCACCTCCGTTGAAGTTAAGCTAAAAGGTATTGAATGTGGTGCGGAGGATTTCATCACCAAACCATTCGAGAAGGAAATTCTGGTTGCACGGGTGTCTGGCATTCTAAAAAGCAGAAATAATCTTCAGAAATACTTCTACAACCAGATCACCCTTCAGCCAGACAATTCAAAGATATCTCCTGAGTATAAGGAGTTTTTGGATAAATGTATTCAAATTGTTGAAGAGCACCTAACTGATCCAGATTTTGGTACTAAAAAACTCGGCGATAAAATTGCTATGAGCAGAACTAAGCTCTACCTGCGAATAAAGTCTGTGTCCGGGCAGTCTGCAAATGGTTTTATCCGTTCCATACGCTTACGTAAGGCAGCAGAAATCTTTGTTTCTACCGACGCTACCATTTCAGAAGTAGCTTATATGGTTGGTTTAAAGGATGTCAAGTATTTCCGGGAGCAATTCAATAAGTTGTTTGGTATGAACCCTTCCGAATATATAAAACGGTATAGAAGCCAGTTTAATTCCAGTATACAATTAAAGAGAAAGTAATAGGTGAAAGTTTGGATTCGCCGTTATGTAGTTAGTCAGTTTCTTTTACTCAAATTTTAGTTTAATGTTTTTCTGTTTGCAGTTGTTGTCAAACTCTTGTTTTGTTAATGGTCCGTATCTAATATTCTTCTCTTTGTCAATGAGCCAATAGTTTTCGATTGACGAAAACAGGCGAATATAGAATGGATCTGAGCGGAAAACGCTGTCTAAAACTACATTAATTTTATTGTGGTCATCAATTTGGTTTTGGTCAGTAACAGCCTTTGATTTTAATAATTTATATAACGAACTGTCCGCTTTAATAGCTTGGCTAATAAATGGCGGTGTTTCGCCATTAAATGTTTTTGGGGGCCGACTTAACCTACTTATAACCCGATGCTCCTTCCATTAAGATGTTTCGGTCTTTTTTATACATGAAACCTGGTTAAAATACCCCCTATGGTTGGTCAATTGATAGCCCCCAGGACATTCTTTTTGGCGCTAAATTAGTGTCAACCTTTTGCCAGAAAGGAATAGTTACGAATTAATGTAAGATGGAATTGTTTAAAGAAAGTGGGATATATCAGATAGAACTTTTCGAAGAGGTTCCGGCTATAAACTGTAGAGTTTATAGAATATATCAGGAAGGGGACTTTTACGATTGTATTTTGGAAATTGATGGAGTTTTTGAACTGGTAAGTAATTACCATCGTGAGAGCTGGGTTTTTGATCAATTAGTAAAATTTATTCAAGAAAGTTTCGCAAGAGTGATCCAATAGTCTGCCCAGGACTTTCTGCGATGGTAACTATGCAGCAAGTGCTATTTGAACAGCCAAACGGGCCAGCGAATCAACCGCTTTGTCAGCATCAGGCCCGTATAACTCATGCACATACAATTCAGCGCAAGTGCATACTTCTATCCCAATTTCCTAATTTCTTTTTTGCATTATTTTGCCGTCAAAAGCTCATAACAACCTTTCATTTAGTCGTTTCAGCAGGAATTAATAATAGTAGGGTTGTGGCTTGTACATTAATTCTTTGGGCTCAGCAGCTGCATTCAAAGAACATTTGAAGAAACTGGTTTCGATGTTTTTCCTGTCAATTAAAACGTCTGTAAGTCCATTCGTAAATCGTAATCTTAAAATCGTAGCTTAAAAAGAAGTGGCTAAGCCAGCATAAAAATTCCTGGCTGAAGCAGCGTTGTAATATCTGCCCCCGATAGCGTTTAAATCATATCCAAGGCTGTATTTCTTATTGAAGAGATTATTAGCACCAGCAAAGAGCCGGAAATTAGATCGGAATAGCTTATAGCCCCAGCTTGCCTTTATATCAACAAGGTGACAATTTTTAGAATAGACAGTATTGGCATCATTAAGGGGTAAAGATGATGTGTAATTGTGCTGTAGAAAAAGGCTTATTCCTCTTGAAAACCCAGCCGAAACCGAGCTTACAATTACATTTTTTGGCACCCCGGTTAAGCGGTTACCCGAGAAGCTTACACCGTCATTTAAATAATCAGAAAAATTAAACAGGCTTAATGTATAGCTATTTCGAAACTGTATATTTTTAAAGAAACCTGTACTTCTTGAAACTATGTTAGCGATAATTTCAGATTCTATTCCTCGTTGTTTCGTTCCTCCAGCATTAATGTAATAGTCGGCTTCGTTAACTTTAACAGATCTGACTATTGCATCCTTCAAGCTATAATTGAAATACACTGCATCCCAATAAAGCTTGTTTTTCCATACGGATAAACGAAAACCGGCTTCGCGGTTCCAGCCTTTTTCGGCTTCTATAGTAGTATTTATTGCCTGGTTTGAAGGATTAACTTCCTCTAAAGTAGGTGGTGAATATCCTCTGCTAACAGAGGCACGTACAGATAAAGAGGGGTGAAGCAAGTAGGAGAGAGCCAATCTCGGCATGAGCTCCTTAGTAAAGCTACGATTAGATAATGGCATTACTTTAGGGAAAAAACTTTCATAAGCGTAACGATAAAGGTTTACACTTACGGCAGATTCTACAAAAAGCTTTTGAGTTGGGTTAATGGAAAAATGGACAAAGCCAAAACCCTGCCGGGCTTGTAAATAATCGGAATTTTGCAACGTATCTTTTTTACCTAAATCATTTCTATAGGTATCTTTATCAAGCGTGGTTTGCTGCATCTCTAAGCCTGCTTGTAATTTCCAGTCCATAGTTTCATTTCCTGATAATTGAGCAAAAGTTCGCAATCCCAGGGATTTTTCTTTCCTCAATTCATAGTTTCTAAAAGTCGGATTTTTAAAATCAGTACTGGAAGCGGTGAATGAAACCACATGTTTAAAGTTCCTGGTAAATTGATATTCATGAGAGAGCCCTCCAAGAACGGTTTCATTGTAAATTGTTGCATGTTGGGCAATGGCACCAGGAATGGCGCCCGATGTTGGCCTTGCAGCTCTAGGATTTATATTGAATTGCTGTAATGTAAGCCCTCCCGGAGTTTCATAGTTTAAATCAGAATATAACACTATGGCCTTTAACTTGCCGGCAGCGGAATATGTCCATTGGGGAAGTACATGGATATATTTTCTATCAAGGCCGCTGTTTTCCCGATAGCTATCCGAACGCTGATAAGCCTGATTAATCCCAATCTGAAAGCTTTTCCACTGATTTTGCAGAGACACCTTTTCGTGAAATAAACCGTATGATCCACCTGTTATACTGGCAGACACTGTTGAACTATCTTTATTATTAGCTGAGGGATGAACTAAAATAACACCACCCGAATTCGCCCCATAAATACTTCCTTCGGGCCCTTTAATAATTTCTATTCCTGAAGTACTTCCGGCATCCAGCAGATTTAAATAGGTGTTTCCTCCTGCATCGGTGAGCATAAAATTATCCATGTAAATTTTTACATTCCGAATTCCAAAAGGAGAACGAAGCAAACTGCCACGAATAGATAAGCGGTAACTACCCGGTGAACGCTCCTCCATACGCACTCCTGCAGAAGTATTTATAGCTGAAACCAGACTGAAATTCTGATGATTGTCTAGTATTGTACTTTCAATAATGCTCACCGAGGCCGGCGATTTAAGTAAAGGCTGTTCAGAAAAATAGCCTGTAACAGCTACTTCTTTTAACAAACTAGAATCAGCTTTTTGCTGGCTTTTAGCATAAAAAGCATTTAAAACGATAAATAATCCTATAAAAAATTTACGCATCATGATATTCGAAGACTTGTGATAGGCCTGCCCCTTAAAGTTAGAATTTAGAAATCTGTTCGGAACAGCGTTTTATAAGTGATAAAAATTTAACAGTAGCTGCTGAGGTTTGGGTTCGGGCTTGAGGCCTTGTCTGACAACTAATACTGAAATGAAGTGGATTTTATACATGTGTGTCTTTTATTTAAGAGCATTTCTAAAGCCTTTATTCCCTTTCTTCTCCCCAAAGAAGCCTAAAGCCGGAATAAAATCGATTAATTAGAAAAGCATCCAAATGTAGTTTATTTTCATTCAACATTGTTGAATGAAAAGCACAAATCAATGAAATTTCTAAAGCAAAGACAACAGAAGTGCTGAAACAAAGAAAGTAAACTGGTTAAGTAGTTGTTTTGATAGGTGCAATTGGAGGGAGCTTGCATTCGATATTTTGGTGGATTATTATTGCTGAAGGGAGATTTTCAAGGCTTTCCCGGTAATACCGGAATTTTAATCTGGAAACTGTTCAGTGGAAATTTCAGGAGCTTGGCATCATTATGGCATATCCCTTATTGACTCTACTTCTACTCCTAAACAGCCTTGATACCGCAAGGCTTTTCTTTTTTACATGAACTATGAACTTTCCCTCGGCCACTCCGCCTCGAAAGTTTGTAATTGAAATAGTGAAAGCGGGGGCAAGAGAAGCAGGTAAGTACGGTTTAAGGAACCGCGCTTCAATAGCCTAATTGTGGTTTTATATTAAATTTCTCCTAAAGCAGGTGCTAAGATGTAATATAAGGCTCGATTACTGGCATACTTCTTATTTGTCTGCATGCGTTATGATCTAATGGCTTTTCAATGTATCTGATTATTTGCGAATACTCCTTCGCTTTTTCATAATCTTCCTGATCTACAGAAGAGGTAACAATAACAACTAAAACCCTATTAGCATAAGGTTTATCTTGAATGGAATCTAAAAATTGCCAGGCGTTCATTTCTGGCATGTTAATGTCAAGTAGTATAAGGTAATGGTCAATGGGGTTATCATGAGCATTTAGGTAGTCAAAGGCCGTTTTTCCGTTTTCAAACCCAATTGGGCCTGAGGAAATACCGTTCTCCTGAACTAGTAAATTGTGCAAAAAGACGAAAATTTCATCATCATCTATCACTAAAACTTTCAAGCTCATTTTTTTGGTCAATTTTTACGTTATCTGTCTTGCTCACAATACCCCTTACTATTTTGTCAAGTTCTTCAGCCGATGATAGTACGTGGTTTAGAAGCTGCTGATTTGTATCAGGATGTTCCTTAATGCAGTTAATTAATCCCATTAGCCGGGCAAGCGGGGCTCTAACTACATGAGACTGCATCCAGGCGATCTCCTGAAGCTTTTTATTCTGCTCCTCAATTGCCTGAATGTGTTTTGTACGTTCTGTGATATCAGTAGCCAGCACCAAACGTACTTCTTTGCCATCAAAATGAACAACATTACTTTCGATATTTACATAAATAATCTCTTGATTTTTTTTTATGTGCCTGTATACTTTTTGGAAATAGTTTTTAGTCCTCTTGCTCTCATTTACATCTTCTTCAAGCATCGTTATATCTTCCGATGGCCTTATATCGCGGATCGTTAAATTTAAAAATTCTTCCTGGCTATACCCGTAATGGCGTATAGCTGCTTCATTAACCTTTAAAAAAACAAAAGTCTGCGGGTCATAAACCCACATAGGAATAGGGCTTAGATGAAATAGGTCCCGGTATCTTTCTTCACTGTCTATTAGTTCTTGCTTGATAAGCTTTTTAGCAGCACGTTCTTTCGCCTCCTTTAGTGCTCTGAGAATTTTAGGTGGGGCCTGATAAATTTTTTCTTTCAATGCATAATCTGTCACTCCCATTTTGATTAAATCAACTGCATTCATGTCTCCAACTGTTCCTGACACGATAATAAAGGGAGTTTCAGGAGCCAACTCTTTGGTTATTTTGAAAGCAGTAAATCCATCGAACGAGGGTAAGGAGTAATCTGACAATACAATATCAGGGCGGAAATTTTTAAGCTCATGCACAAAGTCTTGCTTGTTATCTGCAACTACAGACTCATAGTTCAACTCACCTCGAGTCAATTCACGCTTAAGTAAATCAATATCATAAGGATCATGTTCGAGGATCAAAATTTTAATTGCTTCCATATGTGTATTTGCAAGTGGCTTGTTTAGGCCATAGGCGTTAAAAGCTAGGATATTAAGGACAGCAAGAAAATCTTGAATGTCTAGTGTTTAGTGAAATCTTATTTCTCTAAGCGAATAAAACTACCTGAAATATTTCGCCTGCGGTACAGTAATTTCTTTTTACGAATCAAAATTTAGCGCTCTTGCCTGTCTTCTACGAGGATAAGACTAAAAGGATACTTGTTTTTTTTTTCTAAGTGCTTGATTGTAAGCTAAATTATTTTTTTATAGTAAACGATACATCAAAACGAACCAATAATATCGTTCGGAAATCCAAATTTGCAGGAATTTATCTTTCCGAATTTTTGTTAGTAGTAAACGAAGATGATGCAGTTTCCTTGAAAATTGTCGCAATTTACCCCTCATATTGTCAGCATATACCATAACTGCAGCCCTGTTAAGCTTTTATCTTTGCTAACAGAACTTTAAAATTAAATCTATGGAAAAGCTACAATTCAAAACTCAGATCAAATCTTCGGCTAACCATGCATATAATATTATGCTGGCGAAGGATACTTACAAACAATGGACTGCAGAGTTTAATCCTTCATCCGATTTTGAAGGGAGCTGGGATAAAGGTGCTACAATTCAATTTTTTGGAGTAAACAAGGAAGGTAAAAAAGAAGGCATGGTTTCTAAGATCAAGGAGAATGAGCCCGGCCGTTTCCTTTCTATCCAGCATATCGGGATACTGAATGATGGTAAGCAAGTTACCGAAGGCCCTCAAGTAGAGGCTTGGGCCGGGGCATTAGAAAATTACTCTTTCTCGGAGCAAAATGGCCTAACTACCATAACTGTAGACGTTGATACAAATGAAGAGTATACTGGCTATTTTAAAGAAACATGGCCCAAAGCATTGAACAAGCTTAAAGAACTTTGCGAATCGGAAAAGTAATGGGGCAGATGGAGGGCTTCGGCTGATAAGTCAGTAAGCGTTATAACAGAGTTCGACTATAAATATGCAGTTCGCATGTGCTTGGGGAGGCTTTTCTATCCCGTCAAAGGCAGAGAGGGTATAAGATGCTTGCTATCACCTCATTCTATGCAAAGTGTTTATTTTGAATTATTTAACTAATTGAAAGTAGTCGAACCCCAGGTTTATAGCTATACTCATTTTGCGTCTTTCAGCTTCACTACCAAAATAGTGAAGCTGTATATTTTGTGCTGATACTTATGAGAAAAGCTTGGATGATTTTGTAAAGTTTTTAAGAAGTGATTTTCTTAAGTTTATTTCAGATTTAAACTCTGGCTTTCTGAGATTGCCGCAGCAAAGTTTAATTGAATTATCCGAACTTATATGCGAGGGGAAGGCCTGCTCTTATGAAAAAAAATGTTTTAGTATTTCCATGCGGTTCCGAAATAGGGTTAGAAGTCAATCGGGCATTGGCAGATTCCACTCACTTTAATTTGTATGGAGCCAATAGTTTGAATGATCATGGTAAATTAGTCTATAAGAATTATATCCAATCTGATTTTAACATTGATTCATCCAGTTTTATAGATGAAATTAACCATGTCATTAACACATACAGTATAGATTTTATCATTCCGGCCCATGATGCTGCGGTTGTAAAATTATCCAATAGTCAGTCGGAAATTAATGCTGTAGTTATTACTTCTCTTGCTGAGACTTGTGAGATTTGCAGGTCGAAAGGCAGATCTTACGAAAAATTCAAGAACCTGATTCCTACTCCTTATGTATATGCAGCGGACGAGCCAATGGATTTTCCGGTTTTCCTGAAGCCGGATAGTGGCCAGGGAAGCAAAGGAACCCATGTAGCCTATTCAAAAGAAGACGTCGATTTTTATTTTAAGAGAGATTCTACATTGCTAGCCTTAGAATATTTGCCCGGCAAAGAATACACAATTGATTGCTTTACAAATAAAGATGGCAAGCTATTATTTGCAGAGGGAAGAGTTAGAAGCAGGATTGTAAATGGAATAAGTGTTAATTCCAGCCACGTACAAAATAAACAATTTCAAAAAATTGCTGAAATAATTAACAGCACTCTTTCCTTTCGGGGAGTGTGGTTTTTTCAGGTAAAAGAACGTGCATGCGGAGAGCTGGTTTTAATGGAAATTTCCCCAAGGATAGCTGGTACAATGGCATTATTCAGGGCTACTGGTGTTAATTTTATACAACTAACCCTATTTGACAGAATGGGCTACGATGTGAGCGTTGTACAGAATAAATTTGGGATAGAAATAGATCGGGCATTATTTGCAAGATTTACGCTTAGCATTGAGTATGAATATGTTTATGTTGATTTTGATGATACCCTCATTATTAATAATACAGTAAATACCACATTGATTAAGTTTCTGTACCAGGCAAGGAATCACAATAAAAAGATAGTTTTAATAACTAAGCACATATATAATATTCAGGAGACTTTAGAAAAGTTTGCGATCAGCAATTTGTTGTTTAATGAAATTATACAGATGGAGAAATCTGAAAAAAAATGTGATTATATCAAAAATATGAACTCCATTTTTATAGATGATTCTTTCGAAGAAAGGAAGAATATTTTGCAAACCTTAAGTATACCTGTGTTTGGATTGGATGCTATTGAATCTCTGTTATGCTGGAAAGTTTAATTTAATGCGAGTACCAAACAATCTATAGGATACACCGAAGCTACTACCATCCCTATAAAAAACAATCTTGCCAAGGAAACCCCTTTGTAAATCGCCGAAGTCGGAATTCAGTTTTTCTCACCTCAAATAGTGCGGGTGTTGAGAACACTGGAAGGAATCTCCCTAAAAAGGAAAGCCTGACATGCCACAATGTTATTTATATTTAGCATTTACTTAGTTCTATAAAATTATTAGAACCTTTGTATTTTAACCTGAGTTCGACTATAAATATGCAGTTTGCTGGGCGTGGGTATTTCTCTCCCTTTGGGAGAACCTATTTTGAGTTGTTTAACTGAAAATAATCGAACTTAGGTATTTACTAATTGACAAGAAAAAACGACCATTTGAGACTGGCTTATTTTTGTATTCTTTTATTTGCAATAAATCTGGCTTTTGGCCAGCCATATTATTCTTTTACTCCTATACAAAGCCAGCACGGATTAGCAGAAAACAGGGTCCGTAATATCAATCAGCTGGCTGACGGAAGACTAGTAGTTGTTACGGAGGGGATGGTGAGCCTGTATAATGGCACTTACTTCAAAAATATTCATGTTAATGAAAATCGATTAGTTCCACTTTCCGGATATAAGGGCTTTAATCACAGCTACGTAGACGGCCAAGGCCATTTCTGGTTAAAGAACTGGGGTCGACTAATGCTGATTGATTTACGGAAGGAAAGTTTCGAAAATCAGTCGGATAGCGTCTTGAAATCCTTTGGGTTCAAGGAGCCTTTGTCCGACTTTTTTATGGATAGCAATCAGGATCTCTGGATAATTACCTCTACAGGAAAGCTGTTTTACCGAAATCAGAAGCTCCAACAAACCCGCTTGTTTTTGTCGAATGTTTATAAGGGAGATGGGAAATCCGATAATGTTTACGATATCAATGTAGTGGGCCATAAACTTTTATTGTTTTACCGTTCCGGCTTGCTTGTATGCTTTGATATTTCCTCAGGGAAGGAGCTATATCGTGAAAATCCTTTGGATGCAGAGCGCCAAAACCGATATAATGCTACTTTATTTACCATACAACAAGGGCAAGTTTTGTATCAGTTGCGAAATGGTAAAAGCGGTATCATGTTGAGATACGACGTTGCTAAACGCAAATGGAGCACTGTTCTTGAAACCAGCTACTGGCTCAATGTGTTATCAGCCGATAGTCAGGGAAACCTGTGGTTAAGTTGCAGGGCTGGCTTATGGTATATTGATAAAATGTTGCAAAAGAAACAGTTTATTCCAACGCTGCATTTAGTAGATGGACGTTCAATTAATACAGAAGTAAGCACGTTGTATAACGACAAACAGGGTGGACTTTGGATTGGAACCCTAAACCGTGGCCTCCTTTATTATCATCCCCAGCAATTTAAATTCAGAAACATAGGAAGGACCTATTTTAACGTTTCCGGGAACAAAGATCTGGCTGTTACGTCATTTGCTCAAGGCTTAAACGATGATTTTTTAGTTGGTACAGACCAGGGTTTATATACGTTTTCTAAAGGTGCAGCCAAGCTGGTGCCGTATTCGCCGAAGCTTAGCAATATTCAATGTAATTACTTATTAAAGGATAGATCAGGACGAATCTGGATATGTAGCCAGGAGGGCCTGTACTGCATTAACAATGGTAACTTGCAATTTCATCCCCTGGGTAGAATTAACACTGCTTTCGAAGCGAAAGATGGCACTCTCTATTTAGGAACCCAGCAAAATGGTTTTGGTATTTTTAATCCGTTAACCTCAACTTATCAAAAAGCCACTACTAAAATAAAAAATGGCCAGGAGCCCAGGTCAGTGCGCCAGCTTATCTCCTGGAACCAAGGGCTTTTGGGGATTTCAAATGAAGGGCTATTCGTTTTCAATCCAAAGGATCAAACTTTAGAATATCCGTCTAAAACCACTCGCAAACCGGAAATTTTCAATCATAGCAATCATCATTACAACTGCATTTTTACCGATAGCAGAGGGCTGTTATGGTTTGGAACTCAGGATGGTTTACATGTATGGAGCCAAAAGGAAAATAGCTTGCGGTCTTTTTATACTTCGGATGGTTTAATTAACAGTAATATTAAAGCTATTGTCGAGGATAAAAATCACACGATCTGGCTCACCACATCTTATGGAGTTTCCAGAATATTTGTAAAAGACAATAAGGGAAAGTATAGTTATTCTATAACAAATTTTAATAAGTACGATGGATTGATTGAAGGCGAATTTATTGAAGGATCAGCGTACGCAGCTAAGGACGGGTGGTTAATGATGGGGGGAATTGATGGTTTTAATTTAATAAACACCGATAGCATTGCCACATCACGACACACTTTTACTCCTGTTTTTTCAGGTTTTCAATTGTTTAATAAAGAAGTAAAGGAAGGTGTAGCCTACAATGGCAATATCATTTTGCCGAATTCAATATCAAGTACCAGGGAATTAAGCCTCAATCACGATCAAAACTTTTTCACTATTGAGTTTTCTGCTTTAAATTATATAAATCCGACACAAACCTACTATTCCTACAAGCTAGAGGGCGTGGACAAGTTATGGCACGAGATTTCCTCAACAGATGGAATGGGGCAGGTTAGTTATACCGACTTGTCGCCGGGCACTTATATTTTTAAAGTTAAAGCAGCCGATAACAACCGGAATTGGAATGGCGAAACAAAAAGCCTGAAAATTACCATCAAAGCACCATTCTGGAATACGCCTTTAGCGAAAGTAATTTATGTTATTCTTGCTTTGTTAGTGTTATATTTTGCTATTTCCGGCTATATAAAAAGCGCCCGAAGAAAATTGCTGGCTCAGCAGAAAGAACAGCTAGATGAAGCTAAATTCAGCTTCTTTACCAACATGAGCCATGAATTGCGGACTCCACTAACCCTAATTTTAACCCCTCTTAATGCTATACTAGAAAAACAGGAGAAAGGCGAGCTAAAGCGGGCCCTCGAAGGAATTTACCGAAACGCAAGTCATTTGCTCGCCCTGGTAAATCAGTTGCTGGATTTTCGTAAGCTGGAATTGAGCGGACAGGAACTCCATTTAAGTCTCTGCAATATTCGTGAATTTACCGAAGCACTTTGCCTGCCTTTTCGCAGCCTGGCTAAGGATAAAGAAATAAGATTTACCTGCAACAGCAGCTTCAAAGATTTATATATGCACCTGGATAAGGAGAAACTAAATATTGTGTTGAACAACCTTCTTTCCAATGCATTTAAGTTTACTCCAACCGAGGGTAGTATTACTTTAGAACTGGATATTTTACATGGGGAGAATGAGCAACAAAAGGAGCTTTGTATCCGCGTAAGCGATTCTGGAATTGGCATTGAAGCAGAAGACCTTCCGCGAATATTCGAAAAGTTTTACCAGGGGAAAAGTCAGATTGATGGCAATACCGGTAGCGGAATCGGCCTGCACCTGGTTTATGAATACGTTAAACTGCATCAGGGAAGGATAAAGGCTGAAAGTGAAATAAATGCGGGGACGAAAGTCGAAATCCTGATACCGGTGAATTTGCAGCCTTCAGTGGAATCGGGAGACGATTTACAGGCCGCAACATCTCAGGCAGAGGACAAGGTTTTCAAAATACTGGTAGTTGAGGATAACCGGGAGTTCCGGGATTTTCTTGTTTCACAATTAAGTATCAACTACAAAGTTATTTCTGCAGTAAACGGCAAGGAAGGGCTTGAAAAAGCCATTTATCATGAAGTTGAAATGGTAATATCCGACGTGATGATGCCAGTAATGGACGGACTTTCATTATGCTCTGCATTGAAAGCCGATATTCGAACTTCGCACGTTCCTGTGATTTTATTAACTGCACGTGCGTCAACCGAAGCAGAGTATCAGGGTTATGAAGTTGGAGCAGATGCCTTTATCTCTAAGCCATTTAACATGAATATATTGTTGCTCCGGATTAAAAATCTGCTCGAACAACAAGAAAGCAGGCGATCCAAATACAGTAAGTCAATTGAAATTAAGCCTGCCGAAATTACCACTACCGGTATTGATGAGAAATTGATCCAAAAAGCCCTTGAACTTATAAACAGCAAAATGGGTAATGCCAATTATTCAGTAGAGCAGTTTAGCAATGATATGAATATGGAGCGTTCGGGCTTGTATAGAAAGTTGGTATCCATCACGGGACAAACACCATCAGGCTTTATTCGTTCGGTACGATTAAAAAGAGCCGCCCAGTTATTAAGAGAGAGAGACTTTTCCATCGGAGAAATAGCAGAGAAAGTAGGCTTCAATAACTTTGCCTATTTCAGCAAGTGTTTTTTTGAAGAATTTGGTGTTAAGCCTTCGCGTTACCGGGCCGCAGAACATAACACATAACCTGCAAACCTTGATATAAAAAGAAAAAGCCTTGAAAATCAAGGCTCATAGGTAGTAGTAGAGTCGCATAAACTAATACTATAATTATGCCAATGCTGTATATGGCCTTGAATACGTCTTTTTGAAAATTACGATCCGATATTTAGTACAATACTGTATTCTTTCTACCGATTCTGCGCTATATTCTCTACCATGCCGCCTCGGGCTGTGCAATAACTAAGTGCACCCGGACCTCATTGAGACAATTAAAAAACAGATTATTCCCAATACTTTCCGAAGCAGAGAGGGTATAAGGCTTTGCATTGTATCACCTCACCCTATCCCTCCCGAATAATTCCTCTCGTGTGGACACATTTTTTAACCACAGATGGGGCATAACCACGGGTTGCACCCGTGGTTGCTTAGAGTTAAGCCTTTCAGGCTTTCCTTGTAGCAGAACATGCTATGCTAGTCATTCGGGCAAGAGGAGAATTATAGCGATTTAAGTTGTGGGTACACTGATAGGAATAACTAGGGGAAAGCAAAGTGTTTATTTTGAATTATTTAACTAATTGAAAATAATCAAACTCAGGGTTGTTAATATCTCTTACTTCCGGTTAGAACCAATCAGACTTCTTAATTCTCTGGTGGCTTAATGCGTAAGGAAAGTTGAAAACGAAAAAAATAGAAAATTCTGAGTATCGATTGTTAATATAAGTGTCTTTATTCAACAATGGCGATATCCACCATCGCTAACAACACACTCTAGGCAGATAGATTTTAATAAATTTTTAAGGCTTTATTGCGCGGATTAGCTACTGTTCGCGGTAGCGCATTTATAAAGGTTTTGCGGTTTGCTTAGGCCCAAAGGATAGAATTATCTCTTTTGATATTTCGTAAATCTTTGATTTTTAAAGGTATTAACATTCAATTAACAGATTAATGTGTTTTAATAAATTAGGAGTTTTAAAAAAGGTATTTTTTGTTCAATTACTAGTAAGTGGATTGTTAATAACCCCTCTGCTATGTTATAGTAAGTCCATCGCCGAACTTAAAGTTTATCCGGCGCCCCAAGGTGTCAACCAAAATGACGATTTTAGTGTTAAGGTGCGTATCCCTGGGCAAAAATGGCGGGAGGTTCCTACCTATTTGATAAAAGTTGACCAAGTATTGGGTACTGCTCACACCTCTGAGGACGCATCCATGGGATATTTTGACTTTGCTGAAGAAGTCGAAGTATCAGTAACCTTCAATAAGGGGAATGTTAGCGCAGCCAGAGTAAGGCCCTTGTCAAAAGGTATAATTCCGACAACTGATGGGAAGACAATTCTTTTCAAACTTAATAAGCCGGCTAATCTTTCAGTCGAGGTAAATGGTGATATCTTCCATAATTTACATCTTTTTGCCAATCCAATTGAAACCTTCAAACCCACCCGAGGCAAGAAAGGGCTACTTTTTTATGGGCCGGGAGTTCACACCATCCCTGGCGGGAAATTGAAAGTTCCGTCTGGAAAAACAGTTTATATAGCTGGCGGGGCAGTTATAAAAGGACAAATTCTGATTGAAAATGCCGAAAATGTAAAAGTACTTGGAAGGGGAATGGTAGATGATTCAGTAAAAATGGGCATTCGGATATCTAACTCGAAAAATGTGGAGGTGGAGGGGCTTTTTAGCACTCAATGCGCAACAGGAGGCTCTGAAAATGTTACTATTCGCAATGTAAAGGTTATTAGTTATTTTGGTTGGGGAGATGGAATGAACGTTTTTTCCAGCAATAACGTCCTTATGGATGGTGTCTTTAACCGCAATTCAGACGATTGTACCACTGTATATGGCACAAGGCTTGGATTTATAGGCGGTTGTAAGAATATAACCATGAAAAATTCTACATTATGGGCTGATGTAGCTCACCCTATTTTAATTGGCACCCACGGAAATACCAAAAATCCTGAAATTCTCGAGGACCTTACTTATCTCAATATAGATATCCTTGACCATAAAGAAGGGCAGCTTGATTATCAGGGATGTATTTCCATCAATGCAGGCGACAATAACCTAGTTCGGAATGTTCGTTTCGAGGATATTCGTGTGGAAGATTTTCGGGAAGGGCAGTTAGTGAATATCAGGGTGTTTTTTAATCCTAAATATTGTACTGCCGCCGGGAGAGGAGTAGAAAATGTTCTCTTTAAAAATATTAGTTATAACGGCTCAAATGCGGGAACTTCTGTAATAGCGGGCTATAACGAGCAACGAATGGTTAAAAATGTCGTTTTTGAAAATCTGAGAATAAATGGAAGCCTGATTTATGATACAATGCCAGATAAGCCGAAGTGGTATAAAACTTCAGACATAGCAAAAATTTTTGTAGGCGAGCATGTTGATCAGGTAACCTTTATAAAAACAGCTGAGGAATAAAATATCAGATTTTTTTAAAAAACTTAGGGGGCAACGCGGGAGCCCCTTTTCAGGAGTACATAGCAGGACCTGTTTAAATCTTTTACTATTCATTGAAACATTACAATGAATAGCATGCTTCTATTAAACGGAATTTCTATGGAGAATCTTCGGATTGTAATTTTCCTGACCACCGTATTAATAAGCCTCTCTGCAATTGCCGATAAGTTAAGGCTGCCTTATCCCATGTTATTGATCACCGCTGGCATCATTTTGGGTTTTATTCCCGGAATACCAAGCGTGTCCCTTGATCCCGACATCATTTTTCTGGTGTTTTTACCGCCCTTACTTTACGATGCCGCATCGAAAACATACTGGAATGATTTCAAAAGTGCTATAAGGCCAATCTCTGCATTAGCCATAATCTTAGTTTTTTCCACAACAACCGTAGTTGCTATAGCTGCTCATTATTTTATTCCTGGTTTCAGTTGGCCACTTGCCTTCGTTTTGGGATCAATTGTTTCTCCCCCCGATGCCGTGGCTACGACCGCAATCACCAAAGGTTTAGGCTTAAATAAAAAGGTTGTTACTATTTTGGAAGGTGAAAGCTTGATAAATGATGCCTCTGCTCTTATTGCATATCGTTATGCTGTTGCGGCGGCTACAACAGGAGTCTTTGTTTTCTGGGAAGCAGGTTTGCAATTTTTGTGGCTTGCTGGCGGTGGGGTAACCATAGGGATGATAACCGGTTTTTTGTTCGTTTACCTTCATAGAGTAATCCATAATCCCTTGGTGGAAGCTAGTTTAAGCCTATTAACTCCGTATGTAGCCTTTATGGCGGCAGAGCAGGTACATACATCGGGTATACTAGCCGTTGTTTGTGCGGGTTTGCTCATTCTCAGGCATTCCAATGAGGTATTTTCATCGCTAACCAGGATGAGGATAAGAGTAACTTGGGATACACTGATATTTCTTTTAAATGGGGTAATCTTTATTCTTATAGGGCTTCAGCTGCCCGAAATCCTGGGCCAGCTTGGCAACTATTCAGTTTCCGATTTAGTGAAATACAGCTTAATGATAAGTGTTATCACTATTTTGATTAGGATATTATGGGTTTTTGGAGGGGCTTTTAGCCAGAAATTATTGGGAGGGCACACAAAAGAACACGACTTCTATAGCCGGCAGGATCAATCCCTTTGGAAGAATGTTCTAATTATCTCATGGACCGGAACGCGAGGGGTTGTGTCGCTTGCCACGGCGCTGGCGCTGCCCACAATCATTGATAGCGGTGCCCCATTCCCCCAGCGCCCATTAATTCTCTTTCTGGCCTTTGTAGTAATATTTGTAACGCTTATTGTACAGGGCTTGTCACTCCCTTTGCTGCTTAGAATATTAAAAGTGCATAATATAGAAGATAGCGGACAGGAAGCAAAAGAGTTGGGATTAGTAATGGCAGACAATATTATTCATTTTATCGATACTGATTTTCCACCAGATATTAATATTCAATTAAAAAGCCAGATTAGAAGGCATTATGAAGCGGTTATAAAAAAACTGACGAAAGAGATTAACGATTTAAAAACATCGGAAAAAGATCTGAAGAATGAACCCTTTCTTCCTTTAAACGATTTGGTGGCAGCCCAAATTGAGATTTCGAAATTTCAGCGCTCTGTACTTATTAAGTATTACAAAGAAAATAAGTTTAGTAATGAAGTTTTAAAAAAGTTCGAAAATGAACTGGATATAGAGGATTTAAGACTAAATACGCTGCTGCAAAACGCAAAAATGCGATAGGTGGCAATGTTACTAATTAAGGCACTTAAAATCTCATACTCCCATTTAAACATCCTTTCCATCCAATTGTAGATTTTCCAACTAAATAATCCGCCATTTCTCCAGAATTCTTCTCTCTCTCGATAGTCTGGCAGATGTCGCCATACTTCATAAAAACTAAGAATCATGTAAGTTATTAAACGAGTTATGTAACGCTATTGCTTAATTATCAGGCATTTTTGTTATAGCAAATATTCAAACTTATGGACAGTATAAATAACGAAGGCTATGATAATGAACTTGAAAAATCACAGCCCTACATTATGGTAGAAATTTTGGAATACGTACCCAAAGCTGTTGCAATTAAGACTATTATAAAGAAATCGACAGGTACTATAAGTGTAATGTCTTTTGATAGCGGTGAAGGGTTAAGCGAAAAAATATCACCATTCGACACCTTTATTCAAATTATTGAAGGACGGGCTGAGATAGTGATAGATTCTGTATCTAACCATCTTGAAATGGGGAGTGGAATTATCGTTCCGGCGCATCTACCTACCTTCATAAAGCCGAACGAAAGATTTAAAATGATTACAACAACAATTAAAAGCGGTTATGAGTAGTGGATAAAACTATTCTGGCCCAAACATTTTTTAAAAATTGAACTATGAAAACATTAACTATTTTAACCATTGCTGCATTGTTTGCAGCGGGAATGCCAGCCAAAGCCCAAATACAGAAGGGCAACGTGATGGTAGGCGCAAGTTTTGCAAACTTAAACCTGGGCCTTGATGATCCAAAAATTTTCAGCGTTGACATATCTCCTAAGGCTGGCTGGTTTGTAAGAGATAATCTGGCTTTAGGCGGCTATGTTAATTTTGGACTGGAAACCGCAAAAGGATCAAGCACAACCATAAGTTATGGAGTTGGTGGCCTGGCACGTAAATATGCTGGCTCGGATGTTGAAGTACTTAAGCACGGACGTATATTTGGCGAAGCTACTGTTGGTATTGGAGGGGTAAATGTAAGTGATGGCGGTGGAAACACTAATGGCTTAAACTTTAGCGCCGGCCCTGGATTTGCTTATTTTGTTACCCGAAATATTGGCATAGAAACCCTTTTGAAATATAACGGATTGGTTGGTTTTGGCGATGAAGGATCACAAAGTAATATTAATTTGTCCTTCGGCCTGCAAATTTACTTACCAGGAAAAAGCACTGCGGCTAAAATGAAAGACGATACTAAGTAAACAATTGTATACGGGTATTCCTTAAAGAAGAAATATATGAAAACCATATGTTTCTTTTTTTCTTTTTGTAGGGTAGGATCTATGCAATTCTACTCTTTTTGAAATTTTCCAGTATATGAGATTAGCTGTAGAACGTAAACCATTAAAAGTATATCCCGATCCGAAACGCGTTATTGCTAGGTTTTTTTTTAACGGCGAAGAACGAGGGAAGGAATTAATTGAAAGAGTATTATCACTCACGGACGAGCAGGTTTTTTCAATTCTGTCGCCTTTGTTGCAGGAGTACTCTAAAAGGCATCGAAATATAACCAAGCTACTATTGAAACATTGCGAGAAAGTCAGTGTCCTTTTTGAAGCAATGAAATTGGATTTTAAGAGTATAAACTATAATACAAAATTGCTTATTGGTTCTTACTTTACTCATGAGTACTCCATAGAATCTGCAGCATTTTTTAATCCATCAATTATTGAAGACCCAGACCAAACCGATCTGGAGCAGGGTGAACGCCGCTTAATTATCAGCTTCAGGGCTGTAGGCGAAGGCCATATTTCTTCAATTGTGTTTAGGCGTGCATTGATTGACCGGCACAACAATATTCATGTTATCGCATCCGGAAACTATATAGATGAAGCCGAAATTGTGCAGAATGCTATCTATAAAAAGGAAATATTTCTGGAAAAGGCTCTTACATCGAGAGTCGACAACCGAATAATGAAGGAGCTGGATAATAAGCTTACAGATGCATTTGATTACCATACACTAAGAAGGATAGTTCTGGAGTCGCAGGATAATGAGCCCGATCCGGTAAAAGATATAGAATTGGAAAAGGTTTTGTGGCTTTGGGATTCGTACTATAGCATTATTTTTTCGCTTGATACCGATATATCTGACCGGGTTATATTCCCCATTTCAGAATTCGAGCGTAAAGGGATTGAAGATGCCCGATTTGTGAAATTTATTGAAGATGACGGGAGCATCTGCTATTATGCCACCTATACCGCTTACGACGGGCTTTTAATTATGCCGAAGCTCTTAAAAACTAACAATTTTTATGAGTTTAAAGTCGGTCCACTTTTTGGAAAAGGAGCTCAAAATAAAAATCTGGCATTATTCCCCCGTAAAATAAACGGCAAGTATGCTATGCTTTCGCGAATTGATGGCTGTAACAATTATATTATGTATTCGGATAATATTAATGTTTGGGAAAACCCTATAAAACTGCAGCAGCCTAAATATAGTTGGGAATTTGTACAGACTGGTAATTGCGGTTCGCCAATTGAAACGGAAGACGGATGGCTGGTTATAACCCACGCCGTGGGGCCTATGAGGAAATATTGTTTGGGAGCATGCTTGTTGCAACTGGATAATCCTACCATAGAAATTGGTAGGCTAACCGAACCCTTATTAATTCCGAACCCTGAAGAGCGGGAAGGTTATGTACCCAATGTAGTTTATTCATGCGGTGCAATAATTAATAACGGAGAGCTTGTCATCCCGTATGGCCTGTCTGATTATTGTTCATCTTTTGCCACCGTGAATTTAAAGGATTTGCTGGATCGGCTTAAGCATATACGTTAAATGCTTCTTCGAGGCCCTCGTATCGTCGGAATGACATCATTCGGAACAATATGAGACTTTGTAATCTCGAGTAAAGAACATTGTAAAAGAAAAATATAGTGATGATATTTTGTATGTGCTATAAGTATGTATTTATTGCCGTTGGCTTCAGCCAACGGGAGTTAAGAATATATTCAAGGGCTTTAGCCACATTAATGCGGCTAAAGCCTTTAATTG
>Ga0307408_100000517_pt1 | contig 33313 bp, 27 predicted proteins | sample 322Cmetagenome_FD_202116 | JGI IMG/M metagenome (GOLD analysis project Ga0307408, IMG submission 202116) | Maize rhizosphere microbial communities from greenhouse at UC Davis, California, United States - 322HYB-C-3 | ecosystem: Host-associated > Plants > Roots > Rhizosphere > Soil | place...
TACCTCGGTAGGAAGTTATTTCAAACTAGTTGATTATCGCTTCGGCTTTAAATACGACAAAACATACGTTCGCTATAATAACACAGATTTAAAGCAGTATGCCCTTACACTCGGCCTGGGCCTGCCTTTGCCGTCTAACAGAACAACTTTTTATAAACTGAATCTGGGCGCAGAACTTGGACAGCGTGGAAGCACCAACAATGGCTTGATTCGGGAGCGTTTTGCAAACATTTATATCGGCTTCACTATTAACGATAAGTGGTTCCAGCGTTACAAATTCGATTAAGATTGAATATCCGGCATTTCCTTACTGGCTTCATCTTTTTAAGTATTCTTGCTGCCTGCGAGAATGATTTAAAGGATGTAGAACGGGTTTCTGCAAATCAGATTTCTGTCCCTGTTGATAAGTCAACAGACGTTACGGCAATCTACAGTGATTCAGCTGTTGTTAAAGGCAAGCTTATTACGCCTTTGTTAAACCAGTATAAAGAGAAAAATTACTCGGAAATGCCCAAAGGATTAACGCTGATCTTTTATGATAAGAATCTGGAAGAAAGCACCCGGGTAGTGTCTGATTATGGCATTCGGTATGAGAATGAAAAGAAGGTAGTACTTCGAAAAAACGTAGTGGTTACAACAGTTAAAGGCGACATTTTCAAATCTGAAGAACTGATCTGGGACGAAGCTAAACACACCGTTTACTCTAACCAGTTAGTGAACATCATCAGGAAAGACGGAACAAATCTCCTTGGTTCCTCCTTCAGAAGTGATGAAAACTTCAATAATCCGATAATTGAGAATGCACATGGCCCCCTTTCGACGGGAGATCGTTTGAATCATTAGCAATCAAACGGCCAAATCAGTAACATCTTATGCAATTTAAGTCCAAAAAATTTAACAACTAACAATTTAAGCGATAGCAATTTAACAAGCTCACAACCTTAATCGGTCTACATTTTTCTATTAGGTTTATTTTGTAAAAATTGTATCTTGCGCCTCTTTTTTAAGGAATAGAATAAAGTTTATACTATATGGGAATAATGAGTTTTTTGCGAAACCGTGCAGGGCTTCTGATAGGAGCAATTGGTTTGGCAATTGTTGCTTTCTTAATTGGCGATGCTGTTCGTACCGGTAGTGCTTTCTGGGCTTCAGATAGAAACAAAGTTGGTGAAGTAGCCGGCGAAGCCATCGAAGCAGAAACCTTCAGAGCAAAAGTAGAACAGAACGAAGCAAACTTCAGACAGCAAATGGGCGGCACCCTCAACCCACAAATGAGCGCCTATGTGGTAGAAAACACCTGGAACCAAACTGTATCTGAAATTTTGCTCGACAAAGAAGTTAAACGTTTAGGTATTGAAGTTGGCCCAACCGAATTAAACGACATGTTGTTCGGTAAGAACCCTCACCCGCAGGTGGTACAAACTTTCGGAAATCCGCAAACCGGTGCTTTTGATAAGAGCCAGCTAACTACTTTTATCAATAACCTTAAAGGCCCATCTTCTAATCCACAGATTAAAGAACAATGGGAAAACTTCCTTGCAGGTTTAAGACGCGATCGCATTTATCAGAAATACACCAATCTTGTTAAGAACAGCATTTACGTTACTTCATTAGAAGCGCGTGAAGACTACAATAACCGTAATAAGCTGGCAAACTTTACTTACGTAACATTGCCTTACGCATCCATCCCTGATAATAAAGTTACTTTAACAGATGGAGACTACCAGTCATACTATGACGAGAACAAAAATCTGTTTAAAAACAAGGAAGAAACAAGAACTTTCGAGTATTTGGTTTTTGATGCACGTCCGTCAGCAGCAGATTCAGCCGCAATCCGCACTGGGGTAACAAAACTGGCTAACGATTTCAGAGCAACAAGCAACGACTCATTATTCGTTAGCGTAAACGCTGATACTAAGACGCCGATCTCTTTTGTAAAGAAAGGCCAGCTTGAACCAGCATTAGATTCATTGGTATTCAAATCTCCGGTTGGAACAGTTGTAGGTCCTGTATTCACAGGTTCTGCATTTAAACTTGCTAAAATTACCGACTTAAGGAACAGCCCTGATTCAGTAAAAGCAAGCCATATCCTGATTAACCCCGCAACAGAAGGTGGTATAGCTAAAGCGAAAGCAAAAGCAGATTCCATCTATAATCTGATTAAAGGCGGAGCAAGCTTTGCTGAACTTTCTTCAAAATTTGGCACTGATGCATCAAAAGACAAAGGCGGTGATTTAGGAACATTTGGCAGAGGTGCAATGATCCCTGCTTTTGAAGAGGCTGTATTTAACGGCAAGCCGGGCGATCTTAAAGTAATCACCACCCAATTCGGCGTCCACGTTATTCGCATAGATAAACAAGTTGGTTCATCTTTAGTTGCTAAAGTTGCGGTTGTTGATAAGGCTATCCATGCAAGTAATCAAACCCAGCAAAGTGCTTACGGTAAAGCTTCTACTTTCTTAAGCTCTGTGAATGATGCTAAAGCATTTGATGAGAAAGTTGCAGCAGAAAAACTAAATAAATTAACGGCAGAAAGCATTACTTCTTCTCAGTCATCTATTCCAGGCCTGGACAATCCTCGCGAATTGGTGAGATGGGCTTACCAAGCCGATGAAGGTGATGTTACCGATAAAGTTTACGAATTAGGAAACAGCTTTGTAGTGGCTAAGCTTAGTGATATTCGCGAAAAAGGAATCCTTCCTGTGGATAAAGTTAAGAAGCAAATTGAAGCCGCAGTACGTAACCGTGTTAAAGCAAAACAACTTTCTGAGCAATTGGCAAGTGCCGGTTCTTCAATTAACCAGGTAGCACAAAAGGTTGGCAAACCAGCAACACCGGTTCAGAATGTGGTATTTGCAAATCCGATTATCCCTGGAGTTGCACAGGAAAACAAAGTGATTGGAACAGTTTTCGGCTTACAGCCTAACAAATTATCAAAACCAATAACTGGAGAACAGGGCGTTTACGTAGTGGTTGTAAACAGTTTCTCTGCCCCTGCTCCACTTACCAATACAGTTAACCAGAAACAGCAAATTGCTCAGTCTGTTAAACAAAAAGCGCAAAGCGGTGTATTTGAAGTGCTTCGCGAAAAAGCTGAGATCAAAGACAACCGCAGCCGTTTCTATTAAAATAATTTCAAATGAATTTCTAAACCGGAAGATTTTTCTTCCGGTTTTTTTGTTTATTTATAGTTCGTAAGTTGGACTGAAGAATGTCAAGGTTCTATATTGCGAACTATTATGCATGATCCAGGAATTTTACAAAACCTTAACTGCTAGTGGCTTTATTCTAAGCTACTTTTGTATTTGATTTATTGAGATATGGACATTCAGGAAAACATTGTAAATAAAGTGGCGCAAAGCGGATTAATCAGCTTTGACCTGGCCGATATATACCCTAAAGGAGAAAGATTAGTTTACGACATCAAGGAGAATCTTTTCCATGGATTAATATTAAAGGAAAAAGACTTCAGAGAGTTTATTAAACAACACGACTGGACGCAATATGAAGGGAAACATGTTGCCATTACCTGTTCAACAGATGCCATTGTGCCCACCTGGGCATATATGCTGCTTGCCAACAAAATGGCCCCATTTGCAAGCACGATTGTTTTTGGATCCTTGCAAACACTTGAGACGGTTATTTTCGAGCGGGCAATCAGCAATCTGGATCTGGACAAGTACAAAGATGAACGCATTGTAATTAAAGGCTGTGGCGAAATAGAAATTCCTGTGTCTGCCTATACAGAGCTAACAGCTAAGTTAACTAAAGTCGCTAAAAGCATTATGTATGGCGAGCCTTGCTCTACAGTTCCAATTTATAAAAGAAAAGATTAGCTTTAGTGCAAATTAAACCCCACAGCTTTCGTCTTGTCAGAAAAAATGAAGGGGCGAAAATTAATATATGAAGAAAATATTTGGATTAATACTATTCATAGTCGTACACACATTTTCTTTTGCGCAAACAATCGAAAGTAAAGCTGAACCTGTGTTCAAAGCAGGCGAGATGCTTAAATACCGGCTTCGCTATGGCTTTATAACTGCGGCAGAGGCCACATTAAAAGTGGAAGATACTGACTTAAAACTGAACAACAGGCCTGTGTACAATCTCGTTGCCCAAGGCCGTACATCCGGCACGTTTGACATCTTTTACAAGGTAAGGAACCGTTACGATTCATTCATTGATAAAGAGACCTTACTGCCGCATCTTTATACAGAAAACATCCACGAATCAAACTATCGTAGAAAAGATAAAGCCCGCTTCTACCAGGATCAGAAAAAGGTTATTGCGAATAAAGGCACCTTTAAGGGAAATACGGAACAGATATTTGATGTTGTTTCTGCATATTACTTTTCCCGGAATCTGGATATGAGTGACATCAAAGCAGGCACATCCATCAAGATGCATTATTTTCTGGATGACGAAGTTTCTTCACTGGAGATTACCTATATCGGCAAGGAAAAAGTAAAAACATCGATGGGATACTTTAACTGCTTAAAGTTTAGCCCGTCCATCCAACCGGGCAGAATATTTAAAAAAGACAGTAAACTGTATCTGTGGATAACCGATGACGGCAACCGTATCCCTGTAAAAGCCCAGGTAGACATTCTGGTTGGCTCAGTAACCATGGAACTTACATCTGCCGACAATCTTAAATACCCCTTAACGATAAGCAAGAAGGATTAAACCTTCATTTTAAATTTTAATTAATGATGATCGAAGTTCAGCACACATTAGTGCACGAGGATGTTATAGCGGAGAATTTTGTGTGTAACCTGGAGAAGTGCAAAGGTGCATGTTGCGTTGAAGGCGATTCCGGAGCTCCACTGAATAAAACAGAGTTAAAGGTACTGGAAGAGATTTACCCTCTTGTGAAACCTTATATGACCGAGGAAGGCATTAAAACGGTTGAAGAGTATGGCACTTGGGTTGAAGACTTTGAAGGCGACTACACGACTCCCTGCGTGGGAGGCAACAAGGAATGTGCATATGTGATCTGGGAAAATAACGTTAGCAAATGCGCTATTGAGAAAGCTTACCTGGAAGGTAAAATCCATTGGAAAAAACCGATATCATGCCATTTGTATCCCATCCGTATCACAGCCTATCCTGAATTTGATATTTTAAATTATGACAGATGGCATATCTGCAGTTCAGCCTGCTCCTTCGGTAATTCATTGAAAGTTCCTGTTTATAAGTTTTTAAAAGAACCCTTGATAAGGAAATATGGGGAAGATTGGTACAAGGAATTAGAGGAAGCCGCAGGGGCGATTTAAGATAAGATAATTTCTAAAGCTATAAGATTTTGAAAACCTTATAGCTTTCAAAGCAAAAAGCGAATAAAGTATCCCTTCATTCGCTTTTCCATATTTCCATCAGCCAATAAATTATCAGCTTGCCAACGTCTCCGTTTTTCTGCTCACAGCCATATCTCTTACAGCAACAGCAATAGAAGCCGCATCATAACCACACTCTGCCCACAGCTCACTTTGCTCTCCATGCTCAACTACTGTATCAGCAATTCCTAAGCGCTTTACTCTGGAATAATATCCGTGATCTACCATAAACTCCAATACAGCGCTGCCGAACCCACCTTGCAGGCAACCATCCTCCACAGTGATTACGTTATTAAACTTAGCAAATACACCATGAAGCAATTCCTCATCCAAGGGCTTCACAAAGCGAAGATCGTAATGAGCAGGGTAAATTCCTTCTTCGTTCAATTGCAAAATTGCTTTAGAGGCTTCGTTACCAATATGACCAATCGTTAGAATTGCCACATCTTCACCGTCACAAACTTTTCGTCCCTTTCCAACAGGTATAAGATTAAAAGGACGTTTCCAATCGGGCATCACACCTGTTCCTCTTGGATATCGAATGGAAAATGGCCCCATATCATCCTGTTGAGCAGTATACATCAGGTTACGTAACTCCTCTTCGTTCATTGGTGCAGAAACGATCATGTTTGGAATACTGCGCATAAAGGCCAAATCATAGGCTCCGTGATGAGTTGCCCCATCGGCACCAGCGATCCCTCCCCTATCCAGGCAAAAAACCACATTCAGTTTTTGTAGGGCTACGTCATGTATTACCTGATCGTATGCTCTTTGCATGAAGCTTGAATAGATATTACAGAAAGGAACCAAGCCCTGACTAGCTAAACCGGCGGAGAAAGTAACCGCATGTTGCTCAGCAATCCCCACGTCGAATGCTCTTTTGGGCATTGCCTTCATCATAATATTCAACGAACTACCCGAAGGCATTGCCGGTGTAACCCCCATAATCTTAGGGTTCTTTTCAGCCAGCTCAACAATGGTATGTCCAAAAACATCCTGATACTTCGGAGCCTGCGGTTTGTCCGAAGTCGATTTCTTTATCTCTCCGGTAATTTTATCAAACAAACCCGGTGCATGCCATTTGGTCTGATCCTTTTCGGCTAAAGCAAAACCTTTCCCTTTAACCGTTACACAATGAAGCAACTTGGGTCCGGGGATCTCCCTCAAATCTTTCAGCACCTTCACCAGGTGTTTTACGTCATGACCATCTATAGGACCGAAGTATCTGAATTTAAGCGCCTCGAAGAAATTACTTCGTTTAAGCAGCGTTCCCTTAATGCTTTTCTCAATCTTTTTAACAACGGTATGTGCATTGGGGCCAAGCTCTGAAAGCTTCCCAAGCACATGCGAAATATCCTCGCGAAAGCGATTGTACTGACGGGAGGTTGTAATATCTGTTAAATATTCTTTTAATGCCCCAACGTTTGGATCAATTGACATGCAATTGTCGTTAAGGATAACCAGGAGGTTAGAGTTTTCGATACCTGCATGATTTAAAGCCTCGAAGGCCATTCCGGCAGTCATGGATCCATCCCCAATCACAGCCACATGCTGGCGGTCCTTCTCGCCTTTGTAATGAGAAGCTACTGCCATCCCCAAAGCCGCCGAAATTGAAGTAGAAGAATGACCAACTCCAAAAGTATCGTACTCACTTTCCGCACGTTTGGGAAAGCCACTAATGCCTTTGTAAATACGGTTGGTATGAAAAACCGAACGACGTCCTGTTAGAATTTTATGGCCATAGGCTTGGTGGCCAACGTCCCAAACCAATTGATCATAAGGGGTTTTAAGAACATAGTGCAAAGCAACCGACAACTCCACCACTCCCAAACTTGCGCCAAAGTGGCCTCCGTTTACAGATACTACATCAATAATGTATTGACGCAGTTCCTGACAGATCCGTTCGAGATCATTTTCACTGAATTTCTTTAAATCAGAAGGAAAGTTTATTTGCTCTAATAGTTCACCCGCCTTTACTTCCATACTGGTTGTTTTGTTAAAAAATAAAACTACAAATTAACTCATAATTATCGATAAAATTCTGGTAGGAACGCTTTTATTTAATGCGGATAGACCAAAGGACGTACAAGGCATAAGAGGCTCGGGACGACAAGCCGAATACGTTTAGTCGAAGATTGCACCGGTGGGATATTTTTGTGTCTCGCAAAGGCGCAGAGTCGCAATTGACAACATTGTTCATTAGAGACGCGGAAGCCTTTTCAAGGCAAGCCAGCAATCGAAGATTGCTCTTTCTGCGTTCTTAAATAAACATCATGTAAGAAATTGCGTATTGGCGTCTGCGAGGTGTATTAAATTGTCACGCAGAGTCGCAGTTCATGTATGGCGTTTATTTAAGCTCGCAGAGCAATCTGTGTTTTGGCGTCTGCGAGCCAATATCTTTTTAAAACAAACTCAGCAACCGCATTAATCACATAATCGTCCCAATTTCTTGCTTGAGCCGTTAAACGGAGAGACAGGAAGGCAGTTCAGAGATCGCTATTTTTTGTCAAGTAGCTTTAAGCAGCGTTTAAGGAGACATCACAAAACAAAGCCAAAATCACAGTGTCTTTGCATCGGAGCGTCTTCAATTGCAAAGCCGCATTTCATCCTTCTTTAATCTTTTGTTCCAATAATGAGAATTTAAGCTCCAAATTTTCTATTTTTGCGACGCGGTGACACAGCAGGATACTTTCGCAATTAAGCTGCCACAGTTTGAAGGCCCATTTGATCTTCTTTTGTTCTTTATTGAACGGGACGAGCTGGATATTCACGACATTCCCATTGCAAGAATTACTGACGACTTTTTAGGTTATATACAGCAACTGAACGCTCTCAATATTGAGATTGCCAGTGAATTTATCTTCATTGCAGCAACCTTGATGCGAATAAAAGCAAAAATGCTACTGCCGCGGCCAGAGCTGGACGAAGCCGGTAATGAAATCGACCTGAAAAAAGATCTTGTTCAAAAACTTATTGAGTACAAAAAATTCAAACAGGTTTCTGAAGAGCTCCGGATTTTTGAAGAGGAACGGGCCAAACAAGAAAAACGAGGCAATATTGCAGAGGATCTTAAACTGGCCAGTGAAACAGCTGAAGCCGGAGAAGAACTGTCGAGCCTTGGCTTATACCGGCTGCTAATTGTTTACGACCGGGTAATGACGCGCTATTATAGTCGCAGTCTGGAGGTTACGCATACCGTTGTTCAATATCCATACACTATCGAACAACAAAAGAAGGTAATTTCGGAGTTATTAAGCCTCAATGAAAAGATGGATTTTCAGCAGATGCTCAGAAATTCCGAAAACAAGGTTCATTTTGTATATAATTTTCTGGCAGTGCTGGAGATGCTTCAGCAACAGCTCGTTTCTATACAAACAGGCCTTGGATTTAATGACTTTTGGGTTTCGCAGAAAGAAACCGAATAGTAATATGTTAATAAAATTATAGTAGCAAAAGCTATAGTACATTTTTGAACATGACCTATTTGAGTTTTCTTAATTTTGGCTTTTTAATTTTGATTTAACAGTAGTATATATTTAATCAAACATAAGTAATGAAGAAAGATAAAGTTATCTTTAAGCTGATTGAAGAAGAGTTAGAGCGCCAGGAAAGCGGTCTGGAACTTATTGCATCTGAAAACTTTGTAAGCAAACAGGTAATGGAAGCTGCCGGATCTGTTCTTACCAATAAATATGCAGAAGGCCTGCCAGGAAAGCGTTATTATGGTGGTTGTGAAGTAGTTGACCAAATCGAAACTATCGCAATCGAGCGTGCTAAAGAACTTTTCGGAGCAGCATGGGTAAACGTACAGCCACACTCTGGCGCTCAGGCGAATGCAGCGGTTATGCTAGCTTTACTTCAGCCTGGTGACAAAATCTTAGGATTTGATCTTTCTCATGGAGGACACTTAACTCATGGTTCGCCCGTTAACTTCTCTGGTAAACTTTATCAGCCATTCTTTTACGGTGTTGAAAAAGAAACCGGCAGAATCAACTACAAACAATTAGAAGAAACTGCATTACGTGAAAAACCAAAATTGATCGTTTGCGGAGCATCTGCATACTCACGCGAGTGGGATTATAAATTTATCCGCGAGGTTGCCGATAAGGTTGGCGCTTTAGTTTTAGCCGACATTTCTCACCCTGCAGGTTTAATAGCAAAAGGATTATTAGACAACCCACTTCCTTATTGCCATGTGGTTACTACTACCACTCACAAAACATTAAGAGGCCCTCGTGGTGGTATAATCATGATGGGTAAAGATTTTGAAAATCCATTCGGACTAAAAACACCAAAAGGAGAGATCAGAATGATGTCTTCATTATTGGATATGGCCGTTTTCCCTGGCACACAAGGAGGTCCGCTTGAGCATGTGATTGCTGCTAAAGCAATTGCCTTTGGTGAGGCATTAACCGATGATTACTTAAAATATGTAACTCAGGTTAAGAAAAATGCAGCAGCAATGGCTGAAGCTTTTGTTAGCCGTGGCTACGAAATTATTTCGGGAGGTACAGATAACCACTTAATGCTTATCGACCTTAGAAATAAAAACATCACTGGTAAAGTTGCCGAGGCTGCTTTACAACAAGCTCATATCACGGTTAATAAAAACATGGTTCCATTTGACGATAAATCACCATTCGTTACTTCTGGAATCCGTGTTGGAACTGCTGCGATTTCATCACGTGGATTGAAAGAAAAACATATGGATAAAATCGTTGACTTGATCGATACCGTTATCTTAAATCCTGAGGATCAAACTATTCTAAAAAAGGTTCGCAAGAAAGTTGAAGAGCTGATGGAAGAATATCCTTTGTATAAATAAGACAGGAGTCAACCTGTCGCAATTTAAAGAGCATGATAGGTTTGAATCAAGAAAATATTGAGAAAGAGCGCTTAGACGCCCTTTCTCAATATCAAATAATAGAAACATCGCCTGAAAAAGAGTTCGATGCTATTGCCCGACTTGCATCCTACATCTGCCAAACACCTATCGCACTCATCTCTTTTATTGATGAACGCAGGCTTTGGTATAAATCCTCTGTGGGACTTGATGGGGTAACAGAAACGCCTCGCAATGAGTCCTTATGCCAATTCGCCATTCAGGGAACGGAGCTGCTTGAAATCCAAAACATTCCAGCCGACCCCTATTTCAGCAAAGCTGACATTGGAGGTTCGCCAGTACAGTTCTATGCCGGCATTCCACTTTTAAATGCACAGGGATATGCCCTGGGAACTATTTGCGTAGCCGATTTTTCTCCGCGAAACTTAAGCAGCGAGCAAAAAGATGCCTTACAAATCTTAGCAACAGAAGTACTTGCACACTTAGAACTCAGACGAAAAAACCTTCTTTTGGAGGTAAGCATTGGCTTATATGACGATTTAAACACCCTGTTCAATAATTCTTCGGAACTGCACGCCATGCTGAACGAAAGTGGCCAGATCCTGATGATAAGCAGATCGGTTACCAAAATTCTGGGGTATGCACCTGAAGAGGCAATAGGCAAGTATATCTGGGAGTTTTGTCATGAAGATGAAAAAACCAAGGTTATGCAGGCGATTCAAGCTGGCCTTGATGATGGGATAAATTATTTTGAAGCAGAAACCCGGACATACACTAAAAACGGCGAAATAAAGTGGATTGGCTGGAATGATACCCGGCAAAAAGATCGCTGGATGGTTAATGGCCGTGATATAACTCCTCAGAAGAAATCCCAGCATGAACAGGAATTACTTTCGCTGGTGGCCAGCAAGGTAACCAATGGCGTTATTATCAGTGACAAAAAAAATCGAACGCTCTGGGCAAATAGCTCATTTGAAAAAATTACAGGATTTTCGGTCGAAGATCTTGCAGGTAAGCCTTATAGCGAGATACTTAGATTTGAGGATACCGACCAAAACACATTAGAAACAGCCCGCGATCATATCCGGCAAAAAGAATCATTCGATATTGAGCTTCTTGTAAAACGGAAAAATTCCACGCCGATATGGATTTCCATTTTTAGTTCAATTGTGTTGGATGCGAACGGGGAGATTGATAAAGAAATCTCCATTATCGCTGATATTACTAAAAGAAAGCAGACAGAGGAAAAACTTAGTATCCTATCCCTTGCGGCCAGCAAAACATCCAGCGGCTTAGTTATCCGGAATGATAAGAACGAAATAATCTGGATGAATAAGGCCTTTGAGAACATTACGGGATTTTCGGTCTCAGATCTGATTGGTACCGCTTTCGGAGACAGAATGATTGGCGAAAACACGGATCTTGAGGTTTTAGAAAACGCTAGGGCATTCGTTGACAAACAGACATCTTACGAGATTGAACTACAACTTTACAAAAAGGATAAAACGCCTGTCTGGATATTTATCTCAAACAACCCTGTTTTCAATGAATCTGGCAAAATGGAAAAACAAATTGCCATTGTTGTTGACATAACCGAACGTAAAAAAGCAGAGGAACAAGCAAGTCTACTGTCACTCGTAGCAAGTAAAACTGTGAATGGCGTAGCCATACTTGATAAAAATGGATTTATCTCATGGGTAAATGATGCCTATGAAAATTTAACGGGTTATCTTCTTGAAGAAATTAAGGGTAAGCTTGCCGGCGATGTACTTAAAGGTGACGGGACGAGCGAAAGAGAACTTGAGCGTGCCCGACAATTGCAGAAAGAACTACAACCTTTCAATCTCGAAATATTAAATTATAGAAAAGACAACGAGCCGGTATGGTTCTCGGTTTCGAACACACCTGTATTGGATGCAAAAGGAAATCTCATTCAATTCGTCGAAATTGTAAATGACATTACCGAGCGTAAATATGCCGAATTCGAGTTAATCAATACTAAAGAAGAGGCACTTCATCTTAGTAAGGCCAAAGAGATGTTTCTTTCCGTAATGAGTCACGAGATAAGAACGCCCTTAAACGCAGTACTTGGTCTTTCGCGGATATTACAAGAGGAAAACACTAATCCTTCGCAGGCCCAAACACTGGATCTACTGCGTTTCTCTGCAGAAAACCTGCTCTCCTTAATTAACGACATTCTTGATTTTACTAAAATCGAAACTGGTAATCTGGAGCTTGAATCAATAGAAGTTCCCATCAAAGACTTAATTGAGAAGACGGTAAGTTCCATCCAATTTAAGGCCCAAGAAAAAGGAGTAACATTCAACGCTGATGTAGCTACTGAAGTGCCGGATACAATCCTGGGCGACCATACGCGGATTTATCAGATATTGATGAATTTACTTGGGAACTCGGTGAAATTCACAGAGAAAGGCGAAATAAAAATAAAGCTGGATCTTGTTGAAAACCGGGAAGAATCTGTTGTGTTACGGTTTGAGGTATCAGATACAGGTATTGGCATACCAAAAGATAAATTGGGAAGCATTTTTGAGGTTTACAAACAAGCCGGGGCAGATACGGCACGAAAATATGGAGGAACAGGACTCGGATTGTCGATCACCAAAAAGCTGATAGAACTGCATGGCTCTGAAATAATTGTAGAAAGCGAAGTGGGCAAAGGAACACAATTCAGTTTTGTAATTGAATTTAAGAAGGCAGACCTAGAAAAACGCGAAATCAAAACCTTCCTGACGGAGAATCATTTAAAAGGCCGAGTACTTGTTGCCGACGACAACCCAATTAATTGTTTCCTTGCAAGGAAAGTTCTTTCTAAGTGGGGTATCGAAATTGAATTTGCAGAAAACGGTCAGATTGCTTTAGAAAAGGTTCAATGTGCCGATTATAATTTAGTACTGATGGACTTACAGATGCCCGTTATGGGAGGAATTGAGGCCAGTCAGGCTATCCGCAGTCTCAATGGAGTTAAATATAAAAACCTTCCGATTATTGCCTTAACAGCTTCAACGCTTGAAGATGACGTTAAAGCAATTGAAGAGGCAAAAATGAACGGACACGTTTTAAAGCCTTTTGTTCCGGCAGATTTATACGAAAAAATTCAGGGATACTTTGAATTGGAACAATAGAGGGCGAGACTGGCAATTCAGTAGCTACCTGATTAGATTTTAACACAGAGGAAGGCGCAGAGCTCAGAGAGTATTAACACATAGAGGTTTTAGACTGGGCAGAAGGAGAGAGCTCACAGAGCAAAGTCAAGTCTGGAAAGTCAACGTATTTTAACGAGCCTTTCAGTATGGCTATAAAAAAGAAAAAGCTGGTTGTCTATGACTTCCAGCTCTTTCTATCTAAATTAACGCTCTCAATTACTTGTACTCTATAACAGGCAAAAGGTTACAATATTTTTAAAAAAATTAAAATATCTCATAACAACCTAATTCACAGGGAAATATTCTCACTTTCCCTAAAGCATCCTTGGCTAACCAGGATTGAAAGAATGGATCAGAAGAAAGATTCTCACCTGCATTTGCTGCTGGGCTTCCTGAAAGCAGTGAAAAATTATACTTACCATAATCTATTTTCCCATTATATAAAAATAAAGGATCAGAGTTGACGATATTCGCTGTTTTAAAACCTGCATCCTTAGTCCGGATAAGGTTTGTTTTCACCGTCTGATCAAAGGCCGATCCCTTTTTCTCCAGATACAACTCATCAGAATTATTTCCCCATATAATATTATTGACCAAACTGACCTTACAAGGCGCCGTTGTACTATTCGACACAAAATCGCTAAAAAACAGTGAAGGTGTAGTACGGGCAGAATATTTGAAGTAGTTAACAAACGTATTATGCTTAAAATTGTAATCGCCGCCATTGGTACAATAAACCAGATGTTTGCCACAATGCAGGATAAGGTTATTAAAAGCAGTAATAGACGTCTTGTATCCCAATAATCCCACAATCTCCATATTCTTGATAATAGAATTTACCAACAATAACCTTGGGTTTGAATTTGCCGCAGCCGAATCGGTTTGGATGCCGATAAGACCGTTTTTTATTGTTGCATATTCAATTACATTATCCTTACTCGACTTTAAAAGATGAATTCCGTCCCATTGCCCTGGCACCTCCCGGTAAATCCACTCCGTCCTATCGCTGGCTAACGTAACAGAATCATTCAAGTCACCTTGAATTTTTAATGTGCCGGCAATTTCCAGGTTTGCCCCCTTGTGAAAATAAACACGGGTTCCTTTCTGCATAGTTAGTGTTACCCCCTCTGCCACTTTCAGAGAGTTATAAACCACATAAGGCAATGTTTTATCCCATACCGTATTTGTGCTGATCGTTGCTCCATTCTTAAGCCATCTGGCATTTTGACCGTAAGCCTCCAATTGCAATTTCTGTTGCTTACCATTTGTATTAAACAGTACCGAATCCGAAATAATAAATGGTGTTGTTTCGGCATTAGGATCAATGTTCACCCTAACAAAGAGATTGATAGAATCGAGTCCCCTGATTTTGAAGTTACTTACTTTATTGGCAGCAATTCCGTTAACATTTATCTGGTAAAAGGAGTTATCGCCCCCTGCAAGCTCAATCTCAGAAACAGTAACATCGTTTTTACTCCGGTTAAATATCTTTACACGGGTACTTACTGATCCCACTGAAGTAAAAACCGTATCAAACTTCACGGTATCATAAGAGAGTGTAAGCGGATTTTCAGGATCATAGTAATAATCAACTTCCTTTTTGCAGGAAGCTAATACAAACAAGAACAAAAAAAATAAAGGTATACTAAGGTTAAATCTCATGGCTAACTAACTGGTAAAGGCAATTCCGGCAATACTTATGCTAACCCCGGGAATTTGCTGAATGGCATTTGCACACGCTTCAATAGTGGCGCCGGTTGTAATAATATCATCAACAATTAAAACATGTTTATTGGCGAAAGCTCTTTCATCGTCTATAAAAAATACTTCCTTCATATTTTCATACCTGGAAAATCTCGACTTCTTTGTTTGGGATGCTGTGAAACTCCCTCGTTTTAATGTGTCACAGGAAACCGGTATCGACAATGCTTTTGCCAGTCCTGTTGCAAAATATTCGCTTTGGTTATAGCCTCTTTTATTTTGCTTTCGCGGATGCAGTGGAACCGGAACTACAACATCCGGCAGCTGCAAATCCGTCACTTTCTTTAATTCAGCGCCATACAATTCGCCCAACCTTGTTCCTACTTCCGGCCGGTCATTATACTTAAACTGGTGAAGAAGGCTTTGAACCTTCGTACCTTTCGAAAAGAACAGAAAAGCTCCGCAGAAAACGAAAGGAACTCTTCCCCAAAACTGCCTGGCTACCGAATTATCCGGTATAAGATGGAAGTCTGTACGTGGCAACGTTACAACGCAAGAGGTACAAAGTTCCGCCTCGCCATTTACTAACGTACACCCGCACCCGGCACAAACTTCCGGAAAGAAAAGCGCTAAAAAATTATTGATATGGTTATGAAGCCTGTTCACCGCAACAAGTTACAGCAAAATCATTGTCATCAGAAAATTATTGTTGTTTAACAGCCAGCTGGCCACAAGCTGCATCTATATCTTTACCACGACTTCTTCTTACGTTGGTAATAATTCCCTGCTTCTTCAGATAATTAGCAAAAGCATCGGTTTTATCTTCCTTCGCGTTCTCAAAATCAGCAAATGATATGGGGTTATACTCAATGATGTTAACCTTGCATGGTAGATGCTTGCAGAACTTAGCCAGCTCCATTGCATCCTGAATATCATCATTAAAATTGTTAAAAATGATATACTCGTAAGTTACCGGATTTTTGGTTTTCAGGTAATAATACTTCAATGCCTCGGCAAGTGCTTTTAATGAGTTCTGCTCGTTGATTGGCATAATCTCATTTCGCTTTTTATCATTGGCGGCATGTAACGAAAGCGCAAGATTAAATTTAACCTGGTCATCGCCTAACTTCTTAATCATTTTGGCAATGCCTGCAGTAGAGACAGTTATCCGCTTTGCCGCCATATTCAAGCCTTCTTCGCCCGTAATTAACTCGACAGATTTAAGTACGTTAGCGTAATTAAGCAAGGGCTCACCCATCCCCATATATACGATATTGGTTAGGGGGTGATTGTAATTTTCTTTTGCCTGTTTGTCGATTAAAACAACCTGATCGTAAATTTCAGCCGCATCCAAATTTCGCTTACGCTCCATATAGCCTGTAGCACAAAACTTACAGGTTAAACTACAACCAACCTGCGAGCTTACGCAAGCCGTCATTCGTTCCGGTGCGGGAATTAAAACCCCTTCGATAATGTTATGATCGTGAAGGCGAAATGTATTTTTTATGGTTTGATCTGAACTGAACTGTGAGCTATGTACCTCAACCGCATTGATGACGAAATTTGCGTTCAACTTCTCACGTAATGCCTTGGATAAGTTGGTCATTTCATCAAAACTCCGGGCTGACTTTACCCATAACCACTCTGAAATTTGTTTGGCTCTGAAGGCAGGTTCACCTATGTCAGTAAGAACTTTTTTTAGATCGGCAGATGATATATTTCGAATATCCTTTTTTGCAAGCACCTCATTCACAATGCAAATTTACTTAAATTGGCGATAAAATTTGGATAAAAAAAGAGGTAATAAAAATTTTTCCTATAATTGTTGTTGTAACAGCAAAATTCAGGTGTTTCTACGCACTGGATAAGTTACAGAAAAGCATGATATGAGGACTTATTATTCAGCAGATTACATTCTACCGGTAAGTGGAGTGCCTTTGAAAAATGGGGTGGTCGCCGCAGATGAATCTGGAGAAATTATTGAAATTTTTCACGAAAAAGAACCACTACCTCCCGATACCAAAGTGGAGCGTTCTCAGGGAATAATCGTCCCGGGCTTTATTAATGCCCATTGTCATCTTGAACTTTCTTACCTGAAGGAACAAATTGCTGAACGGCTTACGCTGGTACCATTCGTAAAAGAAGTCATCAAATCCCGAAAAGATGGCAGCGAGGTTTACGAAGCAATGAAAGCCGCCGACATGTTAATGTATGAGAATGGCATTGTTGCAGTTGGCGATATATCCAACACATCCCAATCTAAAGAAACCAAGCTTAACAGTAAAATCTACTATCACACCTTTGTTGAAATGATCTGCTTTGAGCCAGAAAAGGCGAAAGACGCATTTCGAACCGGGGTAGATATGTTAGAAGAATTTAAGCCGCTCAAAGCATCTCTTTCCCCTCATGCGCCTTATTCGGTGTGTAAGGAACTTTTTAAATTTATCAGCAAATTTTGCGGAGAAACAGGTGAGCTTCTTTCTATCCACAACCAGGAAACTGAAGAAGAAAACAAGCTTTTCCGTTACAAAACAGGGCAATTCCTTGACTTCTATAGGGAAATTGGCCGCGACATAAGTTTCTTTAAGCCTCAGGCCCGTAATTCGATACAGAGCTTTATCCCACTTTTTACAGCTAATCAGAAAATTATGCTGGTGCATAACACTTATACCAGTATGAAAGATGTCTATTTCATCCGCAGATCGGGAAAAGATGTAAGCTGGTGCTTCTGTCCTAATGCCAACCTGTTTATTGAAGGCCGGCTTCCTAAAGTAGAAATGTTCATGTTTGACGACTTTAACATCACCCTTGGAACCGACAGTCTTGCCTCAAATAAAAACCTCTGCATTCTATCCGAACTAAAAACCCTCCACAGCAATTTCCCAACTTTAAACTTAACTGAAACTATTAACTGGGCTACGCTTAATGGTGCAAAATTTTTGGGCATTGATGACCGCTTGGGAAGTATTGAAAAAGGGAAAAAACCAGGACTTAACTTAATTACTAATACAAACGGCATTGCATTAACGCCAGATTCAAAAGTTAAAAAACTTCTTTAGTACTTGGCCTTTATCGCTTAAAAACTCATTTTTATAGCGATGAACAAAGTATGTGATCTTTTCAACATAAAGTATCCCATCATTCAGGCTGGAATGATATGGTGCAGCGGCTGGAGGCTAGCTTCCACAATAAGCAATGCTGGTGGCTTGGGTTTGATCGGCTCGGGTTCTATGTATCCCGAAACACTAAGAGAACACATCAGAAAATGCAAAGCAGCCACCTCGTTGCCCTTTGGCGTAAATGTCCCTCTACTTTATCCCTATTCAGAGCAGCACATTCAAGTTATACTCGAAGAAAAGGTTAATATTGTTTTTACATCTGCAGGTAATCCGGCCACTTATACATCCAAATTAAAAGATGCGGGCATTACAGTAGTTCATGTTATAGCCAATACCAAATTTGCAAAAAAGGCTCAGGCCAGCGGTGTTGATGCCGTGGTTGCTGAAGGTTTTGAAGCCGGAGGACACAACGGCAGAGAAGAAACCACCACCATGTGCCTCATTCCAATGATCTGCAATGAAGTATCCATCCCCGTTATAGCTGCCGGAGGCATTGGAAGTGGTAAAGCAATGTTGGCTGCGATGGCACTCGGGGCAGATGGCGTACAGATCGGATCGGCCTTTGCAGTTTCAGAGGAGTCTTCTGCACATCAAAACTTCAAACAAAAAATCGTAGGCGCCCATGAGGGGGATACCAAATTAACTCTAAAATCGCTTACCCCTGTCCGTTTACTGAACAACAACTTTTATCAACAAGTAGAAGAAGCAGAACTAAGTGGCGCAAACAAAGAAACATTACAACACTTGCTTGGAAAAGGGCGATCGCGAATTGGCATGTTTGAAGGCAATTTAGACGAAGGCGAACTAGAAATTGGCCAGGTTTCGGCCATGCTTCATCAAATAAAGCCAGCTGCTACTATTTTTAACGAGATATGGGATGAATTTTGGGCGGAGAAACAAAGAATAAGCGAGCTTACATTTTAAGAAACTAAAACAGCATCATCACAAATAAACTATTTTAAAAAGACAATGAAACACATAAATATAACGGTGAGCGGCAAGGTTCAGGGCGTTTTTTACAGAGCGTCTACCAAAGCAGTAGCTGATCAGCTTGGCATTAAAGGTTTTGTAAAAAATCAGGAAGACGGATCGGTTTATATTGAGGCAGAAGGCGATGACTTTTCTCTGGAAAGCTTCCTGGAGTGGTGCAACGAGGGACCCGAGAAAGCCAAAGTTGAAAATGTAACGCTTGCTGAAAGTGAACTAAAAAACTATCGTAACTTTGAGGTGGTTAAAAAGAACCATTTTGGGTAAAACCACCATCAACTAAAGAAATCATAAAAATTGTCGACTCTTAAGAAATTTGCAGGGCAAACTGCTGTTTATGGCTTAACCACAGTAGTATCAAGATTACTTACTTCTATATTAACCCCGATTTATGTAAATCTGTATCCGGCAAAAATCTACGGCATATTTGCAACTATGTATGCATGGGCTTCCATGCTGAATGCATTACTTGCCTTTGGAATGGAAACAACCTTTTTTAGGTACCTTAATAAAGTTGAGGACAAAAAGAAAGTTTACTCCACCACGTTTTTCAGCACAGCCTTTATTGTTTTTGTTTTTTTAGCGCTGATCTTTCCCTTCACTGACGATCTGGCAAACTGGATGCATGCAGACGGAGCCACAAGCATAGACGACTACAAAACCTTCATCCGCCTATTTCTGGGTATTTTGGTTTTAGATGCGTTAGCGGTTATTCCCTCGGCGAAGATCAGAGCAGAAGGCCGTCCCGGAAGATACTCAATCATTAAGGTAATAAACATTCTGAGCACGGTAGGCCTCAACCTTTTTTTTCTTTATGTAGTGCCCTGGGGGATAAAAAACGGCTATTTTGAATTTACCTGGTTTAAACCGCATTGGGTAGGATATGTGTTCATCTCCAATCTTCTGGCGAGCTTTATCACCTTCCTGTTGCTTATTCCCGAATTGCTTAAACTTACTTTAAGCTACGATAAAAGTTTGCTGCTGCAGATGCTGGGCTATAGCTTCCCTATCCTGGTTGCTAATATGTCTTTTATCATTAATGAAAACCTTGATAAGGTGGCGATCAAACAAATACTTGGCGGCGATTACGGCGACCAGGAAGTTGGCATCTATACTGCCGTTTGTAAGCTGGCTGTCTTCCTCAGCATCTTCATACAAGCCTTCCGGTTGGGTGCAGAGCCTTTTTTCTTCAGCCATGCGAAGAACAAAAATTCAGGAGAAACGTATGCACAGATCATGAACTATTTTGTGATTGTGGTATGCTTCATCTTTGCAGCAATAGTGGCCAACATTGAGATACTTAAATATTTCATCCCCGGAGGTTCAGCTTCACAGCGGGCGCTTTATTGGTCGGGCTTGCAAGTAGTTCCGGTTTTGCTTTTAGGCTATGTAAGTTTGGGTATTTATATGAATTTGTCTATCTGGTATAAGCTTTCTGATCAAACCCGGTTTGGCTTATACATTTCAGGAATAGGGGCTCTTCTAACCCTGGTTCTTAACTTTATATTCATTCCTAAATACAGTTATATTGCTTCCGCCTGGATTTCTTTAACGGCTTATGCCTCGATGATGATCTTGTCTTACGTTCTTGGCCAGAAAAACTATCCGATACCTTATAATCTGAAAAAAATTTCGGGCTACATTCTTAGCTCAATTGTAATAGTATTCTTATCTTTCAATATCTTTAACAGAAGCCTGATTATAGGCAACATCTTACTTGTACTATTTGCTGCCGGCATATTTTACACTGAGAAAAGCAACATCAGAGCTATATTATTAAAAAATGATCGTTCCAGTAATTAACAAATCAAACCACAGCTTACCCGAGTATCAAACAGAACTTTCTGCAGGAATGGACCTGAGAGCATTTCTACCAGATGGTGGAGTAAGTATTAAACCTCTGCAACGGGTTCTTGTTCCAACAGGTTTATACATCGAGCTTCCGAAAGGTTTCGAAGCACAGATTCGTCCGCGTAGTGGTTTGGCTTTAAAACACGGCATTACAGTACTTAATTCACCGGGTACAATTGATGCGGATTATCGTGGAGAAATAAAAATTCTTTTAGTTAATCTTTCTGACACAGAATTTGTTATAAACGATGGGGAGCGTGTTGCTCAAATGATTATTGCTAAACATGAGCAGGCAAGCTGGGGTGAAGTAGAAGAACTGACCGAAACGTCCAGAGGAGCTGGCGGTTACGGGCATACCGGAAAATGATGAGAAAACGACTGACTTTTTTATTAAGCTTATTAAGTAGTTTGGGATTTGCCCAGCAGAAAAATGCTGCGGTTTTTGTAGTGGGAAGGCAGCTTAGTGGAGAAGACAGCGCTATGGTTCGTGAAAAATTCTTTAATGGATTGCGGGCTAAAACAATAAGTCGCGTTGGCGAATCTGAGGCCTATTTTAAAGAGGTGATTCAGATTGACCCGCAAAACGATGCCGCACTTTATGAACTGGCCAGCATTTATCATGACCAGGAAGAGAACGTGAGTGCAGAAAAGTATGCAAGAGATGCTGTTACAGTAAACACAACCAATAAATGGTATTGGTTGCTTTTAGCGGATATCTATAAAAAGACCCGCAATTACGAGCAGCTCTCAATGGTATTTACAGATCTGATTCATCTTGATCCGGACAATGCGGATTACTATTTCGACAAGGCCAACTCTCTTTATCTTTTAAATAAGAATAAAGAGGCTGAAGGCATTTACAATGAAATTGAAGCCAAGTTTGGGGTATCAAATGAACTGATAAGTGGCAGACAACGTTTGTATCAAAAAACTGGCAGTATCGAAAAAGCTACAGCCGAAGCTGAAAAATTAATCAAGGCCAATCCAACCGAAATTCGGAACTACCTTACTTTAAGCGGCATTTATGAAAAGGCTGGCAATATTACCAAAGCCATTGAGGTTCTTGAAAATGCAAAATCTGTTAATACCTCTAACGCTTATTTAAGTTTGAGCCTGTATGAACTGTATAGCAAGCAAGAGAAGCACGATGCCGCCTATGCAGAATTAAAAGCCGCCTTTCAAAATCCAGGATTGCAGGCTGAACCCAAGATTGGCATACTGGCAGCATTATTTTCGAAGCTAAAAAATCAGACCAACCAGCAGCAACAAGCGTTGGAACTGGGCAAAATCCTCACGGAAACCCATCCGGGTGAAGCAAGGGCTTTTGCATTAAATGCGGAAATATTGTACAGGAATAACCAGATGGATGATGCTCAGAAAAACCTGAGAAAGTCCCTTGAATTAAACAATCAAACGTTCTCTGCCTGGGAGGAACTTCTGCGCATCGGTTTAAGCAAGGCAGATTATAAAGCGGTGATAAGTGATGGAGAAGAAGCATTAAGCATTTTCCCTAACCAGGCATCCTTATATTACTACACCTCAATTGGATACATTCAAAGTAATCAACAGGAAAAGGCAGTTTCGTACTTAAAAAATGCCATTGCTTTACAGGTTGAAGAAAAGGAATTTTTATCTCAGATCTATTCTTCTTTAGGCGATGCTTATAATTCGCTAAAAAAATTCAAAGAATCTGATGATGCTTATGAAAATGCATTAGCCGCTAATCCTGGCAACTTTTATGCACTAAACAATTATGCCTACTATTTATCGTTAAGAGGAGAAAAGCTACAGAAAGCTTCGGAGATGGCGCTAAAGGCTAATGAATTGAAGCCAAATAATGCGTCATTTGAAGATACTTATGCCTGGGTTTTATTTAGAAATAAGAAATTTGCAGATGCATTGGTATGGATCCAAAAGGCAATAGAGAACAATAAATCGAGCGGAGTTCTATATGAACATCACGGCGATATACTGTGGAACCTTGGGCAAAAGGAAAGCGCACTCGAAAAATGGCGAAAAGCCAGGGAATTAGGTGAACGATCTGATACCTTAGAAAAGAAAATTAATGAAAAAAAATATATTGAATAAACTTGTTATTGCATTAAGCCTTGTTGCATTCACCTCCTGTAAAGCAAAAAAAGCGGCATTGCCTCCTGTATCACAGATACCTTCTTCGGCGGTAGAAAGACCCGTTGCAAATAACAATAGCGAAATAATAAATTCACTTCAGGCTAAACAGCCGGCCTTTAATACATTGGCTATTAAATCAAAAGCCGGGCTAAAAATTAACGGCAACAACAACGATGTCAATATGAGTATCCGTATCAAAAACGGAGAAGCGATATGGGTGTCGGTTAATATGATAATTGAAGGAGCACGGGCGCTGATCACTCCCGACAGTATCAAAATAATGGATCGTTTGCATAATGAGTATATCCGTAAGCCCTTCAGCTACATCCATCAGTTTACCTCTAGTCAAGTTGATTTTAAGGCCATTCAAGGATTATTTACAGCGAATGCCTTTCCCGGAACCCTTAGTACATCTGCCGGAATCAACAAAAAAGATGACCAAACAGAAGTGCGGGGAGAATTGGCGGGCCTGCTTTATAACATGCTATTCAATGCCAACAATAACCTGGTTCAGAACAATATTTCCGACGAAAAGAACCAGAACCTGAATGTCAACTATTCTGATTTTGGACAGGTGAAAGGACTGGAAATTCCACAAACTGTAAATATCAATTCTGCGGCCGCAAATAAAACCATATCTATCGCCCTAAAATATAATTCGATAATGGTTGATGAAGCTATAGATTTTCCGTTCAATGTACCCAAAAAATACACAGTAAAGGATTAATTAGATAGATTTGCGTCATGAGTTTGAAAAGGCTGTTTCTTTTTTTAGGATTTATCTTACTTACTGCAAATCTGTATGCACAAAGCAGTGCTGAACTGAAACGTCGGAAGGAAGCTCTTACCCGTGAAATTGAAATGCTGCGTCGTTCACAGAATGAAGTAGTAAGCAGCAAACGACTGTCACTAAAACAGATCAATGCGCTGAATGCCCAAATAAGATTAAGAGAAGAAAAAATAAATACCATTAACTCAGAAGTCAGGCTTCTGGATAATGAAATCTCTGAAAACACTAATACCGTACGCTCGCTTCAGGCTCAATTAAATAAACTGAAAAAAGAATATGCAGCTATGGTACTCTTCGCGTTTAGAAATCAGAGCGCCTATAGTAAACTGATGTTTATTTTTGCGTCAAAAGACTTTAATCAGGGATATAAACGCCTGAAATACCTTCAGCAATTCGGAGACTATCGCCAGAAACAGGCCAAATACATTGAACAAACCTCGCATGAACTTGGAATTAAGATTGTTGAGTTAGACCGCAACAAGCGAAACAAAAACAATCTGCTCGAAGATCAGGAACATGAAAAAGTTACCCTCGGCAAAGAGAAAAGCAACAAAGCACAACAGCTAAGCAAACTTTCCAAACAAGAAAAGCAACTAAAACAGGAACTAAGCCGCAAACAAAAAGAGTCGGCTAGTTTGACCCGTGCGATCAACTCGGCCATTAGCCGTGAAATTGCAGAAGCCCGTCGGAGAGAAGAAGAGGAGGCCCGTGCTGCTGCAGCAAAAGCGAGAGCTGAAAATAAAGAAGTACCTGTAAGTAAACCAGCGTCGAGGGGAACAAGCGTACTTGCCGCAACTCCCGAAGCCGCTAAACTATCCTCAGACTTTTTAGGCAATCGTGGTCGTTTACCATGGCCTGTAGCTACCGGATCAACAACTGAACAATTCGGAAGACATACAGTAGGATCAGGAGTTACTGTTGATAACGATGGGATTACGATACGCACCAACCAGGGTGCTCCGGTTAGATCTGTATTTGACGGAACAGTTGCACAGGTAGGTACTATTCCTGCTACAAATGTTCAATTTATCCTGGTTCGTCATGGAGAATATTTTTCAGTGTACTCAGGCTTACGTTCAGTAAGTGTTTCTCGCGGACAAAAAGTATCACTCAAACAAACCCTTGGCGTAGTTGCTACCGACTCGGAAGACGGCACTACGGAGATGCAATTTAAAATATGGAAAGGCACAACACCTTTAAATCCTGAAAGTTGGCTGACACCAAATTAGAATCCATTTCGTTAAAAACTACGTATATACCGTATATTTGTAAAAATTAAGCGAGATGTTGAATTCAGTTTTATTGTTCCTTAACATGGGAACGTCAGAGATCCTGCTAATACTCGGAGTGATTTTACTGCTCTTTGGTGGTAAGAAAATGCCAGAGTTGGCACGAGGTCTTGGAAAGGGAATCAGAGAATTTAAAGATGCCTCTGAAGGAGTTAAGCGAGAGATTCACAGGAATATCAACTCCGTTCAAGATGATTTGGATGCAGATCTTAACAGCAACGTAAATAAAAATAAACCTGCCGACGAGGCAAATACACATTAATATTATGGTAAATTCAATTTTATTGGCAGGATTAGGTTCTGGTGAGATCATCGCCATAATTCTTGTGGTACTTTTATTATTCGGAGGTAAGAAGATTCCTGAACTAATGCGTGGACTGGGCAAAGGTGTAAAAGAATTTAAAGACGCAAAAGACGGCGATCCGGCCAACGACAAAGAACCAAGCTAATTTACAGCCCAATTAAAAATACTTGCAGCCTCATTTTGTATAGCAGAAATGAGGCTTTTAATTTCAAATATATCGAGGGCTGGCTGCCTACCATCCTTCGTGACTATAAACGCTTTGTATTTTTCGATTTTCACTTAGTTATTTAACCTTTTCATTACTATTTATTTCAATTTAGATGAGGAATGAGCTTCATCCTCGCATGATTAAATAGAAATTCTTACCTTCACGGCATGGAACAGTACACTTCTTTAAGCAGCGTACAAAACGATATTAAAAATGGCAAGCTTCAATTAATGGCGCTTGTTGATTCTTACCTGCAACGTATTGAAGAAAAAAAGCACCTGAATGCTTTTGTGGAGGTTTATGCTGAAGAAGCAAAACAGCAGGCTATAAAAGTAAACGATAAGATATTAAGCGGTTCTGCCGGAAAACTGGCCGGTATGGTAATCGGGATAAAAGACCTGATTTGCTACCAGGGACACCAAATCTCTGCCGGATCAAGGATACTTCAGAACTATACTTCTATATTTTCTTCTACTGTAGTTGACCGTCTCCTTGCGGAAGATGCAATTATCATTGGCCGCCAGAATTGCGATGAATTTGCAATGGGCGGATCGAATGAAAACTCATGTTATGGCCCCGTAAAAAACGCTGCTGATAATACCAAAGTCCCCGGCGGATCGTCAGGAGGTTCTGCAGTAGCCGTTCAGGCAGGTTTATGTATGGCCTCACTTGGTACAGATACCGGCGGTTCAGTGCGCCAACCAGCAGCCTTTTGTGGTGTTGTTGGACTGAAACCAACTTACGGTCGTGTTTCAAGGCATGGAATCATTGCCTATGCTTCGTCTTTCGATCAGGTTGGTCCGATCACTCATACTGTTGAGGATGCCGCTTTATTGCTGGAAGTTATTGCTGGTCATGATGATTATGACAGCACCGCATCACAATTACCTGTTCCTGCATACACTCAAAATCTATCTTTCTCAGGAAAGAAAAAAATAGCCTATTTACCAGAATCGTTAACATCAGAAGGTTTAGATCCGGAAGTAAAAGCTTTAACAGAGAAAACGATTAAGAAGTTACGGGATGAAGGGCATTCTGTAGAACCTATCTCATTCCCTCTGCTTGATTATGTTGTGCCAACCTATTATATCTTAACCATGGCAGAAGCTTCTTCTAACCTGGCAAGGTATGATGGTGTACATTATGGTTACCGTAGTCCAAACGCCGTTGATCTCGAAACAACTTATAAAAAATCAAGATCGGAAGGATTTGGGTCGGAAGTTAAGCGCCGTATTCTCTTAGGATCATTCGTATTAAGTGCGGGTCATTATGATGCTTTTTACGGTAAAGCTCAGAGGGTGCGCAGGTTGATCCGTGAAAAAACAGAAGAGATATTGGATAATCACGACTTTATCCTTCTTCCAACAACCCCTGCTCCTGCATTTGGAATTGGTGAAAAGATTGACGACCCGGTAACGATGTATCTGGCTGATATATTTACAGTTCAAGCATCATTAGCAGGTATTCCAGCAATTTCACTACCTTTAGGTGAAACTAAAAATAAGCTTCCTTTGGGCGTACAGTTTATCGGAAAACGTTTTGGCGAATCAGAATTGTTAGCTTTTTCAAAATATTTGATAGATGTAACTAAAACTCATTAATTGGGTAAAAGGTAGCAATACAGTTACTTGCCTTTGGGCCCTAATGAAAAATAATGAGAAGGATGAGTGTTAAAGTAATTATCGGAGTTGTTTGTATGGCTTTCTTATCTCTGCATCTTACAGGGAAGGAGAAAACTTTATCTCTAAAAACATCAGCTAGTTCAACTAAAGCCATTGACCCTTCAGAATACAGACGTGTTCTGGATGGGATCAGCAAAACGGTTCCCTTAACTTACAACGAGCCTGTAAGAAAGATGATTAACTATTATCTTTCCTCACATCGCGACAGATTTTCGCGGATGCTTGGCTTGTCTCAATACTACTTTCCTATCTATGAGAAAATATTTACTTCAAAGGGTGTTCCTGAAGAAATTAAATATTTGTCGATCGTTGAGTCATCGTTAAATCCTTACGCAACTTCAACAGCTCAAGCTGGCGGTTTATGGCAGTTCCTTGAGCCCGTTGGCAAGATATACGGGTTAGCTATTAATGATACGATTGACGAACGCCGCGATCCAGTACTTGCCTGCACAGCTGCGGCTAATTACCTGCTGGACTCGTATGGCATGTACAAAGACTGGTTACTGGCAATTGCATCTTACAACTGTGGCCGGAACAATATCCGTTGGGCTATGGAGAAAAACCCGGGACTGACTGATTATTGGTCGTTACGCCCGTACCTTCCGGTTGAAACTCAAAATTATGTACCTGCTTTTATTGCAACTGTTTACCTGATGAACAACGCGAAAAGACATGGTATTTCTTTATCAGATCCTGATTTTGCTCTTGCAACCAAAGAGCTTTCTGTAAACCGACCGGTTTCGTTACAAAGTATTGCAAAGGCTACAAATGTAAGTTTATCCGAATTGTGTGTTTTGAATGCCTGCTATAAAAACCAAATCATAAATGGAAGCAAGACGACTCCTAAAAAGCTGGTTATGCCGGTTATTAAAGAGTACATACAAGCAGCATTGACGGAAGAACTTCAGAAGACCGGAAAATTGGAGCGTGAGCTTAAACTTCATTACATAATTCCGGAAGAACCGAAAGTGGTTGTGGTAAATGCAACTACCACCCCAGCTGTCGAAAAAGTGCCGATGAAATACAAAACTGTAAATACGTATATTCTTTACAGAGTACAGGCAGGAGACACCTTCGATTCAATTGTGCAGAAATTCAACTCCACAGAAGAGGAAATTAGGATCATCAATAAGCTGAAACATTATTCAGTTAAACCTGGGATGGTTTTGAAAATCGTACAGAGTTAAATCAGCCTTATCGTCTCTGGTTTCTTGTCACATCTCCATACAACTTATAGTTTGGATAATAAAGCGATGGGGCTATCTCCTTCCGCTATAATGACAAAATCACAATTTGCTTATTTTCAGTTAATTACAAATAGGCGTTTTGTCATTATAACGAAGGAGAGATCCTAGAAAGTTTGCATATAAAGCGCTTTAAGATCCCTCCTTAGGTCGGGATGACAACGTTTTATGGCCCGCTTTACGCCTATTGTCATCACGATATTTTTCATTTGCTGCACTCGGGATGACAAAGTTTGTTAACCGGTACCCGTTCTATTTGCTATCAAATATTTTTCTTTTGCAAGTTGATTCACTCGATATGACAAAGTTTTATGGCCTATATTGTCGCCTAACTCCCCTCGCCTATTTGTATTGAAAAGGCTGCCAGCCTCTGAATATATTAGTCAGCGTGTATTCCTTCGCTTCATCTGCACTTAACTGATGCGACCATTGAACCCGGCTTTCAGGTTTAAAGCCTTCGCCCCTATTTTTATATTCGGCGTAGTAGGCGGTTCTTTCGTTACTCTCTTTCCCCCAATTATCCCAACCTTCGGAATGAATAACTCTACCGAGCTCGGTATTTATAAAAACTACTTTTGCGTAAGGGCGCCATGGCCTTCCCAGGAAAAAAGAACCATCTGGCGCATCTCCTCTAACCTTACAGTTAAGAAAAACATAGCCAAACTTAGTTGTATCAGGTGTTGAAGCGGCTGTCACATAGCCTGACTTTTTACAGAAGATATCGCAATGCTCGAATATCACAGTAGATGATCCGAAAATAAAATCGACGGTTCCCTCAATGTAACAGTCTTTGTAGTATTGCCTGCTACCTTTTCCGAAAGTATATAAAGTATCCTGGAAACCAAGGAAGCGGCAGTTCAAGAAAGCAGCTTTATCGGCAGCAACCCATGCCGCCACAGCCTGCCCAACGGGCCCCGCAGAATTTTCAAACGTTATATTTTCAGCAGAAAAATCATCCCCATAAATAAAAAAACTCGACGAGCCGGAAGTACCTATGTCTTCACCAAATTTATTTTTACGCTGCGCCCAGTCATCAAAGGTCAATATGGTTTTGTTTACATCCTCTCCTATCAATCGAATCATTTGCTTGGAACCGGCCAAAATCAGTTTCTCTTTATAAATTCCATTTTTGATAAAGATGGTGGTGGTTTTCTTCCGCATATCCGGCACCGCATCAATAGCTTCCTGAACGGTTTTAAAGTTTCCACTACCGTCTTTTGCAACTACGAAATCGTACTTAACGGTTGAAGCAAAGGATTGAATAACTGAAAAAAGTGTAATGAAAATAAGCGCGAAATATCGTTTGGAAGACATAGAAGATTAATGATGTATACCGTAAAATAACGTAGGATCTTGCATGAGTGTATGAAAGCAAGCTATAAAATATCTTTCAGTTCTCGCAGGTGGGTTATCTGGCGAAGCACATCCGAAGGTACATCTTTCCCCTCCGGGTTGAAATAGATTGCATCCATCCCATAACCAATAGCGCCACGAATGTCTGCTTCGATACTATCGCCAATCATCAAACTTTCCTCTTTTTTTGCGCCGGCACTTCCCAATGCAAATTCAAATATGGCTTTGTCGGGCTTGTTTACTCCAACAACCTCAGAAATTACAATTGTTTGAAAGTATCTGGCAAGCCCAGTAAGCTCCACTTTAAGTTCAGTTGATTCCTTAAAGCCATTTGAGATTAAATGCAAAGGATATCTGGCAGCCAGATATTGCAATGTCTCGTGAGCTTCGGGAAAAAGGTTGGTTTTTGTTGGACAAATTCTTACGTAATCATCCTCAAATGCAAGCGGGATAATCTCAGGAGCAAGACCTAAATCAAGAAAAGTTTTTTTGAAACGGGTTTGGCGTAATTCTTCTTTGCTGATTTTTCCTATATGATAAGAGGCCCACAGCTCATGATTATTCCTGGTATAAACATCAATGAAAGTATCGGCACACAAAATACCTAAATCTTTAAGTGAATAGCTTTCATAAAGCTCGGTCAGAGTTTCCTGCGCATTCCGGTCAAAATCCCATAAGGTATGATCGAGATCAAAAAATATGTGCTTATACATACAAGAATATTATCAGCCGCAAAGATACAAGCTATCAGCCATCTTTTTGTCCGTAACATAAATCTCCGGCATCGCCCAAACCGGGTACAATGTAAGCTTTAGTCGTCATTTCCTCATCAATAGCGGCAAGCCATAATTTAGCTTTGGGAAGATTGGCTTTAACATGTGCCACTCCTTCAGAACTGGCAATTATCGAAACTATGTGCAGCTGTTTTATGCGGTACTGATCCAGCAATTCCTTACAACTCAACACCATACTTCTTCCCGTTGCCAACATAGGATCGGCAAGAATTACAATTCTATCGTTCAGATCCGGGGAAGAAACATACTCTTTCATGATAGTAAAATCGCCGCCCTTGGTATCTTGTCGGTAAGCCGCAATAAACGCAGAATCGGCCTTGTCAAAAAAATTGAGCATACCCTGATGTAAGGGTAAGCCAGCTCTTAATATGGTAGCAAGAACCGGCTGCTCTCCTAAAACGGGAATTACGGCAGTGCCCAGAGGAGTTTCAAATTCGGTGTCGATATAAGAGAATGTCTTACTTATTTCGTAGGCGAATATTTCCCCTAAACGCTCAAGATTACGTCTGAACCTCATACTATCTTCCTGGATTGAGGCATCTCTTAACTCTGCAACGAAATTATTAGCAATGGATGAAATGTTGCTTAATACGACCATCATAGTGTTAAAAATAAGGAATAAACTCTTGTATATGAACATAAAAATCAGACAATTGTGAGCCCCGACCGGAATATTGTTTGAAATAAAATATTTAAGAACCAATCTGTAAACCTAACGTTCCATAAATGAAGGCCCTGGCTTTCGTGATTGTTATATAAGGTTAATCGGGGAACCACCAGAGTGGTTCCCTTTTTTGCGGTTCCTACATTAGCCACATTTTCAGATGTGTAAGCAACAAAGCAGAGGCTGTTTCGTTAAGCATAATCCTTATCTTTGAAATTGCATGGATTTTAAGCTTAGTTCAGAATATTCACCTATGGGCGATCAGCCCGAGGCAATACGCCAGTTGGTAGAAGGTGTTCAGGCAGAAGAACATTACCAAACTCTTTTAGGGGTAACTGGCTCCGGTAAAACGTTTTCGGTTGCGAATGTTATCCAGCAAACGCAGAAACCTACGCTGGTTTTAAGTCACAATAAAACACTTGCGGCCCAGCTATATGGAGAGTTTAAGCAGTTTTTTCCCGAAAACTCGGTGAATTACTTCGTTTCTTATTACGACTACTATCAGCCTGAAGCGTATATATCTACTACAAATACCTACATTGAAAAGGACCTTCAGATAAACGAGGAGATTGAAAAGCTGCGATTGCGAACAACGTCTTCCCTGATGTCGGGGAGACGGGACATAATCGTAGTCTCTTCTATTTCCTGCATTTATGGTATGGGAAATCCGGAGGATTTTTCGAACTCAGTGTTTAAGATAGCCGTAGGTACCCGCATTAGCCGCAACTCGTTCCTTCATCGCTTAGTTGAGATTCTATATTCCCGTACAACTGCCGATTTTAAGCGTGGCACCTTTCGGGTAAAAGGCGACATCGTAGATATTTTCCCGCCATACATGGATTTCGCATACAGGGTATCTTTCTTTGGTGATGATATTGAAGAAATAATGACCATCGATCCATCTACAGGGAAAACACTGGAGAAGATGACTCACCTTGCTATTTATCCGGCCAACTTGTTTGTTACTCCAAAAGAACGTTTTACTCAATCAATATGGGCTATACAGCAGGAGTTGGAGACAAGAAAACAGCAATTTATCAGAGATCAACGCTTTCTGGAAGCTAAACGTTTGGAAGAAAGGGTTAACTATGATTTGGAGATGATGCGGGAACTAGGTTATTGTAGTGGGATTGAAAATTATTCGAGATTCTTCGACGGTCGCGAACCGGGCATGCGTCCTTTCTGCTTGCTGGATTATTTCCCGGATGATTACCTGATGGTGATTGATGAAAGCCACGTTACTGTTCCGCAAATCAGAGCGATGTACGGCGGGGACCGTTCCCGCAAAATGTCGTTAGTGGATTATGGCTTCCGACTTCCTGCCGCTCTGGATAACCGCCCCTTAAACTTCGAGGAATTTGAACGGCTCGCTCCTCAAACCATCTACGTAAGTGCAACTCCCGGCGATTACGAATTACAAAAAACAGGCGGGGTGGTAGTAGAGCAGGTGATACGCCCAACGGGCTTACTCGATCCACCGATAGAGGTGCGTCCCGTAATTAACCAGGTAGATGATTTATTGGAGGAAGTTGAGCAAACGGCTAAAAAGGGTGATCGTATACTTGTCACCACGCTAACCAAGCGTATGGCCGAAGAACTCTCGAAATACATGGACAGGCTTGGTATTAAGGTACGATACATTCACTCGGAGGTAAAAACGCTGGAAAGGGTAGAGATACTGAGAGGCTTGCGTTTAGGGGAGTTTGATGTTCTTATAGGCATTAACCTTTTGCGCGAAGGTTTGGACTTACCAGAAGTATCGCTAGTTGCCATTTTGGATGCAGACAAAGAGGGTTTCTTACGGTCGGAAAGATCATTGATCCAGACTATTGGCCGTGCTGCCCGTAATGACCG
>Ga0307408_100000518_pt1 | contig 33310 bp, 28 predicted proteins | sample 322Cmetagenome_FD_202116 | JGI IMG/M metagenome (GOLD analysis project Ga0307408, IMG submission 202116) | Maize rhizosphere microbial communities from greenhouse at UC Davis, California, United States - 322HYB-C-3 | ecosystem: Host-associated > Plants > Roots > Rhizosphere > Soil | place...
CAACCAGCAGCAAAATGCCACGTAACACTATGCGCAACACCGCGCCTAATACTTTAATCATGTTTCTCTCGCGAGGGTTAAAAGGAATTATATAAATAGGGAGTTTGCAGTGCGGCTTTTTGAATTGCAGTGTTACGAACTGCAAGACAGCATGGAACAACCGGCCTTGTGCCGCGCCCACTCAGGTCTCTTGGCATAATAGGATTCAAATTCAGGCTGCTCAGCGTAGGGGTTGCGCAACAGCTGTAACAATCGCTCAATTTCAGAGGCATCACCAAGGGTCGCCTTATCGATTGCCTGCTGTGCCAAATAATTGCGCAACACATATTTGGGATTTGTGCGATTCATGAGTGCGCGCCGCGCTTCGTCCGACACATTATGTAACACCGCATCCTGCTGTAAACGCTGCCCATACGCACGCAACCAACTGATCATCGTGCTTTTGGCATCCCTAGTCGGCTCTTGATAATAGGCGAATGCCACTTTATCAAACCATTGTTGATCGCTGTACTGATCAATGTCATCCACTGAATATTGCGCAAGCTGGCGATAAAAAATTGTCATATCAATTTCTGCGGATTGCAGCGCGAGCAATAAATTGTCTGTTAGAGTTTCGTCCTGTGCGGGGTCAAATTGATATAAACCTAATTTGCTCGCCATATCGCGCTGGGCACAGCGCTCATACTCAATACGGTATTGCTCTAATGCAATTTGCAAAGGTTCGACAGCATTGATGAGCGGATAAATAGCATTGGCCAATTGCGTTAAATTCCACAGCGCAATCCGCGGTTGATTGCCAAAGCGATAACGGCGACCTTGCGCATCGGTAGTATTGGGAGTCCAATCGGGGTCATAACCTTCCAGCCAACCGTAAGGGCCGTAATCAATCGTCAATCCAAGAATCGACATATTGTCTGTATTCATCACACCATGAACAAAACCAACGCGCATCCAGTGCGCGATCAATTGCGCTGTAGCAATACAGACTTCAGTAAACCACTGCACATATATATCGACACCAATGTCATTATTTTTGGCAGACAATAAATGCGGAAAATCGGTGCGGATGGTGAAATCTGCCAAACGTTTTAATAATTGATTGTCACCGCGCGCGGATAAAATTTCAAAATTACCAAAGCGGGTAAAACTGGGCGCAACACGACATACAATCGCACCCTGCTCAAATTCAGGGTTGCCGTCATAAAACATATCGCGCCTGACTTTTTCACCAGTAGTCACCAAACTGAGTGCACGGGTGGTGGGAACCCCCAAGTGAAACATAGCTTCACTGCATAAAAATTCGCGCACCGATGAGCGTAATACTGCCAAGCCATCCGCACTGCGCGAGTAAGGTGTGGGGCCAGCGCCTTTTAATTGCAATGTCCAGTGCTCGCCTTTGCTATTGATCACTTCACCCAAATTAATCGCGCGCCCATCGCCCAACTGCCCTGCCCAATTCCCAAATTGATGACCACCGTAGCAACAGGCGTGAGGCTCCATCCCAGCGAGCAATTGATTGCCCGCAAATACCTGCGCGAATTCCGCTTGTTGAAATATAGCGGCAGGCAAATCTACTAACGCTGCCACTTCTGCTGCGCCCGCCAGAAGTTGCGGATTAGTTACCGATGTAGGATTTACTCGCGAATAAATGGCGCCAACAACCTGACGACGAAAATTTTCAGTTTCCGGATCAGCGGGTAATTGATGCACCAGACGATTATCGAACAGTAGATCATGCAGGGAAGATTTCATAAGGGTTTACGCAAGAAGCGCCCGGCTCCAGACAATAATTAATTTAAAAAATGAGATTAAAACCGAAGCGAAACTTGATGTAGCGAGTGATAAAAAAATAATTACTTTATGCCAAGTAATTCAATTTTGTAGCCATCCGGGTCTTCAACAAACGCGAGGATTGTTGTGCCGTGCATCATGGGGCCCGGTTCACGCACAATTTTTCCACCGCTCGCACGGATTTTGTCGCAAGTGGCATAAACATCATCGCACCCTAAAGCAATATGACCGTAGCCCTTACCCAGATCATAACTTTCCACACCATAGTTATAGGTTAGCTCGATCACGCTATTGTTTGCTTCATCGCCATAACCAACAAACGCAAGGGTAAATTTTCCTTCCGGATAATCATGCTGACGCAATAATTTCATGCCCAACACTTGAGTATAAAAGTCGATTGATTTTTGCAAGTTACCCACTCGCAACATGGTGTGAAGAATACGCATCAGATTACCTTTTCATAAACGACATAAAAATGTTAAAAGCGTTGCTTCGCACCGATGGTAATTTGATATTTGCCCAAACCTTCGCGCGCGGTAGTGGGGGTCGCCACATCAATATGCACAACGTTCCCAATACGCACTTTGCTGGAACTTAAACGCAGACCAAAACCGACATTGCTCAGCAGCGGGCTGTAGCCATATTGTTCAATGCCCCACGCCTTGCCCATATCAAAAAACACCACGGTGCCGACCCGCATCAGGTTGAAAATGTGGAGATCTGAGAAGTAGCGATGCTCCACGGTAAACACATAGCTTTCATTGCCGCGCTGGTAATCGGTGGGATAGCCGCGCAAGCCCGTAATATCACCCAAGGTTATCTCTTCGTATTGGGCGAGATCCTGCCCCAGATCGTAACGAAGGCCCATGTACCAACGGCGCTTTTCATCCTGAAAGTAGTTGTAGTTAACATTGAAGCTGACAATGGTGGTATTGACGTCATCCAAACTCGAATAGTGGCGACCGTCCAGAGTAAGGCCAGCTTCCAGGATGTGATGTTTACTCACCTCCATCACGTTGGTGTAAGTGCCTATATAGCGAATGACATCAGCACTATTGTCTAGTGTGCGGCCGCCATAACCTACACGCATGGTCATATTTTGCCCGAGTGCAATATCTTCCGGGCGCTGGATTTGGTTTACGTTCTTGAAGACACCGAAACGATTTTCCAGAAATTGGTATTCAACCCAGGGGTAAACCGCTTTGCGTTGTTCGGGGATAGTCTGCAGGGTTTCAGGCGAGGGATAAAAGTTATCTTCCTCGTTAGAAAAACCCACCAACCAGCGCTGGGTATAGTTGGTGCTTATATCACTCGCAATACCAAAATAAACCTGATTGTTCATGGTTTGGTGTTGGAATTCGTTGATCTCGACATCCATATGTCGGATGGTTTCTTCGAGTGTTACATCCTGGGTATAAAAACCAGCAGACCACGGACTCTTCAGTGAATAGAAAGGGCGAGAGACATCGATAATCATATCGCTGCCATCACTGGTATCGGCGTAATAAAACTTGACTGCAATTTGGGAATTGAAGATATGCGGGTTGCGGAAGTCGTAATTCACTAAATTGCGCTGGGCGTTTTCTTCATAGCCCACTGTAAGGCTATTGCCCGACCCCAGAATGTTGCCGTCGGAAATAGCAAAACCCGAGTTGGTTCCCTCGGACTCCTTACTGACCGAAAATTGCGGCTCTAATGCCCAGGCGTCTTGAGTGACGACCACCAAATCGACCTGCTCATCGCACACACTGAGCGGCAAAATATAGGCATTGGTTAAGTAGGGGCGCTTGCGCAGAATACGCTCGCTCTCTTGTACCTGCGATACATCCAAAGGCTGCCCTTCTTCAAAGAGCAGCTGCGCTTCAATTACATGAGGGCGTGTATTGACGTGTAGTTTATTCAGGAAGAGATAGAGGCTGTTATTTTCACGCGGGTCATCCTTATCAAAAATCGACAGGCTGTTGTATTGAATATGGCGAATCCGCTTGCCTTCCATGCCGGCAAATACATTCGTTTCGACACGGGCATGGGCATCGGTAATAGCAAGTTTTTTAGCGCGACTTGAATCAAATGGTACACAGCTGGAATCATCTGCCATAGCAGGCTTATCCGCTTCTGCACTGGCAGCCACTGATAAGGTGGCCAATACCGCCAAGCACCAACATCCAGTTGTACTCAATAACCCTTTACCCGGGGTTTTGCTCATCATAGTGTCTCAGACGCTCGCTTTAGATGACGACAGACAGGTAAACCTTGGACTCAGCAATCACTAGTTAAGTTCAGGATAACAGGCGCGCACCTTAGCATAGGGTAATTCAGGCGCCTAGCAACGCGCTGTAAAGGCTTGTTAGTGATGGTGATGTTCGTGCGCGTCAGTGTCTTCTGCGGCAGATGATGACTGCTGGTGATGTTCATGGGATGGTGAATCGGTAGCCGCAGGTTCCTGGTGGTTGTGATGGTGCCCATGCCCTCCGGCGCCCCAGAGCGTCCAGAGACCAAAGAGGATAATCATAATCGCCATAGCCCAACGCAGATGACGCAGTTGCAGCAGCCTATTAAGCTGTTGGGCTGCCAACCCCGCGAGCAGTAAACTCGGCAAGGTTCCAGCGCCAAATGCCAACATGGTGAAGCCACTCAGTGCCCAGTGCCCCTGCGCCATGCTGTAAGCCAGTGCGGAGTAAACCAAACCACACGGCAACCACCCCCAAAGCGCGCCGAGCAATAAGCCTTTGCCGGGATGATTAACAGGCATCAGTCTTTTACCAATAGGCTGCAGATAAGCCCATAGATAGCGGCCAGCAGACTCCAGATAGGTTAATCCATGCCACCAGTTGGCTAAATACAGCCCCATGGCAATCAATAATAACCCTGCCAGCCAACGCAACCACGCAGCACCTCCCGAGGCGGTAATTTGCTGGGCAAACACACCGACCAAAACCCCCATCAGTACATAACTCAGCAGGCGGCCAATATTGTAGGAGCAGAGGATAATAAAACGACGTCGCGACTCTTGTGCAGGCACCGCCATACTCAAAGCGCCCATGATGCCGCCACACATACCAATGCAATGGGCACTGCTAAACAGCCCCAATAAAAATGCAGTGACCATGACCGACCAATCAATACTCATTCCGCTGTTTTCTCTGCGTCAGTTTTGGCAGAGTCATCTTTTTTAGGCTGTTCAGCATCAAACAGTATGCGATGAGCTTCGGTATCCAGATTGTCGTACTGGCCATTATTGATCGCCCAAAACAGCGCTTTTACCGCCAGCGCGATAAATACAAGCGCACAGGGAACCAAAAAATACAGACTTTCCATCAATAGACCCAGAGTAAAGACACTCGTTTTAAAGGACGTTAATCCATCAAACGCAGTGCGTTGAAAATCACCACTAGCGAACTGGCAGTCATGCCAATTGCTGCCAACCAGGGCGGAATCATACCCGCCGCGGCCAAGGGTAACGCGAGCAGATTATAGACAAGCGAGTAGCGCAAATTTTGGCGAATAATACCTTTGGTGCGCCGCGCTATATCCAAAGCCTCAGCCAATACCGCCAGACGATCATTGAGCAATACCGCATCGGCACGGGTTTGCGCCAAATCCGACGCGGAAGCCATAGCGACCGACACATCGGCCCCGGATAACACCGGTATATCGTTGATGCCATCGCCAATCATCAGCACTTTATCACCTGCCGCTTGACGCTGGCTCAAGTGCGACAATTTGTCGCCCGGTTTGGCACCCGCCATAAACTCATCAATACCGAGATTCCGTGCAAGCTGGGCAACAGCGCCGCTCTGGTCACCGCTGAGCAACTCCACCGCAATCCCACGCGACTTGAGGCTGGTGATAAGCGCCGCTGCATCGGGTCGCACTTCATCGATCAAACCTATCCAGGCCAAGGGCTGCTGTTCGCTGGCAAGCAACAACCAAAGATGTTGATCGTCAGGTAAGGTCAATGGGTGCGCCCCTACAGCAGAACCAAACTGACCGGCAAACTCAATAGTACCCAAGCGATAACCCACACCATCAATTTGCCCTTCCACGCCAGCCGCGGTGGTTTGTTTCACCGCTGTTGCGGTGCAGACATCTTGCCAAGGCATAAACGCCGCCGCCAGCGGATGGTTAGAGCCGGCCTCCAATGCCGCTGCTATGCCAAGTAATCTATCGCGCGGCAGCGCCACTGATTCAAATATCCGCACGTCCGCCAAGGCAAACTGGCCTTTGGTGAGGGTGCCGGTTTTATCAAAAATAACGCGATTCACACTGTTCAGCGTTTCTATCACGTGGCCGCGCGCTACCAAAAAACCGCGTTTACGCAGGTTGGCGGTTGCTGCCGACAGTGCGGCGGGCATCGCCAAGGCCAGAGCACAAGGGCAAGTCACCACCAGTACCGATAGTGTCACCAAAAGGGCATGCTCGGGGCGATACCAGAACCAAAACGCAAATACGGCGGCACAAACCACCAACAAACGGGCAATAAAAAATCGCGCGATACGGTCAGCACTCAGCACTTGCAGCGGTTTATCGTCAGCGGCCTGGCTGGCCAAGCGCTCAATGGCCGACAACTGGGTGGCAGCACCAAGCGCAGTTACTTCAACTTTCAATGGACTGTGATTATTCAAGGCGCCAGCAATCACCGAATCACCCGGTTTTTTAGTGACGGGCTGGGACTCACCGGTAAGTAACGCCTCAACTACTGCACTTTCACCGGCAACCACCCGCCCATCGCAGGGAAACGTGTCACCCGCTTTAACTAAAATAAGGTCGCCCAACTGCAGGGTTTTGATGGGCATTGACTCTTCAATTTCACAGCCATTTTCCGTGCGCAAACAGCAGGCGGTTAACGGCATGAGTTGGGCGAGATTGCCAAACGCCAACCGGTTGCGATGACGCGCGCGCAACTCCACATAACGCCCCACCAACAAAAACAGGGTGAACATGGATACCGATTCAAAATACACCTCGCCGGTGCTAGTGACGGTGGCCCACACGCTCGCCAGATAGGCAAGGCCAATCGCCAGCGCGACCGGTACATCCATCACTAAATGACGCATCTGAATACTGCGCCATGCGGCCTGGAAAAATGGCCAAGCCGAAAAAAACACCACAGGGGTGGCAACTAACATGGACAGCCAGCGCAAAAAATCCAACCAGAAATCCGTCGCGCCGGTGTACATACCCACCGCCACCATCATCGCCTGCATAGTGCCAAAACCGGCGACACCAATACGGAACAAGGCGATGCGGTTTTCTTTTTTAATTAATTGTTGCTGTTGGTCGTCCGTTGCCGGGCGCGGCACATAACCAATGGCATGGAGCGCAGCGAAGATCTCGCTCAAGGGCGCCTGTTCATCCCAAATCACCATGCAGCGATGCGTAGTGAGGTTCACCGTAACTGATTTAACCGCCGGATTTTGTTTGAGATGGGTTTCGATTAACCAGCTACAGGCCGCACAAGTTATACCTTCCAGCAGCAAGTTAGCCTGTTTGAGGCCGCCCGCTAACGGCAGCACAAACTCGGATTGCACTTCAGGTAAGTCATAAATTGCCCAGCGCTGGGCTACCCCTTGTGGTGATTCGCCGAAGGCTTCCGGGCGCTCACTGGTGGCAGTCCGAAACTGATAAAAACTATCCAAACCGCCATCCACAATCGCCATCGCCACCGCCTGACAGCCGGGACAACACATGAGGCGGGTCTCACCTTGAATTTGTACGGGATAATAACTGGCAGCAGGAACCGGCAAGCCGCAGTGATAGCAAGCCTGAGCAGAAGTCGCTGAGGAGGCTGGTGACGCCATGAATGACTCGACTATTTGACGCGTGGCGCCAACCCGGTTTTGTCACTAATACGAAAATCAATTTCTCCACTGAGGGTCCAGGGAGCTTGTTTACGCAGGGCAATGTCGCCGATAGGATAAAGCGTCAGATACCAGGAATACTGGGGCTCAGTAGCCAAGGTGCCACGATATTGGCCTGGCGCAATGGCCTTGAGGTGGATAATTTGATCCTTTTCCTCCTTAACCGGATGTCCCATCATTAACAGGATAGTATCTGGCAAGGACGCAGTATCGCCCACAGCACTGGTAAGGCTAATCATCACATCGCCACTGGTGCGATCAAAACGCAAATCCGCGAGCAACCCTAAATCCCGTGCGCGCTGGTCCTGCTCCAGTGCCTGGTTGATCATGCGCCCTTCTTTGTAGTAATTATCGATAATCACATCGTCTGCCCCCTTGAGGGCAATGGTAACGGTGATGCTGCACATGATGATGATGTAAATCAGCGGGCTGAATACAAACCAAAACCAAAACTCCCGATACCAGGGCTTGGCATTTTCTGCGACTAATTCACTCATAACAAAATACCTGTTAAATCTGGTTAAAGGCCGCTGCCCAATAAGGGATTAAGGCCCAATAAAAGTAGTGGTGTTAATGGCCGTAAGCTCGGGGTTCTCACGTGCACGCACGCGGAAACGAATTTCGCTTTTTCGCGTTTTTAATTCAGATTTAGGAATAGTGACACGTACCGGTACGGTTAGCACCTCCCCTTCCAGCGCAGGCATTGCCCGATACCCCTCAATCACAAAAGGATAATCACCCTCAACTTCCAGGTCGTAAGTATGGGTACTGCGATCCATATTACTGATTTTGATGGTGTAGACGTTCTGGATATCGCTACCCACTACTCGATACATGCGCACACCGCGATCACGTTGGGCTTCAAGCCCGACCGGCACGCGGGTTGCAATCGAATAAACAAAAAGCGAGATCATGATGCTTAGCATCAAACCATAGCCCAGCAGCCGCGGCCGGAAGACTTTGGTTTTGCCATTTTGAATTGCATCCTCGGTGGTGAAACTGATCAGACCGCGCGGATAATCCATCTTATCCATCACGCTGTTACAGGCGTCCACGCAGAGGCCGCAATCGATACATTCAGCCTGCAGACCATCGCGAATATCGATATCTACTGGACACACCTGCACACACCAGGAACAGTCAATACAATCGCCCAATCCCTGCGCCTTATAGTCATCACCCACTTTACGGGGGCCGCGCTTTTCTCCACGCAGCGGATTGTAGGAAACAGTGAGGGTATCCTGATCGTACATTACCGCTTGAAAACGCGCATAGGGGCAGATGTATTTACAAAACTGCTCGCGCATAAAACCGGCGTTCATGTAGGTAGCACCAACAAATAATGCAACCCAGAAAAAAGGGACCAGATCCAAACTAAAGGTGAAGAAACTCACTACCAGCTCGCGAATTGGAGTGAAGTAGCCCACAAATGTCAGGGAAGTGATAATGCTAATCGCGATCCAAATAAATTGTTTGGCGCCCTTGCGCCACAACTTCTCAAAACCCCAGGGCTTGGCATCCAGTTTGATGCGCTTGTTACGATCGCCCTCGCAGACAAATTCCGCCCAGATAAACATTTGGGTCCATACCGTTTGTGGGCAGGTAAAGCCACACCAAACACGCCCCACCAGCACGGTTACCGTGAACAATAAGAAGGCGGCGATTACCAATAGCCAAGCGAGATACATCGCATCCTGCGGCCAAAATGTCAGCCACAAAATATGAAACTTGCGCTCAGGCAAATCAAATAACATGGCCGGGCGACCATCAATCACCAACCAGGGTAATAACAAGAAACCCAGCATCAGGGGTACGCCTGTGTAACGGCGCAGGCGCTGGTAAAAACCGGTGATACGGCGCATGTAAATTTTGTCATCCGCCTCGTAGAGGTTTACATAGCGGATAACTGGCTCGGACGGCTTATCGTCAGGGGAATTGCTGGCAGGTTTTTCACTCAAGGGAACCACCTCATTGGTTAGCCTCCCGGATAATCCGGGCGAGCTAAACAGATATCAAAAAAACAGGGCGAAAAAAAAGGCAGGCCTGGGCCCGCCTTCCTTGTATAACAACCAGTTCGCCGGAACCTAGTTGTTGTCTTCTAACGACAAGCTGTACACATAGGCTGCTAACAAATGGATACGGTCTTCTTTCAGCAGATCTTTCTGCGCCGGCATTACACCATTGCGACCATGGCGCAAGGTCTGGCGGATAGTGGCAGGCTCGCCGCCGTAAAGCCAAATATCATCCGTCAGGTTGGGAGCACCCAACAATTGGTTGCCCTTACCATCCAGACCATGGCAAGCCGCACAATTCACATCAAAGTGCTTTTTACCTGCATCCGCTTTGGTTGCATCATGCTCAGCACCGGACAAACTCAATACATATTCAGTGGTTTCCGCGATGCCTTTTTCACCCAACAAGGCAGACCATGCAGGCATTGCTGCTTTACGGCCATGATTCAAGGTTTCCAGAATTTTGTCTGGTGTGCCGCCATAGAGCCAGTCTTTATCAGTCAAATTCGGAAAGCCTGGGTTGCCACCACCGTCTGAACCGTGGCAAACAGCACAGTTATTAACAAACAAACGGAAGCCCATTTTGAGCGCATCAGGGTTTCTGGCGAGTTCTTCAATCGGCATTTTTGAGTAGACGCCATACGTTTCGGCATAGACTTTTTCCGCCTCAGCCTGATCCCCACGCAACTCCCCTACTGAGGTCCAAGCTCCGGTATCTTTCCACTCTATACCTTTATAAGAACCCAAGCCTGGGTAAATAACCAAATAGACGGCACTGAATATAAATGTCAGTAAGAACATATAGAACCACCACCGAGGCAGAGGGTTGTCATACTCCTCAATACCATCGTATTCGTGGCCGGTAGTTTTTGCTTCCGTGCTCTCTTCACCCACCACCGCGCGTTTGCGATTGGCAAAAAGAATCCATAACAGCAACACCAGATTGGTGACTGTCAGGATAATGATCCAAAGACTCCAAAAAGTACTCATAGTTAAATCCGCCCTAATCGATGATTACTTGTGATCATCAGTCTGCTTGTTGTCTGGCTGCTTGGTGTTAGGCTCATCGTCCGCAAAAGGTAACTTTGCATCCTCTTCAAAGCGCTTTTTGAGCTTGGGCGAAAAAGCCCAAAAGCACACGCCGAAGAAGGCGATGGTAACTAACACGGTTGAAATAGCACCAAGTGTACCCGTATCCATTAACGCTTCTCTTTGAGCAAAATGCCCAGGTTCTGTAAGTAAGCAACCAATGCATCCATCTCAGTCACGCCTTTAACTGCAGCTTCAGCACCAGCAATATCTTCCTCTGTATAAGGAACTCCCACTGAGGCTAAAGCACGCATTTTGGCGGCAGTATGTTTGCCATCGAGCTTGTTGTCATACAGCCAAGGGTAAGCAGGCATGATCGACTCAGGCACAACAATACGTGGGTTAAACAAATGCACTTTATGCCAGTCATCGGAATAACGGCCACCTACGCGCGCCAAATCCGGACCGGTTCTCTTGGAACCCCACAAGAACGGGTGCTCGTACACAGACTCACCGGCGACCGAATAGTGGCCATAACGCTCAACTTCAGCGCGTAGCGGACGCACCATCTGGGTGTGGCAAACGTGGCAACCCTCACGAATGTAGATATCACGACCTTCCAACTGCACGGCGGTGTAAGGCTTCAAACCTTCTATCGGGGTGGTAGTCTCTTTCAAGAAGAACTGCGGAACAATCTCCACCAAACCACCGAAGCTAATAGCGACGACCATAAATACAGTCATCAAACCAATATTTTTCTCAACTATTTCATGACCTTTCATGGCATTCCCCTTAAACAGCTGGTGCCTGAACAGGCTGGGTAGCATTTGCAGCTGCTTCTTTTTTGGAAGCGCTTACAGTGCGATAAGTGTTGTAGGCCATCACGAGCATACCGGTCAGGAAGAAAGCACCACCAATAAGACGCATGATGTAACCCCCTTTACTGAACACGACGGTTTCAATAAAGCTGTAGGTCAAAGAACCATCGGGGTTGAATGCACGCCACATCAAACCTTGACCGATACCATTAATCCACATAGCCACTACATAAAGAACAGTACCCACAGTGGCCAACCAGAAGTGCATATTGATCAATTTAACGCTGTGCATTTCTTCACGATTAAAGAGTTTCGGAATCATGTGGTACAGGGCGCCGATAGAAATCATTGCCACCCAACCGAGTGCGCCAGAGTGAACGTGACCCACAGTCCAGTCAGTATTGTGAGAGAGTGCGTTTACGTTTTTAATGGCCATCATTGGGCCTTCGAAGGTAGACATACCATAGAAGGACAAAGCAACAACGAGGAAGCGCAGGGTTGGGTCAGTGCGCAGCTTATGCCAAGCGCCAGACAGGGTCATAATACCGTTGATCATACCGCCCCAGCTTGGAGCCAACAGAATCAATGACATCACCATACCTAATGATTGAGTCCAATCCGGTAAAGCGGAGTAATGCAAATGGTGAGAACCAGCCCATATGTAAAGGGAGATCAACGCCCAGAAATGCACGATAGACAACTGATAGGAGTAAACAGGGCGACCCGCTTGTTTGGGTACAAAGTAGTACATCATGCCAAGGAAGCCAGCGGTCAAGAAGAAACCTACTGCGTTGTGACCGTACCACCATTGGACCATAGCATCGGCAGCACCGGCATAGGCAGAGTAAGATTTGGTCAGAGTTACTGGCACTGCAGCACTGTTGACAATATGCAGCACGGCAACGGTAAGAATGAAGCCGCCGTAGAACCAGTTAGCTACATAAATATGGGAAGTTTTACGCTTAACAATGGTGCCGAAGAAAACAATCGCATAAGAAATCCAAACGAGTGCAATAAGAATATCAATTGGCCATTCCAGCTCCGCATACTCTTTAGAGGAGGTCATGCCCAGCGGCAAAGTAATTACGGCCAATACAATAACTGCTTGCCAACCCCAGAAAGTAAATGGCACTAACCAACCACCAAACAAACTGGTCTGACAGGTACGTTGCACAACGTAGTAAGAAGTCGCAAACAGCGCACAGCCACCAAACGCAAAAATTACTGCATTAGTGTGCAGGGGGCGCAAACGGCCGAAATGTGTGTAGGGTTGCAGCAAGTCATTCAAACCTGGCCACACCAATTGTGATGCGATAAGCACACCAACGCCCATACCCACTATGCCCCATACAATGGTCATAATGGAGAACTTGCGTACTATATCGAAGTCGTATACTGGAGGATCCCCAGCTACAGTCGCATGACTACCCATAGGACTTTCCTGTTACTTAAAGAGAAATGAAAACTTGTTTGTCTCTGGCCGTGCAACTTACCGCACGGAGCTTCACGGCAATCATCAAGCCTATAACCCTACTGAAGGTGCGGCATTTTGCCTCATGTGTGGCATTTTGTCCCACGCAAGTAGTTACAGGATTGATATTTATCAAATTATTTATACGGAATTAACCCGAACACTTTATTTACCCAGGTAAATAAAGTACCTGCGCTCACAGGAGCGCAGGTTAAAAAGGAAATTACTTCAGCACACGGCCCTTGTTAGCAGCAATACGCATACGCAGTGCATTCAGTTTAATGAAACCTTCTGCATCTTTTTGGTTGTATGCACCAGCATCATCTTCAAAAGTCGCTATTTTTTCATCAAACAAGCTGTCGGGAGAACGACGACCAACAACACTCACTGAGCCTTTGTACAGCTTCACGCGTACATCACCGTTTACATGAGTTTGTGACTGATCGATCATCGCCTGCATCATCAGACGCTCAGGGCTCCACCAGTAACCGTTGTAAATCATGTCCGCATACTTGGGAATCAAGCTGTCCTTCAAATGAGCAACTTCGCGATCCAGAGTAATAGATTCAATTGCACGGTGCGCACGCATCATGATGGTGCCGCCAGGGGTTTCGTAGCAGCCGCGAGATTTCATGCCTACATAGCGGTTTTCCACGATATCCAGACGACCAACACCGTTCTCACCACCAACCTTATTCAGGTAAGCCAGTACGGTAGCCGGAGACATTGGCTTGCCGTCGATAGCAACGATGTCGCCTTTCTCGTAGGTCAACTCAAGGTAAGTCGGTTTATCAGGAGCGGCTTCAGGGGCAACAGTCCAGCGCCACATATCTTCTTCGGCTTCAGTCCACGGGTTCTCCAGAACCTTGCCTTCGTAAGAGATATGCAGCAGGTTGGCATCCATAGAGTAAGGTGATTTTTTCTTCTTGGAGTAATCAACCGGAATATTGTGCTTCTCGCAATACGCCATCAAGGTTTCGCGGGAGGTCAAATCCCACTCGCGCCATGGGGCGATTACTTTGATGCCGGGTTTCAATGCATAGGCACCCAATTCAAAACGCACCTGATCGTTACCTTTACCGGTAGCGCCGTGGGAAATGGCATCTGCACCTACTTCATTGGCGATTTCAATCAAACGCTTGGCAATCAAAGGGCGGGCAATAGAGGTTCCGAGCAGGTACTCACCTTCATAGATGGTATTAGCGCGGAACATAGGGAATACGAAATCGCGGACAAACTCTTCGCGTAGATCGTCGATGTAAATTTGCTTAACGCCTAGCGCCTCAGCTTTAGCGCGGGCCGGCTCAACTTCTTCGCCCTGACCAATGTCAGCGGTAAAGGTGATCACTTCACAGTTGTAGTTTTCCTGCAACCACTTAACGATTACAGACGTGTCAAGGCCACCGGAATAGGCCAACACTACTTTTTTGATAGATGACATGGGGACTCCCGCTAACACTCGTTGACAATTCACAGGGCACGATCACGAGTCGCAATCCGCAGACCGGTACCTTCTTGGGCGCGGGATTGTACTCGCAAGCAGACCAAATTCCCACACTTGCGGCCGTTAAAACCCTGTGCAAAGTCAAATTGAACCCTGTTTTACCCAGCTGCCATCAACTGCTTGCCATACGCGGCTAATTGCTGCAAAAGCAGACGCTGCTCAGCACTGGTGGACTCCGCCTCACTGAGCGTTTTTATCCGCAGATCAAACTCCATCAAAGTCAGAGAAGATTGCGCCTCAGGTGAAGTCAGCCGCCAACGGCAGAATTCCTGCCAGCGTTGCAGCTCTTCGGCACTGAGGCTGGCAGGAAAATTACGGGCGCGATAGCGAAACAATATTTCCCCCAAACGCGGGTCATTGAATGGAAAGGCGGTATTAGCCAATGTTTCAGGATCAGCATTGCGCACGCGGGTCATTAAACGCTTGTCGTGATCATCAAAAAAACCGCTGTAAAGCAGTTGCTCAGGATCTGTTTTTTCCGCAAAAGAGTTGCTCGAATACAATTGATATAAACGCTGCAGCAAGGATTCGCGCTCACTTAACGTCAGATTGCGCAGAACTTGCCAATGCGCCTCGCAACGCTGCTTATCAATGTGCAAACGCTGGGCAGTGGCATCATCTAGCATCGCTGCCGGTAGTAGCATCGGGGTTTTATTCATGTGCACTTCTTTGAGCGCCAACCGCTCTACCCCTTCGGGTAAATCCTCGGTGCGGGTATAAAGCCGCAGCTGTAATTCCTCGACCGGCAAACTGAGCAAGGCTTGTGGATCGGCGCTCAGATTGTAAGCGATCACCGAATTCTTATTGGTGGGGTGCATAGCTAAAGGCACAATCAACGCCGCGTTGCCGTTCTCACCGGGAAAACGGGAGGAAATGTGCAGCAGCGGTTTGGCAGCATCGATATCAATCATACTGGCGGCAAAACGTTTGTCGCGCAGACGATAAGCGTAATCATAGAGTTTAGGCTGGCGGGTTTTAATCAGCTTGGCCACAGCGATGGTGGCATACACGTCAGAGAGCGCATCATGTGCAGCCTCGTGTTTGAGATTGTTCGCCTGGCTCAGCATTTCCAGCTTGAAGCAAGGGCGACCATCCTCATAATTAGGCCATTCGATCCCTTCCGGTCGCAACGCACGGGTCATGCGCACCATATCGATAATGTCCCAGCGCGAATTACCGTTGCGCCACTCGCGCTCATAGGGATCATAAAAGTTGCGATAGAGGGTATAACGCGTTACTTCATCATCAAAACGGATCGAGTTATACCCCACACCGCAAGTTCCTGGACGCGCCAGCTGACGATGAATAGCGGCAATAAATTCGCACTCTGGCAAGCCCTTGCTCTGGGCGACTTGCGGCAATAATCCGGTAATTAAACAAGCTTCCGGTTTTGGCAATACATCAGGCGCTAGCTGACAATAAATCATTAAAGGCTCGTCGATCACATTGAGCGACTCATCCGTGCGCACACCAGCAAACTGCGAAGGGCGATCAATCGCCGGTACTTCGCCCCAGGTTTCGTAATCGTGCCAATAGAGACTAACCGACGATTCATTTTTCATATTATTTATTCCACAATTTTGCCAGACACTCACAGCACCTCACTGCACCAACAGCGGGCAATCTAACACCTCCCAAGCAGTTTCCCCTATACTGCCGCCTGATTTTTGTGACCGGATTTTTTAAATTACAAAACCCGTTTTTGATCTGAAATCCCGTCTTTCATTTAACCGCTAAGTCCCGCCTTGGAGCCACTATGAGTGATTTAGATAGCCTGTTTGCCAGCAATGTAAAATGGGCCGAAGATATCAAACGCAAAGAGCCTGACTTTTTTTCCAACCTGGCCAAACAGCAAGCGCCAGAGTATTTATGGATAGGCTGCTCGGATAGCCGCGTACCCGCCAACCAAATTGTTGACCTCGCCCCCGGTGAATTATTTGTACACCGCAATGTGGCCAACGTGGTCATTCACACCGACCTCAACTGCATGACTGTACTTAATTACGCCGTTGAGTTTCTCAAAGTAAAACATGTAATGGTAACCGGCCACTATGGCTGCGGCGGTGTAAAAGCAGCACTGGAAAATCGCAAACTGGGGCTAATTGATTACTGGTTGCGCAATATTCGCGATGTTTATTACAACAACAAAGAAATCATGGATCAAATCAGTGATCCCGATGAACGAGTCAACCGCTTGTGCGAGTTAAATGTAGTGCAACAAGTAGAAAATATTGCGCGCAGCAACATAGTCCAAAATGCCTGGGCGCGCGGTCAGGAACTGAGCATTCACGGTTGGATTTACGATATTCACGACGGCATTCTGCACAAACTGATGCCGCCGGTTGATTCAGTAGAACAAATTCCCGAGCAATATCGCCTCTACTAAATAGTAAAGACGCCCGTCTTTACTGAGCACTACCTGCATCACTGTGTTTAGCGGTGATGCAGTAATCCCCCGTAATACCCTGCCATAAAACCTATTGTTAGAATCTTCCCCATCGCCCTAGAAAGCCTTGGGTGCTGATCTATACTTGAACCGACTACCACCTCACCCGCAACTGACGAGATAAGCGATGCCCGACGATTCACTGCCCCCCGGCCATCAAAACTCAGCCGCACATGTTGCCCGGGAGTCTTCGCCCTATTCATTTGAACGCGAACACCTTGAACCGGAACAGGTGCGCCAACTCTACAAAGGTTTTCCACTCTCGCTGATCGCCTCTTTGGTTATAGCGCTTATGCTCAGCGTATCCCAGTGGAAAGTAATCGCCCACGCCGACATTATTTTGTGGAATTTGATTTTGAGTAGCGTGTTATTAGCACGCCTCGTGCTCTGGCTCAGCTGGAATAATCTGCATCAGCTCTATTCGACACGCTTTTGGTTAAACAGCTTTCGTGTGGGCGCCTGGCTTACCGGTCTGGCATGGGGTTCAGCCGCTTTTTTATTATTTGCGACCGAAGCCAGTATTTATCAGGCGCTACTAGCATTTACGCTTGCAGGTATTGCAACCGGCTCTATTACTTCACTCACTGTCGACAAATATTGCAGCATCGGTTTTGTGATATTGGCCATAAGCCCACTCAGCGTGGTGATGTTATTACAAGACGGCCCCACGGCCTTTTTCATGTCAGGCATGACGGTCATTTTTATATTTTTTGTCATTGCCGGTACAGCGCGCACTCGCAACACAATGATTGACCAACTCACCAAACAATTTGATTTGCTACGCCTAAGCGAAGCACTGGACAAAAAACAACGGCTCGATCAAATTGTTAACAGCGCACAATCTATCTTTATCAATGAAAATAAAATTCAGGCCGCACTGGAAAATTTATTGCGTGATACGCTGCCATTATGCGATAGCAAACTCGGCTTTATAGGTCAGGTAAATAAAGATGAACAAGGGCAGCCCTATATGCGGGCACTGGTATTTTCGAGCAGCAAAAGCAACGACCTGCAGCTGAGTTTGTTTCGTGAAAAAAACCTGCCCACAAATGGAGAGTATCGCAATCTCACCACCATGTTTGGCAGCATAATGCTATCGGGAAAACCGCTGATTACCAGTCACTTGGGGCGCGACTTGCGTGCAGCAGTTCTCCCCCCCGGTCACCCTGCTATTGAAAGTTTTATTGGCATTCCCATTTTTAATGGCAAAGAACAGGTTGCCATGCTCGGGCTGGCCAACGCCCCTGCGGGCTACAGCAGCGACACCATTACCGATCTTGAGCCCATTCTGAAAAGTATCGCCCAATTTGTGCAAACGCTTAATCACCAACAACAACATGAACAAGATCAAGCCGCACTGGAGGCGAGCAACCAACAGCATCAAACCATTTTGAATGACATTGCAGATGGTGTAGTGATCATTAATAAATTGGGCATTATTGAAAGTTTTAATCACGCTGCGGAAACCATCTTTGGTTATCGCGCCCCGCAAATTATTGGAAAAAATGTCAGCGTGCTCATGCCCGAACCCTATCAATCCATGCACGATGGCAATTTAAAAAATCACCTGCATACAGGCAAGAAAAATATTATTGGTATTGGCCGTGAAGTACGGGGGCTACGTCGCAACGGCCAGGAGTTTCCGATGGATCTCATGGTGTCGCGGGTCTATCAACAAGGCGAACCGGTATTTATCGGAATTGTTCGCGATATTACTGAAAAAAAACGTATCGACGATTTACGCACTCAATTTATCAGTGCTGCCAGCCGCGAAATTCTTGGGCCGCTCAACCTTATTAGCGAAGCCATTACACTATTACGCAAACGCGCTGTAGAAGAATTGCCCGAACACATTGCCAACCTCACTGAAATCGCACAAACCAATAGCTATCAACTGCAAAAGCTCATGGGTGATTTGATTGAAATGCAGAATCTTTCCCGTGGAGATATGCCATTTAATTTAAGCCATCAAGCAGCTTTGCCATTAATTCGCGCAGCGATAAGCCAGCAACAGACCTTTAGTGATATTTACCAGAGCAAAGCGATTATTACCGACAACCTGAACAATCCAATGATCCACACCGATGCGCACCGTTTTGAGCAAGCAGTTGGTCATATATTGCAATTTTTGTTAAAAGTATCAGGTCGCCATGGTGTGGTGCCGATTGCGCTGTCGGAAGAGCGCGGGCATATAAAAATAGAAATGCGAAGTAATAATCACAAACTGGATACAGATGCGCGCAGCAATCTGCAACAACAACTGGGCAAACGCCCAGGCATTACCCACAGCAATTACAACAACGGCAGCGAATTAGGCCTAACAATAGCCAAAGAAATTATTGAAAAAATGCACGGAAAAATCGAATTGCAGGATTCAGCAGAGGTATTAAATTTCGCGCTAACCTTCCCTCAAGCACCGCAATCCTATTAAAGGCGGTTGCCACTGCCCATGGTTTTTATTTTCTCCAGCAATAGTGCACCCATTTTATCCAAGGCAACTACCTGATCCACACCACCAATTTGCACGGCTTCTTTCGGCATACCATAAACCACACAGCTCGCCTCATCCTGTGCGAGCGTATAACCACCCTGCTGACGAATCGCCAACATACCCTTGGCACCGTCTTTGCCCATACCAGTCAGTAAAACTCCCACTACATTTTTACCGCCCGCGAGCGCTACCGATTCCATCATTACATCCACCGCCGGGCGATGGCGGTGTACCGGCTCTGCATCAGAAAGTTTGACCACATAATCAGCTCCAGAACGCGCCACAATTAAATGATGCCCACCGGGTGCAAGAAACGCATGCCCCGGCAAAATGCGCTCACCGCCCTTGGCCTCAACAACATGCAACCGTGTCAGCTTATTTAATCGCTCGGCAAAAGTGCGTGTAAATCCCGGCGGCATATGTTGGGTCATCACAATACCGGGCATAGCAGCAGGCAACTGCATTAATAAATCCTTAATCGCTTCGGTGCCGCCAGTCGAAGCACCAATTGCGATTATTTTTTCCGTGCTTTGCAAACGTCCGGCAATAGCTATTTTCTGTTCCGGCTTGACGTTGGGGCTTGCATCGCCCTTAAACGGTTTAACTTTTATGGTGGCAGCCGTTTTAATCTTTTCTACAATCAGCTCGGCATATTCACGAATACCACTGGCGATTCCCAATTTTGGCTTGGGAATAAAATCCACTGCTCCCAACTCCAACGCCTGTAAGGTCGCCTCTGCACCGACTTCAGTTAAGGTGGAAATCATAATCACCGGTGTCGGGCGCGCCCGCATCAGCTTTTCCAAAAAACTCAATCCATCCATGCGTGGCATTTCTATATCAAGCGTAATCACATCGGGCACAAACTGCTTTACCATATCCCGTGCAACATAAGCATCGGGTGCCAAACCAACCAACTCAAGACCAGGCGCGGCGCGAATAATTTCCGCCAGCAAACTGCGCACTAATGCGGAGTCGTCAACAACAAGTACCTTTATCGCCAAAACTATCACCCCATAAAAAAACACTAGGTAAACAATTCGACATCACCGCTTTTGGGTGTGTATTTAACGCGCATACGGTATTCACTTTCACGATCAAGAATAGTGGAGTTGTGAATAGATTTAATTTTCTTAATAAGCACTTTTCCGGTCTGTGGGAAAAAATATACTTTGCGTGGATAAGGCCCAAGCAGGTCCTGCGCCACGATTGGAATACCTTCGTTATGCAAATAATCCAATACAAACTCCGCATTGCGTTCGCCCACATTATTAATTGTTAGGCCGCGCAGCACATTTCCCCCGCCAAATACTTTGGCCTCAAGCCTATTGCGATTGGCGCCAATTTTAAGCAAATGGTTAATTAACAACTCCATAGCGTAACTGCCATAGCGAGCCGACTCAGTTAGCAGGCCGGTTTGGTTACTCTCATCATTCGGCAATAAAAAATGATTCATGCCCCCTGACCCCGAGTAGCGATCACGCAAACAAACGGCGACACAGGAGCCCAGCACAGTAACAATCATTTTATTGGCGGCAGTCACACAATATTCGCCAGGTAAAATTTTTACCGCGTCGCAATCGAAATAACGGTCGTAATAGACATTGGGAGCGAAATGGACATTCTGTTCAAAGTTCATGCCCAACACCTTCAGCCATAGTCCTTGCTGGCTGATAGGTGGTTTTATTCACCAATTTCACCAAGTGACTAGCCTGCGCAAAACTTTCAGAGTGCCCGGCAATATACAAACCATTCGGTCGCAGTAAGCGAACCATACGTTCCAGCAAACTTAGCTGGGTCGGTTTATCAAAATAAATCATTACATTGCGGCAAAAAATAACATCAAACACACCCTGTAATGGCCAATGCCGCTCGAGTAAATTAATTTTTTTAAATTCAACCAAACGCCGCAAAGGCTCAATAACTTTAGCCTTGCCAGCATTGCCACCTTTACCGCGAAGAAAAAACTGTTTTTTTTGCTGTAGCGATAAAGAGTCAATGCGATCCATGGAATAAATTCCACGACTCGCTTCAGCCAATACATTGCTATCTATATCTGAGGCGATAATTTCAACCGGAGGATCGTAACGGCCAAATGCCTCAACCAGCGTAATCGCAATGGAATAAGGTTCTTCACCGGTACTGGATGCAGCACACCACACCCGCAATTTGGGTGAACCACTGCGATGTGTTTTGGCATAATCAGCCAGTATATTGAAATGATGGGATTCGCGAAAAAATGCCGTCAGGTTTGTTGTCAGTGCATTAACAAACTCTTCCTGCTCGGCAGGTGTTTGCTCTAGATGATTTAAATAAACGGCAAAATCAACCAGCCCCAACACCCGCAAACGACGCGCCAAACGGCTATAGACCAACTGTTTTTTGCTATCCCCCAAATGAATGCCAGCCTTACGATAAATAATCGCTTTGATTCGCTCAAAATCAGCGTCGCGATAATTAAACTCGCGGTCACGCATTAAAACTCTTCCCATTCATCTTCCTGAGCTGCTTTGGGCGGTGCGAGTTTTTTTGCAGGAGCAGCTTTAACAGGTTTCTTACCGGGCGCACTTAACCGTTTTTTTGGCGCAGGCTCTACAGCGCTATCTACTGCAAGATGAAACTGTGCAACACTTTGGGTTAACTGATCCGCTTGTGCTTGCAAGCTTTCGGCTGCCGCTGCTGCCTGTTCCACTAGCGCCGCATTCTGCTGAGTCATTTCATCCATTTGTGATACAGCAGTAGAAACCTCCTCAATACCAGTGGACTGCTCAGCCGAAGCAGCGGCAATCTCAGCCATAATGTCATTCACACGTTTTATCGCATTCACAATTTCTTTCATGGTATCGCCGGATTTTCCAACCAACTGATTACCACTATCAATTTTTTGTACTGAATCCGATATCAGCGCTTTAATATCTTTTGCTGCATTAGCCGAGCGCTGCGCTAGGGTTCGCACCTCGGATGCAACCACTGCAAAACCACGCCCCTGATCGCCGGCACGCGCCGCCTCTACCGCTGCATTGAGCGCAAGAATGTTAGTCTGGAACGCGATACCATCAATAACACCAATAATGTCAGAGATTTTCCGCGCCGATTCATTAATTGCATTCATGGTAGTGACAACTTGCTGAATCAAAGTACCGCCATCTGTCGCAACTGCCGATGCCTGTTCCGCCAGTACGTTAGCCTGTTTGGCGTTATCGGCATTTAATTTAACGGTGGAGGTTAATTCTTCCATGGAGGATGCCGTTTCCTCCAAATTTGCCGCTTGCTGTTCAGTGCGGCTGGAAAGATCGGCATTGCCTTGGGCAATTTCACTGGAGGCAGTGAAAATAGTATCCGCTGCCATACGAATTTCACCGAGCATACTGGTGAGACTGGAGGTTGTTTCATTACAATAATTTTTCAAATCGCCAAAGGTGCCTGAATAATCAGCATCAATAGTCTCGGTAAGATTGCCCTGTGCAATCGCGCCCAACACCCGAGCTACGTCTTTCAGGCCTTTATCAGCAGTGGTGACCAAACTATTTAGCCCTTCCGCCAGCTTGAGGAAAAAACCATTTTTACCTTCGGTTTTCAGTCGCACACTAAAATCGCCTGCAGCCGCAGCTTCAACCAAATGATTAACTTCCTGCTCAACCGCAACTTCTTCAGTGCGATCCAACCATTCAACGACAGATCCGAGGCGCGCACCATCTTTGGAAAAAATGGGGTTGGCAACCAACCGAAATGAACGCTTGCCAACAACAATGTTACCGGTGTACGTAGTGGTTAAATTTTCTAGCAACTTCATTTGATGTGCGGGGTTTTTATGGAATATATCCATATTACTACCAACGATTTTATCCACAGAAAAATGCGGTAACACAGACTTAATATCTGCCTCTGCAATACGCAGCATCATCTCCACCGATTTATTCATGTAAATAATTTTTCGTTCCGGGTCGGCGATCATCACATTGGTAGTCGTGGTTTCAAGCGCACCAAGAATCCGGCTCATTTCATGCTCGGCAGCCACCTCTTTGGTTCTGTCTATCCATTCCACAACGGAACCCAAACGCTCGCCAGAATCCGAAAAGATAGGATTGGCAATCAAGCGAAAACTGCAGCCAGCCACTACTATATTACCCACATAGGTATCACGGAGATTGGCGAGCAATTGACTTTGATGTGCAGGGTTGCGATGAAAAATATCCATATTACTGCCCAGCACTTTATCCACCGAAAAATGTGGCAATGCTTTGCGTAATTCGTTTTCTACTGCGCGCAACATTTTTTCGACAGCCTTGTTCATGTAAATAATAGTGCGATCATTATCAGCAACCATGACATTGGAAGAGGTTGAATCAAGCGCACTTAAAATACGATCCATCTCGCGCTGCGCATTGACATTCTTAATAGCGTTTTGGGTGATATCAGTCGCGTATTTCACAACCTTAATCACTCGCCCATCGGTATCAAGGATTGGATTATAACTAGCCTGAATCCAGACTTCTTTGCCACCCTTGCCGATGCGTTTATATTGGCCAGCCTCAAAATCGCCGCGCGCCAAACATTCCCAAAACTTTCGGTAGGCGTCACTCGCACGATATTCAGGATCTACAAACATACTGTGATGGCGACCTTTAACTTCATCCAAACTATATCCGGTTAACGCCAGAAAATTTTGATTGGCATTGAGGATGGTGCCATCCAATGAAAATTCAATAACCGCTTGCACGCGATGAATCGCCGCCAATTGGCCGCGGACATTCTCCAATTCTTGTGCGTTGACTTTAATCAGATCTTTATCGCCAGCAAATAATTCAAATAGTTTCATGGGTAATTTTCCTTAGTTTTTTGTCGCCGGTGCGTCTGCTGTATCGAATAATCCCAACTCTTCGCTGGATATAAGTTCGTTAATATCAACCAAAATAATCATCTGCTCATTAACACTTGCCAGCCCCAACAAATAACGGCTGTTAAACGCCACGCCAAAATCGGGTGGCGGTCGCAATTGTTCCTTACTCAAACCGACAACATCTGATACGCCGTCTACCACAATGCCCACAATGCGGCTGCGAATATGCAGCACTATCACAATCGTAAATTCGTCGTAAGTTACCTGTCCTACGTTGAATTTAATGCGCAAATCAACAATTGGAACTATATCGCCACGCAGATTAATCACCCCCTTAATAAAGGGCGGTGCATTAGCAATTTTTGTTACCGACTCATAACCGCGAATTTCTTTTACGGTCAGAATATCAATTGCATAATTTTCATCACCCAAACTAAAAGTGAGGAATTCCTGCACGGTACTCGCAGAAATTGATTGCGACAGTTGATCCATACACACGCACTCCCAAACAGAGGTATTGCTAAAGTTTAGCTAGCAGCAGCCAAATGCACCGATTGATTAATCGATAGCGCCAGGGATTCCACATCCAAAATCAATGCAACACTGCCATCGCCTAAAATGGTGGCACCGGCAACACCCTCAACACGTTTGTAATGCTGCTCCAGGCTTTTAATGACCACTTGCTGTTGGCCAACCAAGGCATCCACAAACAATGCAAACCGATGTTTCGCAGTTTCAACCAATACCACAATGCCTTTGGAAACTTCGCTAAAAACAGGCTCCAATTGCATAATGCTGTGCAGCCGTAAGATGGGCCAATATTCATTGCGCACCTGCAGTAACTGATCGTTACTACCCAAGGTTTTAATGTCCTTTTGCGCTGGTTGAATGGATTCCACAATAGAAACCAGTGGAATAATAAATGTTTGATCGCCAACAGATACGCACATGCCATCCACAATGGCCAAGGTCAATGGCAAATGAATAGTAAAACTGGAACCCTGTCCCGCGCGGGATTCAATGTGAATGCGCCCACCTAAACTTTGCACATTGCGCTTCACCACATCCATTCCCACTCCGCGCCCGGAAATATCAGTCACAGCGGCAGCAGTTGAAAAACCTGGCGCAAAAATTAATTGCCATACCTCTTCATCTTTTGGGTTGTCACTAACAGGGATATTATTTTCATAGGCTTTTTCCAGAATGCGCTCGCGATTCAAACCGCCACCATCATCGCTGATACTGATAACAATATTACCGCCCTGCTGCGCGGCGCGAAGCGTCACCTTACCTGCCGGATCTTTACCGCGTTCGCGGCGCACCTCGGGTGATTCAATGCCGTGATCAATACTATTGCGCACCAAATGCGTCAGTGGGTCCACTAACTTTTCGGTTAGGCCTTTATCCAATTCGGTATCGCCGCCCTCGATAATTAACTCAATTTGTTTTCCCAACTTACCGGCAAGGTCGCGCACAACACGCGGGAAACGATTAAACACAAAGGATACTGGCAACATGCGGATTGACATAACCGCTTCCTGAATTTCCCGCGTGTTACGCTCCAATTCACTGGCAACTGCTTGAAATTTTTCAGCAATCGCCCCTTCAAGGCTTTGCCCTAACAAGTTCATCATGGATTGGGTGATAACAATTTCACCCACGAGATTAATGAGCTGATCAACCTTGGCAACATCTACACGAATGGATGAACTCTCTACCGCCACCGATTCTGCGGTTTTATGTTTTACCGGTTTGTGAGAGAGTTCAGTATTTTTTTCTGCAACAGGAATTGCAGCAGATCCTGGCGCTATCACTGGTGGTATTGCAGGAACTACTATTGGCGCCGCCGGGACGGATGGAATTTCGTCAAAAAAACCAAAACCTTCATCATCACTAGCAGCCAACAAGCTATCAACAAAACCAAACACCGTATCTTTGTTTTCTGGCACTGATGGCTCATCAAAAAAACCAAAGGATTCATCGTCGGAAACGGTCGCCGACTCTTCAAAAAAACCATAAGCTTCACTTTCGGACGCAGGAGAGGTTTCGGTAAAAAAACCATAGGCGGGGTTTTCATTTACCGAAGGGTTTGGAAGTGTAGCAGCGCCCGAGGTCACTACTTCAAGCTGTTCAGTGAGTTGATGTACGCCAGCCCAATCGATTGCGTCACCATGGCGATAAGCGAGCAGAATTTCTTTTAGTTTATCGACAGCCTGTAAAAATAAATCAACCATGGCTGCAGTAATGGCGAGATTGCCTTTGCGGATTTTATCCAGCAACCCTTCCATAATATGTGTTGCACTGGTTAGCGCATCAAAACCAAAAATTCCGCTACCGCCTTTTATCGAGTGAGCGGCACGAAAGATGCTGTTAAGCATTTCAGCGTCAGGGCTTGTGATATCAAGCTCCAACAGCAGCTGCTCCATCTCATCCAAGTGCTCTTGGCTCTCGTCAAAAAAGACAGTGTGAAATTGTTTCATGTCTATCGACATTTCTCACATCCTTCGCAATACCTTCAGTATTTCCGTAAAGGCGCCGTTTGCTGCGCCCTGGTTATTCACCGCAATAAGTGCCCCTACCCCATCACTTTTTTAGCAATTTCCAACAATTTATTGGGATCAAAAGGTTTTACCATCCAACCTGTTGCGCCAGCGGCTCGCCCTTGTGCTTTCATGGCATCGCTAGCTTCAGTGGTGAGCACGACAATCGGTGTGCGCATGTGAGCAGGTAAGGTACGTAAGGATTTAATCAGCGTTAAACCATCCATATTCGGCATGTTCTGATCGGTTAACACAAAGTCATAGCTTTTTGTTTTGCACAAATTCAACGCTTCCAAACCATCTTTCGCAGCAGTAACCGTATAACCGGCGGATTTTAATGTTGCCTCTACCATTTGCCTTACCGATACTGAATCATCGACGATCAACACATGTTTACTCATAGCGCTAGCCCCAAATACATTTCCATTAAAAAGAACTAATTACTGCCCGAATCAAATTACCGGGCGGCACAATCTCCACTGATTGCGCCAAGCCGCGAATTAAATACAAACCGCGCCCGGAAAGTTGATCATCATTATTTTTATCTAACACGGCGGGATCATAACCAACCCCGGTGTCTTTTACGGTGATCATCAAGCTCGGGGTGATAGCATCTTTTAGCCATTCAAGCGATAAGGAAATCGTATCTTTTTCGGTTAATCGCTTTAACCGGCGCTCGCGCTCCTGAAAATAAAACTCAAAGCCATCGGCATTTTCTTTAAACTCAGAGTCAAGCCGTAAAATGCCATGATCAATTGCATTGCTAACCATTTCACTCACAATTAAAAACACTATCTGGCAGACATTTTGATCGACACCCAAATATTGCAGAAACTTATTTACAAGTGGAGGAATTTCACATTCTGCAATCTTGCGTCCGGACAGCTCCACCGCCCAGGAAAAATGGCCAATTCCCGGTTCAATTCGTCGATGCAAAATATCGTCTGTGAGTAGCCGCGAACTACCCAGGAGCATTGCTGCAGGTGTTAAAGTGCACATGGAGACATCATCACTGTAAGTCGCACATCCTGTATGGGCATGTAGCGCTGCTACCAATTGCGCATGCAAATCAGCAGGCTCAGACTCGATAACATCCACCACCCGCTGCATGGAAAAGCAATCTCCAGCGGGGTTTCTCTCTTCTAGCAAACCGTCGGTACAGGCGAAAAAAAATCCGCTTTTAGGAAAACGATAGGTTTCAACAGTTGCTTCAAACTGGTCATCATCAAGAATACCCAAGGCCATGTGACGCGAGCGAAAACTTTGCTGAATTACACCATTGCTAACCCAGTGCGCAGTTGGCATTCCACCATTCCACACGTGGAGTTCACCTTGATCTTTTTGTACCTGCACAATAATGGCAGCAACAAATCGATCAGGAGGGGTATCGCGGCAGAGTTTTTTATTGAGTTCAGTCACTATGGGCTGCAGATGAAACCCCTTGGCCACCATGCTATTAAAGATGGATACCGCCGGCATTATGGTAATTGCCGCCGAGAGACCATGACCGGTCGCATCTGCCAACATAAAATATAAATCGCCACCGGGAGAGGTGCGCGCCATTGCGATATCGCCACTGAATGAAGCAGAGGATTGCAACCAGGTTTCAACACCTTGAACTTTTTGACTGTTTTGCCCGAGCAAATATTCATAAATGAATTTAGCAATTGCCTCTTCGCGCTCAGCTTCTTTTTTAAACCGCGCCAATTCGGCATTTTGCAAGCTGATGAGTTTTTGCATGGACACCGAATTAATAAGTGCCCTTACTTTTAAAGCCAACAACGACAAATTGATGGGCTTGATAATATAATCGGCAATACCGCACGCAAAACAATTTTGCAGGAAATCCGGATCCTCATTGACACTAATCATAATGACCGGTGGTATTGAAATATTTTCATTGGCCAGATCGCGCATCAAATTCAGTCCAGTACCATCACCCAACTCGTAATCCAGCAATACCAAATCGATTACAGAGTTATTACTTAGCTCGCGCTTGGCATCGGAAAAGCTGAACGCAGAATGGGTTTGCAGATCCTTACTGTGCAAAAATTCGCATAGCAGTTCATTTAGCAGTTGATCATCATCAACAACTAAAATACGCAGCGTTTTGTCCGACAGTAATTCAGTCATAAGCTTCCAGTGCAGGCAACCATAAAAACAGTAACAACACCAAGTGTTGAGTGAGCAAACTCTACGACAAGAACACTATATGTAGTCGAAAATACGCTGCATGTTGGCCATCGCTAATATTTGTGCAGTAGCTCCCTTTGCACCCTTGATATACATTTTCTTATTAGAGGCCGCAGCGCGACGCTGCCACATCATCATCATGCCCAAGGCAGCACTATCTAAATACTCGACGGCACCAAAGTCGAACACAATTTTGGTGATTCCATTGCCTTCCAGACACTCGGTACACTTTCGTTGGAATTCTTTGTGATAGCCGTAATCAAAACGGTTAGGTAGTATCACAACAGCTTGATCAGTCATAACTACTCCAGTTAAAAGCGCCAAATAAATTAATCAATATCAATAATTTTTTGAATATTTGCCAACCCAAGAATCTCTTTGGGTGCTGATTTCAGATTTTGCATAATTAGCTTGGCATTTTTTGCCTGTACTTTTTTATGCGACATAACCAGCAAGCCAATGCCTGCACTGTCGATATACTCCATTTCAATACAGTCCAATGTCACATTGCCACCAAAATCCAGGGCAGCAGCAATAGCAGCGTTGAATTCACTGCTGGATGAATAATCAAAACGTTTTGGCATGCGAATTACAGCGGCTGACTGAGTCATTGTTAACTCCCGGATAATTTAAAAAAGATCTACAGAACCGCTCTCTATTGAGGAAGCAGATACTGGATTGTGTTTTTGGCGCGCACCGCTATTCCTGTAGTTAGCAACTTCTTTTTCAAGCCGCTCAGGAGAATTTGCTGCTTGTGTTAACTGTGCAAGCAGAGGTTTCAGATCATTTAATTGCGAAATACTGTAATCGATGTTTTGTCGCGACATATCTTCAAATTGCAAGGCACGGGTTGCATTGTTCAACGCCACAACCAATTGCGCCAAAATGCCTTCCATTTGATGTGTTATCGCTTGATCCGCATCCGCCTTTTGGATTAATTGGGAGCTGATTCTTTGCATTTCTGCCTTGGCCAGTAACACATAGGTCATGTCTTGGGAGGCAACTTGCCCAACCACTTGATCAAGGTCTGCAATTGCCGTAGCAATAGTTCTTAGCTGTTGCTGTATATCGCGACTGAAACCTGCTGAGCGATTGGAAAGTGCGCGTACTTCGTCGGCAACCACGGCAAAGCCACGCCCGGCTTCACCGGCACGCGCAGCCTCAATCGCAGCATTAAGTGCCAGCAAATTAGTTTGGGAGGCTATTTGATCTATGTCTTTTAGCGCACGGATAACGGTAGGCATTTGCTCGGCAATGGCGCCCACTTTTTCCACTAGTTCCATAGACGAAGCGCTAATTTCAACCGTGGTATCTACAAAGCGGTTGAGCAGATCATAGGTGTTTTCTGCAAACAAACTCATGCGCGCTGAAATGGTATTTTTATCCGTTTCATTATCATAAAGCAGGTTATGGATATGGTTTTGCTGTTCATCCAGCAAGGTTTTAATGGCATCAAAAGACTGGACTAACAAGCCAATTGCGTCGGCTTGAATCGCAATTTGTGCGTGTAAACTTTTCTGGGTTTCTGCAACAACCTCGCCCATTATCAGGCTGGCATCCTGCAGGGGTGCGGCGTTGTCTTGCCGTTGGGTGTGGCTGTCGCCACCGCCAACCAATTCAGGCCTGGCATATGAATTGAGCGACAAAACCAATACCACCATAACCAAGGTACTAAATACTGCCGCTAATAAAGGATGAACCCAAACTCCAAGTGCTCCACCGCCAACAAAGGCTGCAGCAATAACGATAATCTGCTTGGTTGGCATAACGGTGGAGATCCCCTGCTTGCTTGCAAAAGAAATGGCGACAGCCGCTGTCACCCCGGTCAATATGATTTAAAAGTAGCAGGTTTATTTTTAGATGCGCGATTCAGCAAGAAACTGAAACAAAATTAATAACGCAAACGATGAGATGGGTAATTCAATACAAGATAAAAACTTAAAAAATATTATTTATATAGCGAAAAACAATTTAAACAGTAGCTCTAAAAAAAACGGCAACTTGATAGCTGCCGTTTTTCATTTGAGAAGTAATTGCACTTGGGATAATTATTGAACCGCAAGTACACCTTCTTCAATTTTGGCTTTCCAGATTTTCGGCCCGGTGTTATGTACCGATTCTCCGCGCGAATCCACCGCGACAGTCACCGGCATATCTTTTACGTCGAACTCATAAATGGCTTCCATTCCCAATTCAGGAAAGCCCAGCACCTTGGCAGATTTAATCGCCTGTGCCACTAAATAGGCGGCGCCGCCCACGGCCATCAAATAAACCGATTTGTTATCGCGAATCGCTTCTATCGCCGCTGGGCCGCGCTCGGATTTACCAATCATACCAAGCAAACCGGTTTGCTCAAGCATGGTGCGGGTGAATTTGTCCATGCGGGTGGCAGTGGTGGGGCCAGCGGGGCCAACTACTTCGTCGCGAATTGGGTCAACCGGGCCAACGTAATAAATGAAGCGGCCTTTCATACTCACCGGCAACTCTTCACCCTTGGCGAGCATATCGGTCATTTTCTTATGCGCCGCATCGCGCCCGGTGAGCATCTTGCCGGAGAGCAAAATCGTCTCACCGGTTTTCCAATCCAATACATCTTCCGGTTTGACAGTGTCCAGATTTACGCGACGCACGCTGTCGCCTACTTCCCAGGTGATATCCGGATAGTCTTCCAAGGCTGGCGGGGTTTGGAAGGCAGGGCCGGAGCCATCCAGTACAAAGTGGGCGTGACGGGTTGCCGCGCAGTTGGGAATAATAGCGATGGCTTTGTTGGCCGCGTGGGTTGGATAGTCTTTGACTTTAATGTCCACTACAGTGGTCAAGCCACCCAGGCCTTGTGCACCAATCCCCAGGCGATTCACTTTGTCATACAGCTCAATGCGCAATTCTTCCGCGCGATTACTCGCCCCGCGCGCTTGCAACTCTTGGATATCCACCGGTTCCAGCAAAGCTTCTTTCGCCAACAGCATGGCTTTTTCGGCAGTACCGCCAATGCCGATACCCAACATGCCGGGTGGGCACCAACCAGCCCCCATTTCCGGCACGACTTTTAATACCCAGTCCACTACTGAATCAGACGGGTTCAACATGGCAAATTTGGTTTTGGCTTCTGAACCACCACCCTTGGCGGCCACATGGACATCAACTGTATTACCGGGAACGATGTTGTAGTGAATGATCGCAGGCGTGTTATCGCCAGTATTTTTACGGGCACCATCCGGGTCGGCGAGGATAGAAGCGCGCAGCACGTTATCGGGGTTCATATAAGCGCGGCGCACGCCTTCGTTGACCATATCGGTCAGGCTCATTTGCGCGTCCCATTGCACATCCATACCCACGGTGACAAACACGGTAACTATGCCGGTGTCCTGGCAAATGGGGCGATGACCCATGGCACACATGCGCGAGTTAATCAGGATTTGCGCCATCGCATCTTTAGCGGCTTTGCTCTCTTCGCGCTCGTAGGCTTTGTGGATGGCCTGGATGAAATCAACGGGATGGTAGTAGGAAATAAATTGCAGCGCATCGGCGACGCTGTCGATCAGATCTTGCTGGCGAATCACGGTTGGCATAATCGCATCTCTTGTTGTAGATAAAAAAGTGGCGCCAATTCTACACCATCAACTCCACAACAGGCGCTTGGGTAAATGACTTTATCAGCTTAAAAATTGTGCAATTCGCCAACTAACAACTAGGCTGAATTTAGCGCCACCCTTTAAGGAAGCACCACCTATGAATGCCCTATCACTCCGTTTCAAGCTCAGCCTGAGTATTGCGCTGATCCTCGCATTTAGCATGGGCACCTTGAGTTTCGTCGCCTGGCGTTCGATGTCGAACAACGCGCAAGAATCCATTGCGCGCAGCGCGGAATCCATGAAGGCGACTATTGATAACCGCCTGTTGGAAATCGCCCAGGTGAGCGCGCTGGAAACCAGCTCGCTGCTCAATCGCAACTTTGATGTGGCACTGCACCTGGCCAGTATTTTAAGTGGCACCGCCCACGGCAGTGGCACACCCTACACGCGTGTACAAGTTAAAAAAATGACTTACGACATGCTGGTTGCCACGCCGTCGGCATCATCCATTTACGCCCAGTTTGATAGCAACGGCTACGACAACCTCGACAGTGAATTTTTGGGCGATGCCGAGTACAGCTCGGAAACAGGCAGCCTGGGAATTTACTGGGTCGCAAACACCCAAGGCCCAGTCTCCAGCCAAGTCAGTTACGCCGATCAATACGATGCCACCATTGACACCAATGGCCTGCGTAAAGCCGAGTGGTATTTATGCAGCCGCGACACACGTAAACCCTGCCTG